>Ga0114939_10000014_pt1 | contig 148182 bp, 132 predicted proteins | sample AshMeaCrysSpring_FD_87196 | JGI IMG/M metagenome (GOLD analysis project Ga0114939, IMG submission 87196) | Groundwater microbial communities from Big Spring, Nevada to study Microbial Dark Matter (Phase II) - Ash Meadows Crystal Spring | ecosystem: Environmental > Aquatic > Deep subsurface >...
CGGCACGACGACCAAGCGGTTCCAGTCGGTCGCCAAGGAGCTCGGCATGGTCCTCGTGCTGCCGATGTACGAAAAGCACCAAGAAGGCGTCCTCTACAACACCGCCGCAATCATCGACGCCGACGGCTCCTACCTCGGCAAGTACCGCAAGACCCACATCCCGCAGGTGAAGGGCTTCTGGGAGAAGTTCTACTTCCGGCCCGGCAACCTGGGGTACCCGGTGTTCGACACCGCCGTCGGGCGGATCGGCGTGTACATCTGCTACGACCGGCACTTCCCCGAGGGCTGGCGGGCGCTCGGCCTGGCCGGGGCCAAGATCGTGTTCAACCCGTCGGCCACCAGCCGTGGCCTGTCGTCGTACCTCTGGAAGCTCGAGCAGCCGGCCTCGGCCGTGGCCAACGAGTACTTCATCGGCGCCATCAACCGCGTCGGCATCGAAGACCTCGGCGACAACGACTTCTACGGCACCACGTACTTCGTCGACCCGGAGGGCAAGTTCGTCGGCGACCCGGCCGACGACCACCAGGCCGAGCTGGTGGTGCGCGACCTCGACCTCGACCTCGTCGAGACCGTGCGCAACCGCTGGCAGTTCTACCGTGACCGTCGGCCGGACATGTACGGCCCGCTCACCGAGGCCTGAGGAGGCAGTCATGCGGATCCTCGTCACCGGCGGCACCGTGGTCAGTGCCACGGGCCGCCAGCCCATGGACGTGCTCGTCGACGGCGAGACCATCGCCGCGCTCTACGCCCCCGGGGCCGCCGAGGGCGTCACCGCCGACCGCACCATCGACGCCACCGGGAAGTACGTGATCCCCGGCGGGGTCGACGTCCACACGCACATGGAGCTCCCGTTCGGCGGCACGTTCGCGTCCGACACGTTCGAGACCGGCACGCGCGCAGCCGCGTGGGGCGGCACCACCACCATCATCGACTTCGCCGTGCAGCGTTACGGCGAGCGGGTGGAGGACGGCCTGGCCGAGTGGCACCGCAAGGCGGAGGGCAACTGCGCCATCGACTACGGCTTCCACATGATCGTGGGCGGCGTCGACGACCAGAGCCTGAAGGCCATGCAGTACCTCGTCGACCACGAGGGCATCACGAGCTTCAAGCTCTTCATGGCCTACCCGGGCGTCTTCTACTCCAACGACGGCCAGATCCTGCAGGCCATGCAGACGGCGGCGGGCAACGGCTCGATGATCATGATGCACGCCGAGAACGGCATCGCCATCGACGTGCTCATCCAGCAGGCGCTCGGCCGGGGCGAGACCGACCCGTGGTACCACTCGCCGACCCGGCCGGTGGAGATGGAGGCCGAGGCCACCCACCGGGCAATCATGCTCGCCCGTGTCGCCAAGTGCCCCCTCTACGTGGTGCACATGTCGGCCAAGGAGGCCGTCGAGGCGGTGTCCCACGCCCGCGACCTCGGCGCCAACGTGTTCGGCGAGACGTGCCCCCAGTACCTCTACTTCTCCGTCGAGGACCACCTCATGAAGCCCGGCTTCGAGGGTGCGGCCTACGTGTGCAGCACGCCGCTGCGCTTCAAGGCCGAGGGGCACCAGGCGGCCCTGTGGCGCTACCTGCGCACCAACGACTTGTCGGTCGTGAGCACCGACCACTGCCCGTTCTGCATGAAGGAGCAGAAGGACCTCGGCGTCGGCGACTTCTCGAAGATCCCGAACGGGATCGGCGGCGTCGAGCACCGGATGGACACGATCTACCAGGGCGTCGTGAACGGCGAGATCAGCCTCGAGCGCTGGGTCGAGCTCTGCAGCACCACACCGGCGCGCATGTTCGGGCTCTATCCGACCAAAGGCGTCATCGCCCCCGGGAGCGACGCCGACATCGTCGTCTACGACCCGAACGGCACCACCCGGCTCAGCGTCGAGACGCACCACATGAACATGGATCACTCGGCCTACGAGGGCATGGTCATCGACGGCAAGGTCGACACCGTGCTGTCCCGTGGCTCGGTCGTCATCGCCGGCGACCAATACGTCGGCACCAAGGGTCACGGCAAGTACCTGAAGCGCGGCCTCAGCACCTACCTGGTCTGAGCCGCACCCGACACGACGAGGTCACACGATGAAGCGCATCAACCACTGGATCGGCGGCAAGCTCGTCCCCTCGGAGTCGGGCCGGACGGGACCGGTGTGGAACCCGGCCACCGGCGAGCAGCAGGCCGAGGTCGACCTGGCCACGGCGGCCGAGGTCGACGTGGCCGTCGCCACGGCCCGTGACGCCTTCGTCTCCTGGCGCTCGTCGTCGCTGTCGAAGCGGGCCGAGGCGATGTTCAAGCTCCGCGAGCTCATCGACGCCAACCGCGGCGAGCTGGCGGCCATCCTCACGGCCGAGCACGGCAAGGTGCTGTCCGACGCCATGGGCGAGATCGCCCGCGGCCTCGAGAACGTGGAGTTCGCCTGCGGCATCCCTCAGCTCCTGAAGGGCGGCTTCAGCGAGCAGGCCGCCACCGGGGTCGACGTCTACAGCATCCGCCAGCCGCTCGGCGTCGTCGCCGGCATCACCCCGTTCAACTTCCCGGCCATGGTCCCCATGTGGATGTTCGCCAACGCCATCGCCTGCGGGAACACCTTCGTGCTCAAGCCATCGGAGAAGGACCCGTCGCCCTCGCTGTTCCTGGCCCAACTCGTGAAGGACGCGGGCGTGCCCGACGGCGTGTTCAACGTGGTCCAGGGTGACAAGGTGGCCGTCGACCGCCTGCTCGAGCACCCGGACGTGGCGGCGGTGTCGTTCGTCGGCTCCACGCCGATCGCCCGGTACATCTACGAGACCGGTACCCGCAACGGCAAGCGGGTCCAGGCCCTCGGCGGCGCCAAGAACCACATGGTGGTCCTGCCCGACGCCGATCTCGACATGGCGGCCGACGCCGCCGTCTCGGCCGGCTACGGGTCGGCCGGTGAGCGGTGCATGGCGATCAGCGTGGTGGTCGCCGTCGGTGACGCCGGTGACCGCCTCGTCGCCAAGATCAAGGACCGCCTGCCGCAGGTGAAGGTGGGAGCGGGCACCGATCCCGAGAGCCAGATGGGCCCGCTGATCACCCGTGAGCACCGGGACAAGGTGGCCAGCTACCTCGACGTCGCCGTCGAGGAGGGCGCCACCGTGGTGGCCGACGGTCGACAGGGTGTGCCGGAGGACGGCTTCTTCTTGGGCGCGTCGCTGGTCGACCACGTGTCGACCACCGGGCGGGTCTACGGCGACGAGATCTTCGGGCCGGTGCTGAGCGTGGTGCGCGTCGACACCTACGACGACGCCGTGCGGCTGGTCAACGCCAACCCCTACGGCAACGGCACCGCCATCTTCACCCGCGACGGGGGCGCCGCCCGCCAGTTCCAGTTCGACGTCGAGGTCGGCATGGTGGGCATCAACGTGCCGATCCCGGTGCCGGTCAGCTACTACAGCTTCGGCGGCTGGAAGGCGTCGCTGTTCGGCGACACCCACATGTACGGGCCCGAGGGCGTGCAGTTCTACACGCGGGCCAAGGTGGTCACCTCACGCTGGCCCGACCCGTCCACCTCGGCGGTCGACCTCGGCTTCCCCCGGACGCGCTAGATGGACGTCGGCGTCGTCCTGCAGACGAACCCGCCGGCCTGGCGCGTGGTCGAGCTGGCCAAGCGGGCCGAGAACCTCGGGTTCAGCCACGTGTGGACGTTCGACTCGCACCTGCTCTGGCAAGAGCCCTTCGTCATCTACAGCCAGATCCTGGCCGAGACCCGCAAGGTCGTCGTCGGCCCGATGGTGACGAACCCCGCCACGCGTGACTGGACCGTCACGGCATCGCTGTTCGCCACCCTCAACGAGATGTACGGCAACCGCACGATCTGCGGGATCGGGCGAGGCGACTCGGCGGTGCGCGTGACCAACGGCGCGCCGACGACGCTGGCCACGCTGCGCGACTCGATCCACGTGATCCGCGAGCTCGCCAACGGCCGCGAGGTCGAGTACAAGGGCGCCACGCTTCGGTTCCCGTGGGGGACGGCGAGCCGCCTCGAGATGTGGGTCGCCGCGTACGGTCCGAAGGCCCTTGCCCTCACCGGCGAGGTGGGTGACGGCTTCATCCTTCAGCTCGCCGATCCCGACATCACGGCGTGGAGCGTCCGGGCCGTGCGGGAGGCGGCCGAGCGGGCCGGGCGCGACCCGGGCGCGGTGCAGATCTGCGTGGCGGCGCCGGCCTACGTCGGCGACGACCTCGCCCACCAGCGCGACCAGTGCCGGTGGTTCGGCGGCATGGTCGGCAACCACGTCGCCGACATCGTCGGCCGCTACGGCGAGGGCGGCGCAGCGGTGCCGCAGGCCCTCACCGACTACATCAAGGGTCGCGAGGGCTACGACTACAACGAGCACGGTCGGGCTGGCAACGCGCACACCGCCTTCGTGCCCGACGAGGTCATCGACCGCTTCTGCCTGCTCGGACCGCCGGAGCGCCACGTGGAGCGACTCGAGGAGCTGCGTGCCCTCGGCGTCGACCAGTTCGCCATCTACCTGCAGCACGACGCCAAGTCGGCGACGCTCGAGGCCTACGGGGAGACGATCATCCCGGCGGTGTCCGAGAAGGTGACGGCGAGGAAGTGACGGGCGCCCGCTGGCGGACCGTCGGGCTCGCCCTGCTCGGCTTCGTGATGCTGGCGGTGCTCTGGGAGGGCTACAAGTGGTTCTGGGGCGCCGTGGACGGGTCGGTGCTGGGTTGGGACCTGCCGGCCAGTGGTGACGACACCTCGATGCCGCACGTGTGGACGGTCGTCGAGCGGTTCGGACAGCCCGAGCTGCGGGGGAGCGAGCGCACCGTCGGCGCGGCCGTCCTGGCCGGCGCCTGGTTCACGTTCCGGATGGCGATGGGCGGGTTCCTCATCGGGGTCGTGGTCGGGCTGGCGCTGGCGGTCGTGATGCAGCGGTTCCGACTCGCCGAGCAGGGACTGCTGCCCTACGTGATCCTGAGCCAGACGGTGCCGCTGGTCGCCTTGGCGCCGCTGGTGGCCGGGTGGGGCGGCAACCTGTCGTTGCCGATCCTCGGCGAGTGGGAGTCGTGGATGTCGGTCGTCGTGATCGCCGCGTACCTGGCGTTCTTCCCGGTAGCGGTCGGTGCGCTGCGAGGACTGCAGTCGCCGAGCCGGGCGAGCGTCGAGCTGATGCGCAGCTACGCCTGCCCCGACCGCAAGACGCTGTGGAAGCTGCGGTTCCCGGCGGCGTTGCCGTACCTGGCACCCGCCCTCAAGCTGGCGGCGGCGGCGGCCGTCGTCGGTGCCATCGTCGCCGAGATCTCCACGGGCACCAAGGGTGGGATCGGTCGGCTCATCATCGAGTACAGCCGCGAGGCCACCGGCGACCCGGCCAAGGTCTACACGGCCGTCATTGCCGCTGCTCTCCTCGGGCTGCTGGTCGCCGGCATCGTCACGGCCTTCGACACCGTCGCCATGCGGAACCGACCGAAGGAGACCGCGGCATGAGTGGCGCGAGCGCGGTCGAGGTGGTCGGCGTGACGAAGACCTTCAACGTGGGCAAGCCCAACCAGGTCATGGCGCTGCAGGACGTCTCGCTGTCGATCCGTCCCGGCGAGCTGGTCTCGCTCATCGGTCCGTCCGGGTGCGGGAAGTCGACGCTGCTGCGGCTGATCGCCGACCTGACGACGCCCACGGCCGGCGAGGTGACCGTCAACGGCAAGCCCGCCCACCAGGCGCGCGTCGACCACGACTACGGGATGGCGTTCCAGCAGGCCGGCCTGTTCGAGTGGCGCACCGTCGCGAGGAACGTCGAGCTGCCGCTCGAGCTGCGCGGGTGGGACAAGAAGCGGCGCCGGCAGCAGGCGCTCGACATGCTCCGCCTCGTGAAGCTGCCCGACTTCGCCGACCACTACCCGTGGGAGCTGTCGGGTGGCATGCAGCAGCGGGTCGCCATCGCCCGCGCGCTGTCGTTCGACCCGCCGTTGCTGCTCATGGACGAGCCCTTCGGAGCGCTCGACGAGATGACCCGCGAGCACATGCAGGCCGAGCTGGTGCGGATCCGGGCCGCCACGGGGAAGACCGTGGTGTTCGTGACCCACTCGATCCCTGAGGCCGTCTACCTGTCGGAGCGCGTCGTCGTGATGTCACCTCGCCCGGGTCGCATCACGGCGGTGATCGATGTCGACCTGGGCGGCCGTGACGAGGACACCCGCGAGGACGCCGCCTTCTTCTCCAAGATCACCGAGGTGCGCGAAGCGCTGCGGGCCGTCGAGGCGACGAGCCCCGAGCCGCTCGAGATCGGCGCCGTGCGAGGGGTCGACGACCGTTGACGCTGTCGGCTCGCGCCAGGCACTGGCTGCCGCCCCTCGCGGTCGGCGTGGGCTTCCTGGCGCTGTGGGAGCTGTTCGTGCAGGTGCGCGACATCAAGCCCTACCTCCTGCCGGCACCGTCGCTCGTCTGGGAGCAGCTGCGGGCCAACCTCGAGCAGATCTGGTCCGCCACTTTGGCCACGGGCGCAAACGCGGTCGTCGGCCTCGTGTGCGGCATCGTGCTCGGGACGGCGATGGCCCTGGTCGCCAGCCGGTTCCGCTTCTTCCGCGAGATGACGCTGCCGCTGGCCGCCGCCATCAACGCCATGCCGATCATCGCCATGGCCCCCCTGCTGAACAACATCTTCTCGTCCACCTCGGCCATCCCGCGGCGGCTGGTGGTGACGATCGTGGTGTTCTTCCCGATCTTCGTGAACGTGCTGAAGGGGCTGACCCAGGTCCATGCGACCCAGCTCGAGCTCATGCGTTCCTACGCGGCATCCGACAACGACGTCTCACGGAAGGTCCGCCTGCCGAACGCGCTGCCGTTCCTGTTCACCGGCTTCAAGCTGGCCGCGTCGCTGTGCGTGATCGCGGCTGTCGTGGCGGAGTACTTCGGCGGGCTCCAGAACGGCCTCGGCAGCCGCATCACGTCGGCCGCCGCCAACTCGGCGTACGGGAGGGCGTGGGCCTACGTCGTGGCGGCGTGCGCCCTCGGCCTGACGTTCTACGCCACCAGCGTCCTGCTCGAGCGGCTGGCGATGCCCTGGCACCGCCATCGCTCGGCTGGATGACCCGAACCACCAACCACCAGCAGGGGGAGAGCATGAACAGCAAGCACCGGTTTCTTGCACTCGTCGCAGCCGGCACGTTGTTGCTGGGCGCGGCGGCGTGCGGCGACGACGACGAGGATGGCGGCGCCAGCGAGACCACTGCCGCCGGCGGTAGCGACACCACGGCCGCCGGCTCAGGGGAGCTCACCAAGGTCAAGCTGCAGCTGCAGTGGGTGACCCAAGCGCAGTTCGCCGGCTACTTCGCTGCCGTCGAGCAGGGGTTCTACGAAGAAGAAGGACTCGACGTCGAGATCGTCGAGGGCGGCGTCGACATCGTCCCGCAGACGCAGCTGGCCCAGAACGCGGTCGACTTCGCCATCGCGTGGGTGCCCAAGGCTCTCGCCTCGCGTGAGCAGGGCGCCGGCATCACGAATATCGCGCAGATCTTCCAGCGCTCCGGCACGCTCCAGGTGGCGTGGGCCGACTCGGGCATCACCAGCGTGGCCGACCTGAAGAGCAAGAAGGTCGGCAACTGGGGCTTCGGCAACGAGTTCGAGCTCTTCGCCGGCCTCAGCGAGGCCGGACTGGACCCGGCCAGCGACGTGACGCTCGTGCAGCAGCAGTTCGACATGCAGGCGCTGTTGAAGCGGGAGATCGATGCCGCGCAGGCGATGACCTACAACGAGTACGCGCAGGTGCTCGAGGCGAAGAACCCGGACACCGGCGAGCTCTACCAGCCCGACGATCTGGTGGTCCTCAACTGGAACGACGAGGGCACGGCCATGCTGCAGGATGCCATTTGGGCCAACAGCGAGAAGCTGGCGAACGACGCCGCCTACAAGGAGACCGCCACCAAGTTCGTCAAGGCGTCGATGAAGGGCTGGATCTTCTGCCGTGACAACGCCGATGCGTGCGTCGACATCGTGGTGGCCAATGGCTCCAAGCTCGGCAAGAGCCATCAGGCCTGGCAGATGAACGAGGTCAACAAGCTGATCTGGCCCTCGCCGGGCGGTGTCGGCAACGTCGCACAGGCCGACTGGGACCAGACCGTCGAGGTGGCGCTCAATGCCAAGAACCTCGAGGGTGCCACGGTGATCACCAAGGCGCCGGAGGCCGAGGCGTTCACGAACGAGATCTCGGATGCGGCCCGCGCCGCGCTCGAGGGTGACGGTGCCGACGTCAAGGGTGAGTCCTGGGAGCCCGTCGAGGTCGTCCTGAACGAAGGCGGCGCGTGATCCGACCGATGTGAGGTCGTCGCAGCTGCAGATCGGAGGGGGGCCGGCGCGTGCCGCCCCCCTCCGCGCGTCCCACGACCGGTGTGTCGCCTCCGACGAGCGCAGCGCACCCTCACCCGGAAGTCCCGAGCTGCCGCCGCCTCCGTCCGCCCCACCTCGCCCCGCCCCACGCCTCGCGCCTCGCTTCGCCCCACCCCGCCCATTGCCGCGCCGATTCGTCGCCGATTCGGCGCGCCGAGGGACACGGCCTGGTGATGGGCGGGCGAAGTTGCGAAGGGGCGAAGGGGCCAAGGGGCGAAGGGCCAAGGAGCGGGGGACGGCGGCGGTGGTCGGGTTCACTGCTCCAACACGACAGACGCGAGTGGGTGCCGGAAGGTGCGCGCACCCCTGAGCCAGGATGGCTCCAGCACCCTCGGGCGCTTCGGCACGCAGGTGCCCTCCACCTCGCCGATCACGGAGGACATGCCGTGCATTCCCGCCCCGACGGCAGTCTGCCTCCCGTCGCCCACCGTCCTTGGCTCGACCCGTACCGTGCGGTGCGCATCCGGGGCGGACTTCTCCCTGGGCGCCGCTGGTACCTCGACAACGAGCGCGAGCGAGCAGTGCAACGGCTCGATGAGCTCGATCGCGAGATCCACGCGGTGTTGTGCCGGCGGCGCCAGGCACTCAACGCTGCCCTCGCCATCCACGACGAGCTGTGGCCGAGGCTGGCTGGCTGGGCCGGCCGTCGACCGCCGAGGCCCGACCACCCGCCGATGCCGCCGCTCACCGGCGAGGAGGTACCGCTGGGCGGCTGGGCCTTGCGGGATGCGTCGGTGCGGATCCTGCGCCGCCATGGGGAGCTGTGCTTGTACGACCTCCATCTCGCGCTGCGCCTCTACGGCTACGACGTCGGCGGCGAGCGGCCGGTCAAGGCGCTCGCCGACGCCCTCGGCTACGAGGCCCGGCGGGGCCGGGTCGAACGAACCCGGCGCGGGCACTATCGAGCGGTCGGCCACGGTCCGCCCTCCGATCCCGATCCGGTACTCGGCCTGAGCCCCGAGGACTGGTTCCCGGAGTGGTGCCGTCGATCAGACGACGTCGTCGAGAGCGTCGGCGAGTCGGCGAGCGGCCTCGCCGAGGCGTTCTGGGGTGGCCGTGGCGTAGCTGAGCCGAAGAGTGGAGGCATCGGCCTCGGCGACGTAGAACGCGTCGCCGGGCACGAAGGCCACGTTGCGGGCAGCCGCGGCATCGAACAGGCGTCGGGCCGACACACCGCCCTCCAAGCGGCCCCAGAGGAACATGCCACCGTCGGGGAGCTCGAACGTCAGCCGCGATGCGAGGTGCTCGTCGAGGGCCCGAGCGAGAGCGGCGGCGCGGGTGCCGTAGACCTCGACCAGCAACCGCAGGTGATGGTCGAGGAACCCCGGGGCTCGCAGGACGGCGGCCAGCACCGCCTGCCCGAACGACGAGGTGTGGAGGTCGGCGGCTTGCTTGAGGCGTACGAGCAGGTCGCGGAGCCAGAGGGGTGCGATGAGCCAGCCGACCCGGAACCCGGGCACGACGAGCTTCGACACGGTGCCGAACGACACGACGTGGTCGCTCCACGACGCGATCGAGGGCAGGTGGTCACCCGCAAAGCGGAGCGCGCCGTAGGGGTCGTCCTCCACGACGAGGAACCCGTAGGTCTCGGCGAGCTCGGCGAGCTGCCGGCGGCGCTCGAGCGACAACGTGGCGCCGGTGGGGTTCTGGAAGTTGACGACGGTGTAGACGAGGCGCGGGCGCAGCCCGGCGGCGAGCCGCTCGGCCAAGAACTCGACCACGAGGCCATCGCCGTCGACGACGAGGGGGCACAGGTCGGGCTCGAACACCGAGAGGGCCTGGATGGCGCCGACGTAGCCGGGCTCGTCGATGCCGACCGGCGTGCCCCGATCGACGACGGCCTTGGCCACGAGATCGAGCGCTTGCTGCGAGCCGTGGGTCACGAGGACCTGCGAGGGATCGACCGGCCGCCCTCGAGCGGCCGTCGCCTGCTCGGCGATCCAGGTCCGTAGGTCCGGGTCACCCTCGGTCGTCGAGTACTGGAGGGCCGTGAGCGGGGCCGTGCGCAGCACCTCGTCGACGGCGGCTCGGAGATGGTCGAGAGGGAACGCGTCCGGCGCCGGCAGGCCGCCCGCCAGAGAGATGACCTCCGGTCGCTGGGTGACGGCGAGGAGGTCGCGGATGGCCGACGACCGCAGCCCGGCGGTGCGGGCCGCCAGCGGGATGCTCACGCGCCCGTCACGCGGGCGTCGGCGAGCTCGAGTACCTCGTCGAGGATGCCGATGCCCATGCGAACCTCCTCGGCCGAGATCGTCAGCGGCGGAACCACGTGGATGCGGTTGAAGTGGGTGAAGGGCCACAGCCCGCGCGCCTTGCACGCCGCCACGAGCTCCGCCATGGGCGCGTTCGCCGGGCCGGCCGCGTTGAAGGGCACGAGCGGCTGGCGCGTCTCGCGGTCGGCCACCAGCTCGATGGCCCAGAAGACGCCGAGGCCGCGCACCTCGCCGACCGACGGGTGGCGCTCCTGCAAGGCCTGCAGCTCCGGACCGATCACGTCGGTGCCGAGCGTTCGCGCGTGCTCGACGATCCCCTCCTCCTCGAAGATCTGCATCGACGCCACGCCGGCTGCGCAGGCCAGCGGGTGCCCCGAGTAGGTGAGCCCGCCGGGGTACGAGCGCTCCTTGAACGCGTCGGCGATCCAGCGGCTGATGACCACCCCACCGAGCGGCACGTACCCGGAGTTGACACCCTTTGCGAAGCAGATGAGGTCGGGGGCCACACCCCACCGGTCGACGGCGAACCACTCGCCGCAGCGCCCGAACCCGGCCATCACCTCGTCGCAGATCATCACGATGCCGTGGCGGTCGCACAGCTCGCGGACCCCGGCCAGATACCCATCCGGTGGCACGAGGATGCCGTTCGTGCCGACCACGGTCTCGAGCATCACGGCGGCGACGGTGCCCGGACCCTCGACCGTCACCACGTCCTCGAGATGGGCGAGGGCGCGCGCGCACTCCTCGGCCTCGGTCGTGGCATGGAACGCCGAGCGGTAGAGGTACGGGCCCCAGAAGTGCACGACCCCCGGCATAGCGAAGGGCTCGCTCGGCCACCGCCGCGGATCGCCCGTCATCGTGATCGAGCCGGTGGTGCCGCCGTGGTAGCTCCGGTAGGTGGTCAGCACCTTGTGGCGGCCGGTGGCCAGCCGCGCCATCCGCACTGCGTTCTCGGTCGCCTCGGCGCCACCGTTGGTGAAGAACACCATGTCGAGCTCGCCCGGTGCCTTCTCGACGATCCGGCGGGCCAGCTCGCCACGCTTGTCGTTGGCGAACGAGGGGGCGATGGTGCACAGCACCTCGGCCTGTGCCTTGATCGCCTCCACCATCGTGGGGTGCTGGTGCCCGATGTTCACGTTCACGAGCTGTGACGAGAAGTCGAGGAAGCGGTTCCCCTCGTAGTCCCACATCCAGCTGCCCTCGGCGCCGGCGATCGGCAGCGGGTCGATCAGGCCCTGCGCCGACCAGGAGTGGAACACATGGGCCCGGTCGTCGCTGCGGACACGGTCACCAGGGCGGGCGTCGAGGCTCGTCATGGGCCGAGCGTAGGGTCACCCGCGTAGGCGGACAAGCAGGTGCCCGTCAGGCAAGCGCAGCGGCGACGGCCTCCCCACAACGTCGGCCGCTGAACAAGGCGCCCTGGATCGAGGCAGTGTCGCGGTGGTCACCGCACACGAACAGGCCCGGGCCGAGGTGCACGCGTCGCTTGGGTGAGAAGGGCGGGCGCTGGTCGGGTTGGCCGTGGGCGATGGCGTAGGTCCGCAGGGCGCGCCAGTCGTCGACGGCCGGGCCCCACCAACCCCGCAGCTGGGCTCGGACGTCGTCGGCCAGGCCCGCGTCCGACGACCGTCCGGGGCAGGCCGCGGCCACCAGTGCCTGGCCCTCCGGCGCGTACGACGGCGCCACGTTGCTCATGACCGCCACGTTCAGCGCCGGACCGGTGGCCGTTGCGTCGAGCACCACCAGCCGATGAGCCACCGGGGGCTCGGGGGCGGCGAAGTACACGCACGCCACCGACTTCGAGCCGACCGGCGGCAGGCCCAGCAGCTTGCTCGCAACCGGTCCCTCGGTCGCGACCACCACGGCGTCGGCGGTGATCGCGCCACCTGCCACCCGCACCGTCGATCCCTCGACGGCCCGGACCGCCACGCCGAGGTGGACGGTCCCCGGGGCCAGCCCGGCGGCCATCTGAGCCGGGAGCGCACCCATGCCCGACGCCGGCACGGCGGCGTCACCGCTGGCGAGGGTGCGCAGGATCGTGTCGAACATGCGACTCGACGTCGCGAGGTCGGGGTCGAGCTGGATGCCGGCGAACAGCGGTCGCCAGAAGCGCTCGATCATCTGCGAGGAGAACCCGAGGCCGCGCAGGTGGGCCGCGGTGGGGAGGTCTGGGCCCCGCAGCAGGTCGGGAACGGCGCTGCGCAGGAGGCGGCGGCGCAGGAGTGCTACGCGGGCCTTGTCGCCGACGGTCCCGATCGGCGCAGCGGCCGTGGCCAGCGCGTGCCGTGGGGCGCGCAGCGGGTCGGTGACGACGTGACCGCGACCTCCGAGCCACACGAGCGCGCCGGGCTCGAACCGCTGCAGGCGCAAGGCGGCCAGGTCGACCTGGCGGTCGAGCTCGGGGTAGCCGGTCAGGAGCACCTGGAAGCCGCGGTCGAGCAGGAACCCGTCGACGGCGTCGGTGCGCACGCGCCCGCCGACACCGTCACCTGCCTCCAGCACGACGGCCTGACGGCCGGCCGCCTGCAGGGTGCGGGCGCAGGCCAGGCCGGCCAGGCCGGCCCCGACGACGACGACCTCGGCCCGCTCCGGCAGGGGCATCAGGCCGCCGGTTTGCCGAGCAGCGCCCGCAGGGCGCCGTCGAGGGTGGGGTGGTGGAACACGTAGCCGCTGGCCTCCAGCTTCGCCGGCAGCACCCGCTGGCCGGAGAACAGAAGATTGTCGGCCAGCTCCCGCCCGAGCAGCAGGCGGGGCCCGAACGCCGGCACCGGCACCTTGGTCGGTCGGCCGAGGACGGCACCGAGCGCGGCGGTGAACTCGGCGTTGGTCGCCGGCTGCGGTGCGGTGAGGTTGACCGGCCCGGGGACGTCGGCCGACAGCAGGTGGAGGATCGCCCCCACCTCGTCGTCGATCGAGATCCAGCTCTGGTACTGGCGACCCGATCCGAAGCGACCGCCGAGGAAGGCCTTGAACAGCGGCAGCTGCTTCTTCAGCGCGCCGCCCGCCGGCGACAGCACGATGCCGGTGCGCAGGAACGAGGTGCGGATGCCGGCGTCGATGGCCGGCTGGGCGGCGGCCTCCCATGCGACGCACACCTCGGCCAGGAAGCCGGTCCCGGGCGGCGAGGTCTCGTCGAGCTCTTCGTCGCCCCGGTCGCCGTAGACGCCGATGGCCGAGCCCGACAGCAGGACCGCCGGCGGGCGCGACAGGCCGGCCAGCGTCTCGGCCAGCAGGGTGGTGCCCCGTACGCGGCTGTCACGGATCTCGGCCTTGTAGCTGTCGGTCCAGCGATGGTCGCCGATGCCGGCGCCGGCGAGGTGGACGACGGCGTCGAGGCCCTCGAGCGACGGCCCGTCGATCGTGCCACCGGCCGGATCCCAGGTGACGGTGTCACCACTCGCCGATCCGCGGACCAAGCGCACGGGCCGGTGCCCGGCCTCCCGCAGGGCGGCGACGAGCGCCGTGCCGATGAGACCGCTCGAACCGGTGACCAGGACGTCCATGCCGTCAGGCTAGGTCAGTCGACCAGCACCGGGACCGAGGTGACCACGGTGTTGGGCCGGAACAACAAGCGGGCCTTGAGCGCCAAGGCGCTCTGGTTGTGGAGCGGCTGTGCGTACCAGCCCTTCACCACGGTCTCGGGGATGACGACCGTCAAGAAGTCGTCTCGCACGTCGCCCTCGGCCTCGATCCCGTCCAGGTAGTCGAGGATGGGCTGGGTGAGGGTGCGGTACGGCGAGTACAGGGTGTGCAGCTCGACGGGGATCTCGTGGTCGGCCCAGCTCTTCAGCAGCCGCTCCTGCTCGTCAGGGCCGCCCACCACCGACACTGCCACCAGCCGGTCGGGCGCCAGCGAGCGGGCGTAGCTGAGGGCGAGCAGCGCCCCTTTGTTCACCGAGCCGACCAGTACGACCGCGGTGTGGTAGCGGCGCTTCGGCCGGGCCTCGGGCGGAACGATGCTGCTGATGCGGACCCGGTCGTAATGGCGGCGGATCGCCTTGAACACGACGACGATCGCCGGGATCACGACCAGCGGCACCCAGGCGCCCTGGGTGAACTTCGACACCCCGACCACGATGAGCACGATGCCGGTGGCGATGGCGCCGGTGAGGTTGACGGCCATGCGCAGCTTCCACCCCGGCTGCCGATGGGCGCGTTGGTACATCACCATGCCGGCCTGGCTCAGCGTGAAGCCCGTGAACACGCCGACGGCGTAGAGGGGGATGAGCGCCGTGGTGATGCCGCCGAACACGACGATGAGGGCGGAGGCCGCAAGCGCCAGCACGACGATGCCGTTCGAGAAGACGAGCCGGTCGCCGCGGTTGGCGAACTGGTGCGGTAGGAACTCGTCGCGGGCGATGATCGACGACAGGCGGGGGAAGTCGGCGTAGGCCGTGTTCGCGGCGAGGATCAAGATGGCGAAGGTCGAGAACTGCAGGATGTAGTACATGACCCCCTTGCCGAAGACGGCCACCCCGAGGATCGACAGCAGGGTCTCGTCCTCACTCGCGGTCGGTCGGACCCGGTGCGACAGCACGGCCAACCCGAAGAAGGCGGTGCCGAGGATCACCGCCATCAGGGTGAGCGTGGTGGCCGCGTTCTTGCTCTCCGGTGGGCGGAAGGCGGGTACGCCGTCGGCGATCGCCTCCACGCCCGTGAGCGCGACGGCACCGGACGAGAAGGCTCGCAGGAGGAGGAGGATGCTGATCCCGCTCAGGGCGGCACCGCCCGTGATCTCCTCGATCGCCTCGAGGTCGGGCGGCAGGGGCTGCAGGTCTCCGGTGTACGAGCGGTAGAGGCCGTACACGATGAGGAGCGCGAGCGTGCCGACGTAGATGTACGTGGGTGGCGCGAAGAGCCGTCCCGACTCCTTGGCGCCGCGGAGGTTCGCCACGGTCATGAGCGCGATGAAGCCGAGGCACATCAGGACCCGCTGGTCGCGCAGCTCCGGGAAGGCTGAGGTGATCGCAGCCACGCCGGCCGACACCGAGACAGCGACGGTGAGGACGTAGTCGGTCAGGATCGATGCCCCGGCCACGAGCGACGGCATCCGGCCGAGGTTCTCGCGCGAGACGATGTAGGTCCCGCCACCGCCCGGGTAGGCCTTGATCGTCTGGCGGTAGCTGGTGATGACGATCACCAGCAGTGCGCACACCGCAATGGCGATGGGGATGATGTACTCGAGCGAGTCCTCCCCGACGCCCGGGATGAGGACGATCTGCACCTCCTGCGTGGCATAGGCCGTGGAGGAGATGGCGTCGCTGGCGAAGACGGCCAGGGCGACCACCTTGGTCAGCCGCTGGTGGTGCTCTTCGGTCGAGGCGATCGGGGTGCCGAGGAGCAGCCTCTTGACGGTCGAGTACATCGGAGTGGGACGGTAGCCCCGATGCGGAGGGCGGCTCGATGACCCGTGGTTAGGATCGCCCGGGCCCAGCTCCCAGGAGGTCGAGCACGTGCACGTCGTCGTCGTCGGTTGCGGGCGGGTGGGCTCGTCGCTCGCCGTCAACCTGAGCAACGCGGGTCACACGGTGGCCGTCGTCGACCGCCGTTCGGAGGCCTTCAGCCGCCTGGGCCCGGGCTTCAGCGGCCGCACGGTCACCGGCATCGGGTTCGACCGTGACCGGCTGAAGGAGGCCGGGATCGAGGAGGCCGGTGCCCTGGCGGCCGTGACCAACGGCGACAACTCGAACATCCTCATCGCTCGGGTGGCCCGGGAGACCTTCGGCATCGAGCGGGTCGTGGCTCGCATCTACGACCCCAAGCGGGCCGCCATCTACCAGCGCCTCGGCATCCCGACGGTGGCCACGGTGGCGTGGGCCACCGAGCGCGTGCTGCGCCGGTGCCTGCCCGACGAACCGGCGGTGGAGTGGGTCGACCCGAGCGCCAAGGTGATGTTGGTCGAGCGGCTGGTGCCGTCGGGCTGGGCCGGCCACCGGCTCGAGGAGATCGAGAAGGAGGGCGCGCTGAAGGTGGTCGCGCTCAGTCGGCTGGGGATCGCCCAGGTGCCGAAGTCCGGTCTGGTCGTCCAGGAAGGTGATGTCGCCTACCTGAGCGTCAGCGGCGACGCGCTCGCCGACGTCGACGACCTCCTCGCCGGCCCGACCAGGGGGGGTCACTGATGCGCGTCGTCATCGCAGGTGCCGGCAGCGTCGGACGGTTCATCGCCGAGCAGCTCCAGCTGGGTGGCCACGACGTGCTGCTCATCGACAACGACGCCGACGTGGTGCGCCGCCACCAGGCCGCCGGCGAGCCGGCCGGCGTCACGTGGTTCCAGGCCGACGCCTGCGAGGTCACCAAGCTGGCCGAGGCCGGCCTCGAGCGGGCCGACGTGGTGGCCGCCGTCACCGGCGACGACGAGGACAACCTCGTGATCTCGCTGCTCGCCAAGCAGGAGTTCGGTGTGCCCCGCGTCGTCGCGCGCGTGAACAACCCGAAGAACGAGTGGATGTTCACCGAGATGTGGGGCATCGACGTCGCAGTGTCGACGCCACACCTGCTCACGGCCCTCGTCGAGGAGGCCGTGAGCGTCGGCTCGTTCGTGCGGCTGCTCACGTTCGAGGGGGGCAAGGCCAAGCTGGCCGAGGTGAAGCTGGCCGAGGGCTCGCAGGCGCTCGACCGCGAGATCGTGGAGCTGCACTTCCCGCGTGACTCGACCGTCGTGGCCGTCATCCGCGGCGACCGCGTGGTCGTGCCCCGGGGCGACACCGTGCTGCGCCTCGGCGACGAGGTGCTCGTGCTCGTCACCCAGGAGAGCGAGGACGAGGTCCGAGCGCTCCTGACCAGCCCCGTCCCGGGGTGACCCTCGGCCGGAGCGATCCCTAGGGGAGCAGCGTGTAGGCGGGGTTGAAGATCACCGTGCGACCCCGGTCGGGTACGCCCACGCCCTCGAGCAGGATGCCTCGGCCGTGGTCGACGCCGCCGATCGAGCGCCGTCCGGTGAACACCGCGATCACGTCACCGGTGCCGTCGGACACCACCACCTCGATCGAGGGGGAGCCGGCGCGGGGCACCATGCGGATCCGCTGCACCTCGCCGCCCACCCGGATCGGGACGCGGGTGGGGGCCTCGGCGATGGGCGTGAGGTCGATCCCCGTGAAGCGCTGCTGGAGCCGCTGGTCGTCGAGCTCCTCGACGGTCGCCGTCAGGCGCTTCTTGAGGTCGCGCAAGGCCATGGGCAGATGATGGCAGGCCGGTCGCCGTCAGGAGGTCAGGCCGGCCAGCCGCTCGTCGAGCGCTTCGTCGCCGAGCGCACCGAGCACCTGGTCGACCGACCCGTCAGCGGCCACGAAGGCCCAGGCCGGCTGCCCGGGCACGCCGAAGCGGGCGAACAGCTCGCCAGTCTCGTCGCGCAGGTTGGGGAACGTGAGACCGTGGCGCTCGATGAAGTCCTCCATCGACGACGCTGACCCGTTCCAGGCGACGCCGACCACGTCGACCTGGCCGGCGAACCGCTGCGTGGCCTCCTCGACCGAGGGGGCTTCTGCGTTGCACGTGCTTCAACCGGGTGCCCAGAACCAGAACGCAACCGGCTTGCCGGCGTAGGTGGCCGCGTCGAGCTCGCCCCCGCCGACGAGGGGGGCCTGGAACCGCAGCAGCTCGGGGACCTCGGCCGGCGCATCGGTGGCGACCGGGGCGGCCGTGGTGGCGGGCTCGCCGGCCGCCGCAGTGGTGGCGGGGTCGCTCGGGGTGGCGGTGGTGGCCGGTGCGGCGCCGGCGGCCGGCGCGGCGGTGGCCGCGCTCGTCGCGGCACCCGACCCGTCGCCGTCGCTGCCGCAGGCGCCGAGCACGAGCGCCGCGGCGAGGGCCACCGGAACGAGGCGACGGGGGGTCACGCCGCTCACCGTACCCAGCAGACGCGCCGGAGGAGAGGTCGGGGCGGTCGTTAGCCTCGCTCCGGTGAAGACCCGCAACCTCGTGCTCCTGGCCTTGGCGTGCGGGCTCGTCATCCTCGTGGCCGGGGTGGCCTTCCTGGCCAGGCTGGTCCTCAACGAAGACGACCTCACCGTCGAGGTGCTCGCCGTCGGCGAGTCGGCCGTCATCGACGACGTGGCCGTCGCAGTGACCGGCTCGACGGTCACCGACGCCACCTTGGTCGACGTGACGATCGACAACGCCAGCGCTTCACGTGTGTTCGCCGGTGCCGGGTGGTCGCTCCAGGTCGATGGCGAGCTGCGGCCGGTGCTCGACGGCGACGTCGATGGCGGCTGCGCCGGGCAGGAGGTGGCGCCGGGCGCGTCGCTGGCGTGCCGGCTCACCTTCGCCAACACCGACGACGGCGGCATCGTGTCGTACGCCCTCAACGACGAGCAGCGCCAGTGGGCCCTCGGGTGACCTTCGTCCTGGGCGGATAGCCTGCGGCGCGTCCGCGTCTGGCAGGAGGTGGTCCCCACGGCCGAGCAGTTCGATCTCGTCGTCATCGGGGGAGGTCCCGGTGGCTATGGCGCCGCGCTCTACGCGGCCTCGGCCGGTCTGTCGGTGGCCCTGGTGGAGAAGGACCGCGTCGGCGGCACGTGCCTGCACCGCGGCTGCGTGCCGGCCAAGGAGTTCCTCGAGACGGCGGCGGTCTACCGCCACGTGGCCGGGGCCAAGGAGTTCGGGATCGAGGCCGGCCAGCCCACGGTCGACTTCGCGGTGAGCCAGGCCCGCAAGCAGCGGGTGGTCGACGGGCTCTGGAAGGGCCTGTCGAGCGTCATCAAGGGCCGCAAGATCGCCTCCTACGCCGGTGTCGGCAGCCTCGGCGCCGACCGCACCGTCACCGTGAAGGGCAACGACGGGGGCACCGCCACCCTCCAGGGCCGCCACGTGGTGCTGGCGGCCGGCTCGGTGCCCCGCACCATCCCCGGCTTCGAGCCCGGCGGGCCGGTCATGACCTCCGACGAGGTGCTGATGCTCGACCGGGTGCCGGCCAGCCTGGTGGTGATCGGCGGCGGCGCCATCGGCTGCGAGTTCGCCTCCACGTTCGCCGACCTCGGGAGCAAGGTCACGATCCTCGAAGGGCTGCCCAAGATCCTCCCCGGCCTCGACGCCGACGTGGCCAACGTGGTGGTGCGGGCCTTCACCAAGCGCGGCATCGCCATCAAGACCGGCGCCAAGGTGGTGGGCCACGAGCCGACCGCCACCGGCACCAAGGTGCTCGTCGACGGCATGGACCCGATCGAGGTCGACGCCGTGGTCGTGTCGGTGGGTCGCCGTCCCTTCGCCGACCAGCTCGGCTTGCTCGGCACGGCCGTGCAGGTCGACGAGCGTGGCTTCGTGCAGGTCGACGCCTGGTGCCGCACTGCCGAGCCGGGCGTCTACGCCATCGGCGACCTCGTGGCCACGCCGCAGCTCGCCCACGTCGGGTTCGCCGAGGGCATCCTCGTGGTGAAGGACCTGCTCGGCGAGTCGCCGATGCCCGTGATGTACGACCGGGTGCCCTGGGCCATCTATTGCCACCCCGAGGTGGCCTTCGCCGGTCACAGCGAGGAGTCGGCCAAGGAGGCCGGCTTCGACGTGGTGACGGCCAAGCACCAGTTCCGGGCCAACAGCAGGGCCCAGATCCTCAACGAGCTCGACGGGCTCGTGAAGGTCATCGCCGAGCGCCAGCCCGACGGCACCGGTGGGCGCATCCTGGGCGTGCACATGGTGGGACCCTGGGTCACCGAGCAGCTCGGCCAGGGCTACCTGGCCGTCAACTGGGAGGCCACGGTGGCCGAGGTGGCCGAGTTCCTCCAGCCCCACCCCACCTTGTCCGAGCTGTTCGGCGAGACCGTCCTCTCGCTCACCGGAAGGAGCCTGCACGGCTGATGGCCGACGTCACGATGCCCCAGCTCGGTGAGACCGTCACCGAAGGAACCATCACGAAGTGGTTCAAGAAGATCGGCGAGGAGGTCCGGGCCGACGAGCCGCTGTTCGAGGTCTCGACCGACAAGGTCGACACCGAGGTCCCGTCGCCGGTCGCCGGGACGCTCCAGGAGATCCGGGCCAACGAGGGCGACACCGTCGCCGTCGGTGCGGTGATCGCCGTGGTCGGCGCCGGTGCGCCGGCCGCCGCGCCCGAGCCGCCGCCGGCTCCGCCGCCGTCGGCCCCGCCCGCCGCCGCGCCGCCCGCCGCCGCGCCGCCCGCCGCCGCGCCGGCGCCGCCTCCCCCGGTCGCGGCGCCGCTGGCGTCGTCGGCCGTCGAGCTGGCGACCTCGGGCGACCATCGGCTGCTGTCGCCGGTGGTGCGCCGCCTCGTGAACGAGCACGGCCTCGATCCGGCCGCCATCGCCGGCACGGGTGCCGGCGGTCGCATCACCCGCGAGGACGTCCTGACCCACATCGAGGCCACCGGCGCCACGGCGGTGGCGCCGGCTCCGGCGCCCGCGCCCGCCCCGGTCGTGGCGGCGCCCAGCGCGCCGGCGCCGCGGCCCGCACCGGCGGCGCCGGTTGTGCGGGGCGCCGAGCGCGACGAGGTCGTGGCGCTGTCGAAGATCCGCCGCCTCACCGGCGACCACATGGTGATGTCGCTGGCCACCGCCCCCCACGCCTTCAGCGTGGTCGAGGTCGACTACGACAACGTCGACCGCGCCCGCAACGCCGTGAAGGCCCAGTGGAAGGCGGCCGAGGGCTTCAGCCTCACGTACCTGCCGTTCATCAGCCGTGCCATCATCGACGCCCTCGCCGAGTACCCGCACCTGAACGCCAGCGTGGGCGACGGCCAGCTCGTCGTGCACAAGTACGTCGACCTCGGCATCGCCGTCGACATGGACTACCAGGGCCTCATCGTCCCGGTGATCCGCGACGCCGACACCAAGCGCCTGCGGGCGCTGGCCCGCGAGACCTACGACCTGGCCAACCGGGCCCGCACCCGCAAGCTGTCGCCCGACGAGATCGCCGGCGGCACGTTCACCATCTCGAACAACGGCTCGGCCGGCTCGGTCCTCACGGCGGCCGTCATCAACCAGCCTCAGGTCGCCATCATCTCCACCGACGCCATCAAGCGCCGCCCGGTCGCCGTCGAGCTGCCCGGCGGCGGCGAGGGGATCGCCATCCACTCGGTCGGCAACCTGGCCATGAGCTGGGACCACCGTGCCTTCGACGGTGCCTACGCCGCCAACTTCCTCGTGAAGGTGAAAGACGTGCTGGAGACCCGCGACTGGCTGGCCGAGCTGGCCTGACGATGCTGCACGCCCGCTGGCTCGGCCGGGTCCCCTACGGCGAGGCCCTCGCGCTCCAGCGGGCGCTGCACCTCCACGGCTCGGGCCACCACTTGCTGCTGCTCGAGCACCCGAGCGTCTACACGCTGGGCGTGCGGGCCGACCCGGCCCACGTGCTGGTCGACCCGGCCACCGTCGGCGCCGAGCTGGTGGCCACCGACCGGGGCGGCGACGTGACCTTCCACGGTCCCGGGCAGCTCGTCGGCTACCCGGTGCTGTCGCTCCCCGCAAAGCGCGGTGGCGGGATGGCCGACACCGTCGCCTACGTCCGCTCGGTGGAGGACCTCCTGGTCGAGGTGCTGGCCGATGTCGGCCTGCCGGGCTGCGGCCGCCTGCCCGACTACCCGGGCGTGTGGGTCGACCCCCACGGGTCGGCGCCCCGCAAGATCGCCGCCATCGGGGTGCGCCTGACGAGGGGCCGCACGATGCACGGCTTCGCCCTCAACGTGACCACCGACCTGGCCATGTTCGGCCACATCGTCCCGTGCGGCATCGCCGACAAGGGCGTCACGTCGCTGGCCGCCGAGGGCGTCGACGCGGCGATGACCACCGTCGTCGACGCGGTGGTGGCCCGGGCCGCCGAGCGCTGGGGTCCGGTCGAGCGCCAGGACGTCGCCTGGAAGCACCGGCCCGAGGATCTGTCGCCGTTCTCCCGCCAGGCCGGGAGCCCCGACCGCCGGGCCGGCCGCCTCGAGCAGGCCGGGGTCACCACCGGGCTGGCCGTCGCGACGCGCAAGCCCGAGTGGGTCAAGCCGCGGGTGCGGCTGTCGGAGCGGGTGCTGGCCACCCGGCGTACGGTGAAGGACCTCGGGCTCGTGACGGTCTGCGAGGAGGCCGGCTGCCCCAACCTGTCGGAGTGCTGGGCCGACGGCACGGCCACGTTCATGGTGCTCGGCGAGCGGTGCACCCGGGCGTGCGGCTTCTGCCTCGTCGACACCCGCCGGCCGCTCGAGCCGGCGGCCGACGAGCCCGTCCGCGTGGCCGAGGCCGTCGAGCGCATGGGCCTGGCCCACGCCGTGGTGACGATGGTCGCCCGCGACGACCTCGCCGACGGCGGCGCCGCCCACGTGGCCGCCACCGTGCATGCCATCCGTGACCGGGTCCCGGCGGCGACGGTCGAGGTGCTGATCTCCGACCTCAAGGGTGACCTGGCTGCGCTCGACGTGGTGCTGGCGGCCGCGCCCGACATCGTCAACCACAACGTGGAGACCGTGCCCCGCCTGCAGCGGGCCGTGCGCCCCTCGGCCGGCTACGCCCGCAGCCTGGCCGTGCTGGCCCACGCCCGGCTGGCCGGGCGCACCACGAAGTCCGGCCTCGTGCTCGGGATGGGCGAGACCGACGACGAGGTGCTCGGCACGCTGGCCGACCTGGCCGGCATCGGGGTGAGCATCGTGACGCTCGGGCAGTACCTGCGCCCGACGGCCGACCACCTGGCGGTCCATCGCTACCTCGAGCCGGCTGCGTTCGCTCGCTTCCAGGAGGCCGGCGAAGCGATGGGGCTCGCCCACGTGGAGGCCGGCCCGCTCACCCGCTCGAGCTACCACGCCCGCGAGGCGGCCGCCGCCGGCGGGCTGAGCGTGGCGATGCGCCGCTAACGGCGCTTGCGGATGCCGGCCTGGCGGGCGACCACCTTGGTGCAGGCATCCTCGACGAAGCCGATGCCGGCCTCGGCGCAGATGGTGCGGGCGGCAGCCGACGTGAGCCCGAGCTGCAGCCACACCGCCCGGGCGCCGGCGTCGACGGCCTGAGCGGTCACGCCGGCGCACTCGCGCGACGGCCGGAAGACGACGACGGTGTCGATCGCGTCGGGCACGTCGGCCAGCGAGCGGTAGGCCGGCTCGCCGAGGATCTCGGGTGCCGAGGGGTGCACCGGGACGATGCGGAAGCCGAGCTGCTGCAGCACGAGCGGCACCTCGTGGGCGTCCTTCCAGGTGTGGGTGCTGCAGCCGACCACGGCGAGGGTGGACGACCGCTCGAGGATCTCCTCTGGCGACAGCCCGGCCCACGACGGCTCGCTCACGACCGGCAACCTAGGCGAGACTCGGCGGCGATGAGCTCGCTCGCCACCCCCACCGACGTGCTGGCGGCCCGCATGGCCCGCGCCCGGTCGCTCATGGCCGACCGGGGCGTCGACGTGCTGCTGCTGTCGGTCGGGCCCGACCTGCCCTACCTCACCGCCTACGAGGCCATGCCGCTCGAGCGGCTCACCATGCTCGTGCTGCCGCGCGACGGCGAGGCCACCCTCGTGGTGCCCCGGCTCGAGGCGCCCCGGGTGACCGAGCACCCGGGCGTGTTCACCCTGTCGGCCTGGGGCGAGACCGACGACCCGGTGGCCCGCGTGGCCCACCTCGTCGGGTCGGCCGAGGTGGCCGCCGTCGGCGACCACACCTGGGCCCGCTTCCTGGTCGACCTGCTGGCGGTGCGCCCGCTGCAGGTCCGTCGGGGCGTGGAGGTGATGGGGCCCCTGCGGATCGCCAAGGACGCGGCCGAGGTCGCGCTCCTGCGCCGGGCCGGCGCGGCGGCCGACCGGGTGGCGGCCCAGCTGCAGGCCGGTGCGATCCCGCTCGTGGGGCGGACCGAGGCCCAGGTGTCGGCCGACCTGTCGCAGCGCCTGCGCGACGAGGGGCACGAGCGCGTCAACTTCGCCATCGTCGCCGCCGGCGACCACGCCGCCAGCCCCCACCACACGCCGGGCAGTCGCGTCATCCGCCCGGGCGACGTCGTGCTCACCGACTTCGGTGGTCGCCGGGAGGGCTACTGCAGCGACATCACCCGCTGCGTGTCGCTCGGACCGCCCTCCGCCGAGGTCGCCGAGGCCTACGCCGTGCTGCAGGAGGCCCAGGCGGCGGCCGTGCGGGCCGCCACCGTCGGGACGCCGTGCGAGGAGGTGGACGCCACGGCCCGGCGGATCATCGCGGCGGCCGGCCACGGCGAGCACTTCATCCACCGCACCGGCCACGGGATCGGGATGGAGGAGCACGAGGACCCCTACCTCGTGGAGGGCAACCCCCTGCCGCTGGCCCCCGGTCACGCGTTCAGCATCGAGCCGGGCATCTACGTGGCCGGCCGCTTCGGCCTGCGCCTCGAGGACATCGTGGTGGCCACCGAGGCCGGTCCCGAGCCGATGAACCACGCCGTCCACGACCTCGTGGTCGTCGACGCCTGAGCCGTGCTCAGGGCGTGAAGGCGGCCGGGTCGGCGGTGCCGGTCAGCTCGGTGAGCTCCACCCGCTTGTCGGCGGTGTCCCACAGCGCGACGACGCCCTCGTCGGCCGCGCAGTAGGTCTCGACGCCCGGCCCCACCGGCACGTCGACGCACTGGACCGTGCGGCCGGCCAGCAGCGTCGACGACGGCGCCGGAGGTCCCGAGCGTCGCAGGAACGACACCCGCAGGGCCCGGGCCGGGCCGCCGGCCCAGAACGCCGAGCCGACCCCGGTGTCGCTGATGCGCTGGTCGAGCAGGCCGTCCTCGCAGCTCCCCGTCGACACCCGGCAGGTGCGGGCGTCGTCGCCCGACACGAAGCGCACGTCGCCGACGGTGGTGCTGACCGTGGCGCCGTCGGCGACCACGGTGCCCGACGCCTCGAGCGGGCCGAGCCGGCGCAGGAGCGCGTAGCGGGCCGTGAACGGCGTGGCCGGCGCGCCCTCGAGGCGGGTCAGCACCGCGTCGACGGCGGCGTCGCCGACCGGCTCGCCGGCTGCCCCGCCGAGCGGCGTGTCGTCGGACAGCGTCGGCCGCGGGCCGGTGGCACACCCCGTGACCGCCACGAGCGTGGCGACGGCCAGCGTCAGGCGGAGGGGTCGGCGCACCCGGCGAGGCTAACGACGGGCCCCCCGCCTAGCCTCGTCGCCCTGTGATCCGTCTCGACGCCGCCACCGTGCTGTTGCAGTGGGCGGCCGGCGGCCTGCTGTTCTGCTGGATCACCACCCGCCACCGCGAGGTCGGCCTCGGCTACGGCTGGCTGCTGCGCGGCACCTACCTGCTCCTCGCCCTCGGCGCGGCGGCGGCTGCGGTCGCCTTCGACGGCCCGCCACTGGTCGCCGCCTCGTCGCTGGCGGTCGCGCTGGCGGCCGGCGGCGCGCTCGTCTCGTCGGTCATGCGCAAGGGGGCCGGGGTGTCCGGGCAGCAGGCCGAGCACGACCGACGCAGCGCCCGTGTCGCTGCCATGACCGGGATCGAGCGGACCGCGACCGTCGAGGCCGAGGCCGGACCGGAGTTCGACCCCCGCCTCGACCTGGTGGCACCCGTCCTCGGGGCCGTCGGGCTCGTGGCGGCCGGCCTCGACGCCGGCAGCGACCAGCTCCTCGTCGTGGCCCGCAACCTCGTGGGCGCCGCCTTCCTCGGGGCCATCACCGACGCCATGCTCCTCGGCCACTGGTACCTGGTGCAGCCGGGCCTGCCCCGCCGCCACCTGCACGAGCTGGTGCGGTGGGTGCAGTGGCTGTGGTTCCCCGAGGTGGCACTGCTGCTCGTCCCGCCGGGCATGGTGGCGGTGCTCACCGGCGAGATCGACGACGGCTGGAACGGCATCCTCGGCTGGACCTGGGTGATGTGCGCGCTCACCACGATCGGCCTCGTGCTCACCACCCGCGCCGCGCTGAAGGAGCGGGCCTACTCGGCGGTGATGGCGGCCACGGGCCTGCTCTACCTGGCCATCCTCACGGCGTTCGGCACCGACCTCGTCGCCCGTGCCGTGCTGGCCGGCTGAGGTCCCCGGCCCAGGGGAGTTTCACGAGCGCACGATCTGGGGGATGATGAGGCCATGCCCAGGCCGATCTGGAGCGGGACGATCAGCTTCGGGCTGGTCTCCATCCCCGTGAAGCTGTTCAACGCGGTGCAGCGCAAGAGCGTGTCGTTCAACCAGCTCGACGCCCGTGACCGTCAACGCATCCGCTACCGCAAGGTGAACGCCGAGACCGGCGAGGAGGTCCCCGACGACCTCATCGTCAAGGGCTTCGAGCACCGTAAGGGCCAGTATGTCGTGGTGGACCCCGACGAGCTGGAGCCGTTCCTGCCGGCGGCCACCCGCTCGATCGACCTCGACGAGTTCGTCGACCTGCGCGAGATCGACCCGATCTTCTTCGACAGCGCCTACTACCTCGCCCCCGACCGGGTGCCCAAGCCCTACCGCCTGTTGGTCGAGGCGATGGAGCAGGCCGGCAAGGTCGCCATCGGCCGCTTCGTGATGCGCAACAAGCAGTACGTCGCCGCGATCCGGGCCAAGGAGGGGCACCTGCTGCTGTCGACCATGAGCTACGCCGACGAGGTGGTCGACCCGTCGACCATCGACGAGCTCGCCGACCTCGACCAGGTCGAGGTCACCGAGCGCGAACTGCAGATGGCCGCCCAGCTCGTCGAGAGCCTGTCGGGGCCCTTCGAGCCCGAGCAGTACCGCGACGCGTACCGGGAGCAGGTGCTCGACCTGATCGAGCGCAAGGCCCAGGGCGAGGAGCTGCAGCCGGTGGTGCCGGCGGCGGTTGCCCCCGCGGTGGTCGACCTCATGGCCGCGCTGGAGGCGAGCGTGCAGGCGGCCAAGGCGGCTCGCGACCGCCACCCGAGCGCGGCCGAGGTGGCCGAGGAGCAGGCTCGCCAAGCGTCGTGAAGGCCAACGTCGTCGTCGACGGCCGCACGCTCGCCCTGTCGAACCTCGACAAGGTGCTGTACCCGGCGACGGGGTTCACCAAGGCCGACGTGATCGCCTACTACGCGGGGATCGCGCCGGCCCTGCTCCCGCACCTCGCCGGCCGGGGCATCACGCTGCGGCGGTTCCCCGACGGCGTCGAGGGGGGCAGCTTCTTCGAGAAGCGCTGCCCGAAGCACCGACCCGACTGGGTCCCCACCCACGCCGGCCCGGGTGACCGCGGCGGGCCGATCGGCTACTGCGCCTTCGACGAGCCGGCCGCCCTGGTGTGGTCGGCCAACCTGGCCGCCCTCGAGCTGCACGCGCCGATGGCGCGCGCCGCCGACCTCGAGGCGCCCACCATGGTGGTGTTCGACCTCGACCCCGGCGCGCCGGCGGCACTGCGCGAGTGCTGCGACGTGGCGCTGGCCGTGCGGGAGGTGTTGGCCAGCGTGGGCCTCGAGGCGTGGCCGAAGACGTCGGGCTCCAAGGGCCTCCAGCTCTACGTGCCGCTGAACGGGCCGGCCACCCACGAGCACGCCTCGTCGTTCGCGCTGGCCGTCGGCCAGGTGCTCGAGCGCCAGCGGCGCGACGTGGTGACGACCATGGCCAAGGTGGAGCGGCCCGGGAAGGTGTTCGTCGACTGGAGCCAGAACAGCCGCCACAAGACGACGGTGGCTCCCTACTCGCTGCGAGCCCGGCCCCGCCCGACGGTGTCGACGCCGGTGACCTGGGACGAGGTGGCGGCGGCGGCCGCCGGTGAGCTCGTGCTGTCGTTCGAGGCGCCCGACGTGCTGGAGCGGGTGGCGAACCACGGCGACCTGTTCGCGCCCACGCTCGCGTTGGTGCAAGCCCTACCGGTGCCCAGGGGCGCAGGGGAGACGTCCTAGGCGATCACCCCGGTGGCCCGCAGCGTGACCGCGTCGAGGCCGAGCTCCGTCACGATCTCGTCGGTGTGCTGGCCCATCAGGGCGGCCGGAGCGCCGGGCGCTGCCGGCGTGGCGCCGAACCGGGGTGCCGGGCGCGGCTCGCGGATCCGCCCGGCCACCGGGTGGCGGCGTTCCACGAACACCTCGTTGTGGCGGACCTGGGGGTCGTCGGGCACCTGGCCGAGGGCCAGCACCGGCGCGCCGGGCGCCTGGTGCTCCTCGGCGCCCCGCACGAAGTCGGCCACGCTGGTGCGGGCCGCGGCCTCGCGCATCAGCGGGCCCAGCTCGGCCAGGTGGCGCATCCGGTCGACGAGCTTGGCGAAGCGGGGATCCTCGGCCATCTCGGGGACACCCATCGCGGCGCACAGCCCGGCGAATTCGTGGTCGGTCACGGCCGAGGCGACGGTGTAGCCGTCGGCCATCTCGGTGACGGCGTAGGCCGAGCCGATCGTGGGGGAGCGGTGGGCGTCGTCTTCGAGCAGGGCGAGGTCCATGGCGGCGTCGGGCCACAAGAACGCGATGCCGGCGTCGAGCATGGCCAGCTCGATGTGCTGGCCGCCGGCGCCCCGCTCGCGGGCGAACAGCGCGGCCGTGATCGCCTGGGCCGCCGTGTAGGCCGTGACCTTGTCGCACACGAGGGTGCGCAGCACCGCGGGTGTGCCCGTGGCCGGGTCGGTCTGCACCCCGGCGAACCCGGCGTAGGCCTGGATCACGTTGTCGTAGACCCGCCGCCCGCGGTAGGGGCCGTCGGGCCCGAACCCCGAGATCGACACGTAGATCAGCCGGGAGCTCACGGCGCTGAGGTCGTGCCAGCCGATGCCCAGCCGGTCGACCGCCCCGGGCCGGAAGTTCTGAATGACGACGTCGGCGCCCTTCACGAGCTCCTTCAGCACCTTCACGCCGGCCGGGTCCTTCAGGTTCAGCACCATCGAGCGCTTGCCCCGGTTGCAGTTGTTGAAGATGCCGGTCATGCCGCCGCGGCTCGAGCCGAGGTAGCGCATCATGTCGCCCAGGCCGGGCGACTCGATCTTGATGACGTCGGCGCCCTGGTCGGCCAGGATCATGGCGGCCAGCGGCCCCGAGATCATCACCGACAGGTCGAGGACGCGCACGCCCTCCAGCGGTCCGGCCACGGTGGTCCCCCTCGTGTGGCGCCCGGCCCCCGCCGGGTCGGGCCGCATCGTGCCAGCGCCGAGGTCAGTGGGGCGAGCCGGGTGCCACGAGCGGCCACGGCCGCTCCCGCTCGGCGACCACGGCGAGGTCGAGCAGGAGGGGCTCGGCGAAGTGACGCGCGTTCACCTGGAGGGCGACGGGCAGCCCGTCGAGCGCCCCGGCCGGGATCGACACGGCCGGGTTGCCGTGCAGGTTGGCCGGGAACGTGAGGCGGCCGTTGTTGCCGGGGCCGGCGGCGACGCCGCCGAACTCGCCCGGCAGCGGGCCGTCGGCGGCGAAGGCGACGTCGGGGTTCGACGCCGTGATGACGAGGTCGACCTCGTCGAAGATGGCCGCCATCCGCTCGTTCAGCTCCATGCGGCGGCGCTCGATACGGATGCGGGCTTCCATCGAGTAGCGACCGGCGGTGGTCTCGAGGCCGTAGGAGATCTCGGGGGTCAGGTCGGGCGCGCACTCCGGCCACAGCCCGGCCAGCTGGCCGTGGATCTCGACCATGCCGCTGATGCTCCAGGCCGCCCCCATGCTGGGCAGGCTCGTGTCGACGCCGTCGACCCGTCGCAGCCCGGCCGCTGCGATGAGCGCGTCGGCCTCCCGCTCGAGGTGCTCCCACATCGCCGGCGACACGGTGGCGCCACCCCAGTCGGCGACGACGGCCACCCGCAGGCCGCGCAGCTCGTCGAGGTGGGTGCCGAGGCCGGCCTCCCAGCCGTCGACGCGAGGTAGCGACAGCGGGTCGCGACGGTCGTGGCCGTTGGCGAGGTCGAACCAGCGGGCGGTGTCGCGCACGCTGCGGCTCAGGCAGCCGACGACGGTGGTGATGTTGCCGTACTTGGCCCGCGGTCCCCGGGGGATGCGGCCGTAGGTGGCCTTCAGGCCGAACAGCCCGGTGAAGCCGGCCGGGATGCGGATGCTGCCGCCGCCGTCGCCGGCCGTCCCGAGGGTGACGATGCCGCCGGCCACCGCGGCGGCGGTGCCGCCCGACGACCCACCGGGGGTGCGGCCGTGCTGCCACGGGTTGTGCGTGGTGCCGTGGAGCACCGTGCGGGTCACGTTCACGCCGCCGAACTCGCTGGCCGTCGTCTGGCCCACCAGCACTGCGCCGCCGCGATCGCGGATGCGCTCGACGTTGGTGCTCGTCACGTCGGCCACGTGGTCGGCCAGCGGCACCGACGCCTCGGTGTCGGGCCAGCCGGTCACCTGGTCGAGCTCCTTCACCCCGATGGGCACGCCGCCGAAGGGCAGCGTCACGTCGGCGGCGGCGGCCGCCGCTCGGGCTCGCTCGGCGTCGAGGAAGCAGAAGGCGTTGAGGCCGCTGCGCTCGATGGCGGCCAGCACCGCCTCGAGCTCGTCGACCGGCGAGTGCATCCTCGCCCGGTAGGCCTCCACGAGCGAGCAGGCGTCTCCTTGCCACGGTGCATCCATGGTCGGGTGTTCTAGTGCGCGGTGGCGCACCTATCCTGCGCCGCCGATGGACTCCCGGGCCTTCCTCGGCCTCCAGCCGAGCCACAACCCGTTCCGCTGGCACCTCGAGGTGACGCCGGGCGTCTCGACGAGTGGGGGCTTCCTGTTCGGCGGCAGTGGGCTGGGTGCGGCGATCTCGGCGCTGGAGGGCACGAGCGGGCGGCCGTGCGTCTGGGCCACCGCCCAGTACCTCGCCTACGCCAAGCCCGGCGAGGTCCTCGACATCGACGTGACCCTCGCCGTGGTGGGCCACCAGATGACCCAGGCCCGTGCCGTCGGCCATGTCGGCAACCGCGAGATCCTCACCGTGAACGCCGCCCTCGGTGTGCGCCCCATGGAGGAGCGGGGCCAGTTCGAGCAGATGCCCGACGTGCCCCGTCCCGACGAGTGCCGCGAGCGGGCCCACCGCATGCCGGTCGACGGGACCATCAACGAGCGCCTCGACCAGCGCGTGGTGCGGGCCCGCGACCTGCACGAGCTCGACGGCACGCCGAGCGACGGCCGGACGCTCATGTGGGCCCGGCTGCCGGAGATCATCGAAGATGTCGACGCCACCGCGCTGGCCATCCTCGGCGACTGGGTGCCGATGGGCGTCGGCCAGGCCCTCGGCATCCTCGGGGGCGGCAACAGCCTCGACAACACGCTGCGGGTCCACCGGCTGGTGCCGACCGAGTGGGTGCTGCTCGACATCCAGGTGCACGGCGTCGACCACGGCTTCGGCCACGGTCTCGTGCACATGTTCGCCGAGGACGGCACGCTCCTCGGCACCGCCAGCCAGAGCTGCATCGTCCGCTTCTGGCGCCCTTCACGGAAGGACCGCTCGTGACCCACCGCCCCGGCATGACCCTGCCGCTGCCCGGCCACCTCCACACCCACCGCGACAAGCTGGTGGCGCTGGCCGACCTCGGCTACACCGACGTGTGGTCGGCCGAGGCCGACGGTGCCGATGCCTTCACCCCGCTGGCCCTGGCGGCGGCCTGGGAGCCCCGCCTGCGCCTCGGCACCGCCATCGTGCCGGCGTTCACCCGAGCCCCTGCCCTCATGGCCCAGAGCGTGGCCTCGCTGGCCGACGCCGCCCCCGGCCGGGTGGCGTTCGGCATCGGCACCTCGTCGAACGTGATCGTCGAGCGCTGGAACGGCGTGCCCTTCGTCGAGCCCTACCGGCGGGTGCGCGACATGGTGCGGTTCTTGAAGGAGGCCCTCGGCGGCGAGAAGGTGAGCCAGCGCTACGACACGTTCGAGGTCCAGGGCTTCAAGCTCGGCGTGCGCCCGGAGGTGGCGCCGTCGATCCTCGTCGCTGCGTTGCGCGAGGGCATGCTGAAGCTGGCCGGCCGGGAGGCCGACGGCGCCATCATCAACTGGCTGTCGCCCGACGACGTGGCCCGGGTGGCGCCGATCGTGCGCCAGTTCGGCGACGACAAGGAGATCGTGTGCCGGATCTTCGTGTGCCCGAGCGAGGACGCCGACGCCGTGCGGGCGGCCGGCAAGTTCGCCATCGCCGCCTACTTGAACGTGCCCGTGTACGCCGCCTTCCACGAGTGGCTCGGGCGGGGTGACGTGCTGCGGGGCATGTGGGACGCCTGGCAGGCCGGCGACCGCAAGGCGGCGCTGGCGGCCATCCCCGACCACGTGGTCGACGAGCTCATCGTGCACGGCAGCCCGGCGCAGTGCCGGGCCCGCATCCAGCAGTACTTCGACAACGGCGTGAGCACCAGCTCGCTGGCGCTCCTGCCACTGGCCCCGTACGACCACTGGCAGGCCGTCGAGGCCCTGAGCCCCTCGGCGTCGTAGCGCGCCGTCAGGCCGCGCGGGGCGGGCGCACCTCGGGGACCACCGGCACACGCGCCGGGCGGTGGGCGGCGGCCCGCTCGGCCGCCGCGAGCTCCTCGCGGGCCTGGCGCTCCCGCCGGGCAGCGTCGAGCGTGCGGCGGGCATGCGCGACGCCGGCCAGCCCGACCTGGCGCGTGCGGGCGTCGAGCCGCTGCTGGACGGGCACGCCGGGGTCGGGCAGGAAGCTCAGCTGTTCTGGCCTCGTCGATTCGTCCATCGTCCCTCCCGCCGCTCGCGTGGTGCCGTTGCCCGTAGTCAACGCCAGGGGTGTCACAGCGTTCCCGTGACGATCGTGCTCGCCGTCGCCGGGGGTGCCCGCGTGCTCGCCGCCGTTGTGTCCGCCGCCCGCGGTGCTCGCGTGTCCGGCGCCGTTGTGTCCGCCGCCGGGGACGCCTGCGTGCCCGCCGCGGCTGCGCCCGCTGGAGGTTCCTCGGCGGCGGGCTGCGCCGGCCGGGTGCCCGAGCCCGGCGGTCATGCCGCCACCTCCACCGGGCGCAGGGTCCAGCGGCCGGCCGCGGTCGCTCGCAGGAGGTGCGCGCCGCGGCGATGGATCTCGCCATGGTGGTGCCAGCACACGAGACCGAGGTTCGTGAGCGCGGTCGGCCCCGATCGGACCCACGGGATCAGGTGGTGGATCTCGCACGCCCATGGTGGCGCGGTGCACCCCTCGTAGCGGCAGTGGCGGTCGCGGGCCCACACCGCCTTGGCGAGGTGGGGTGGCGCGCTCCGGGTGGTTCGCCCGACGTCGAGGGGCATCGACCGTCCCGAGGTGATCACCCGGCAGACGTTGGCGTCGGAGGCCAGCCGGCGGGCCTCGTCGCCCGAGATCACCGCACCCGAACCGAGCACGGCCGAGCCGCCGGTGCGGGCCTCGAGCGTCTCGAGTGCGACCAGCGCCACCACGTGGGGCCGCCCGATCCGGGAGGTCGGAAGATCGGTGGCGTGGTCGAGGTAGTGCTTGGCCAGCCCGACGAGCGCCTTGGCCCGCCGCTGCGGGTAGGGCACGTCGGTGGGCAGGCCGAGCTGCTCGGCCATCGTGTCGAGCGCGACCTCGAGCACCTCGCCGTCGACGAGGTCGACGGTGGCGTCGAGCACCACGCGGTCGGCTCGGCGCGTGAGGGTGGCTGACGGCTCGACCACGGGCTCGGGGAGGCCGTGATCGAGGCGGGCTCGGCGCACGGCCGTGGCCACCTGCTCCACCGCCGCCTCCTTGGCGAACGACACCAGGTCGGCCTGCACCTCGTCGGGGAGGAGCGCCGCCTGCACCAGCTCGGCCGCCTTGGCCCGCGACACCCCGTCGCCTACCGACGACGCGACGACCGGTGCGGCCGCCAGCGCGCTGGCCAGCTCGACGTCGCGCCGGGCGGCACCCCGCCGCTCCCCGGCCACTGAGGCCAGCCACGCCGCCGTGTCACGCTCGGCGTGCCGACGGTGCAGCGCCCGCTCGTCGGCCAGCGCGACCGCGTCGAGCCAGGCCGCCTCCACCCGCTCGCGCAGCGCGGCGACCGCCGGCACCAGCATGTCGAGCTCGTCGTCGCTGTGTCCGCGCAGACCGGACCGCAGCGCGTCCACCTCGGTGGCAAGGGCGGCGATCCGGTCGAGCACGAGCAGAGACTATCGAACAGGTGTTCGGCCGTCAAGGAGAAACGAACACGTGTTCCCTTCGGTTACGACAGGCGGAGCCACCTCGTCTGCGAGGCGCCGGGCTGGAACACGTGGCCCTTGCTGTCGACGAGGCCGACGAACTCCGCGCTCGAGTTGACGGCTCCCTCGGCCGCTTCGAGGGCGGCGATGCTCGGGGCGGCGGTGAACCAGGCCACCTCGCCGTAGGGGCCGGTGTTGGCGACACCGAACACCGTCGCCAGCCCGCCGAGCCGGGTGGCGGCTTCGGCCAACGCCATGCCGTGCTCGATGGCGGCGGCCAAGTGGCCATGGGCCGCCACGGCCCGAACGCTCGTGACGTAGAGCGACGGGGCGGCGGGGTCGGGCTCGGGCATCTCGGTGAGCATGCTGACGACGAGGTCGTCGACCGGCCCGGTGAAGAAGTGGTCGGCGGCCTCGACGGAGTCGCCGTAGGCGGTGTCGGCCTGCAGCTTGCCCATGGCCGACTCCCACTCCTCGAGGTGCTCGAAGAACGTGGCCCAGGTGATGGCGCCGGCCCCCGGGCTCATCACCGACATCCACGGCTCCACCGCCAGGCCGGTGGTGTCGGTGACCCGCTTGGCCACCTCGACCGCGAAGGCCATGGCGTTGCGGGCGTGGGCGGGGTGGGCCGTGCGCGTACGGCTGAACAGGTACATGGAACTGCCTCCAGTCTGCGCGCCCAGGAGGGCGCGCACGAAGGCGACCCTGCGCCCTGCCGGCGGGGAAGTCAACGAGATGTGTCGCCGGCCCGACATACGGTGAGCGGATGCAGCAGCAGCAGGCAGCGATCGAGGAGCTCGTCGCCAGCGCGGCGGCCGACTGCCATGCGCCGGGCATCGGCTGGGCCGTGGTCCGGGGTGGGCAGGTGGTGCTGCAGGGCAGCCATGGCACGTTGGAGGACGGCACCGACCGGCCCTGGACGACGGCGACCCGCTCGCGCATCGCATCGATGACCAAGAGCTTCACGGCCGCTGCCGTGCTCGTCCTGCGCGACGAGGGCGCGCTGGCGCTCGACGACCCGATCGCCGCCCACCTGCCGGAGGTGGCGCACTGGAACGGCCCCACCTCCGACGCACCGGCCATCACCGTGCGCCACCTCCTCACGATGGCGGCCGGCATGGCCACCGACGACCCCTGGGGCGACCGCCACCTCGATGCCGACGAGGCCACGATGGCGCACCTGCTGGCGGCGACGGCCACGTTCGCGGCCATACCGGGCACCCGCTGGGAGTACTCGAACCTCGGCTACGCCGTGCTCGGTCGCCTCGTCGCCCGGCTCACGGGCAGCACCCTCCAGACCTTCGTGACCGAGCGCCTCCTGCGGCCGCTCGGCATGGACCGAACCGGATGGCTCCCCGAGGGCGGCGACGAGGCGCAGGGTCACCGCTGGGTCGACGACCACTGGGAGCCGGAGGTGCCCCTGGGCGACGGTGGCTTCGCGCCGATGGGCGGCCTCTGGAGCACGCTCGACGACCTGGCCCGCTGGGTCGGGTTCTGGTGCGACGCCTTTCCGCCCCGCGACGACCCCGACGGCGGACCGGTCCGCCGGGACGCCCGCCGCGAGGCGCAGCAGGTGCACCGGGCGTCGCCGTCTTCTCGCCAGCCTGCGACCGCCACCACGCCCGAGCGGTTCGCAGCCGGTGGCTACGGCATGGGGTTGCAGGTGCAGCACGACCTGCGGTTCGGCCACCTCTGTCACCACTCGGGCGGCCTGCCCGGCTTCGGGTCGAACATGCGCTGGCTCCCCGACCGGGGGATCGGTGCGGTGGCGCTGGCCAACGTCACCTACGCGCCGATGGCGCCGCTGTCCATGCGCATCCTGGAGGTGCTCGACGACGCCGGCGCACTGCCCGGTCCCCACGGCGTCGACGACTCTCTCGTGGCGCCGGCGGCGGCCGCGCTGGTGGGCTTGCTCGCCGACTGGGACGACTCGCGGGCGGCCGATCTCTTCGCCGCCAACGTGGCCCTCGACGAGCCGTTCGAGCGTCGGCGGCGGGCGGCCGAGTGGCTCGGTGAGGAGCTCGGCCCCCTGCGGCTGGCCACCGTGAAGGCGCTCACCCGCACGTCGGCCGAGCTGACGGTGGCCGGCGACCGCGGCACGCGCGTGATGAACATGCTGCTGTCGCCCGAGGTGCCGCCGCGCGTCCAGGCTTACTGGCTGAGGGCTGAAACGCGGCCGTAGCTCGTGGTGCGCTGCTCGAGCGTGCGCCCGAGCGGCTCGACCAGCGTGCGGAAGTGCGCCTCGGTCATCTCCTGGCCGTGGCTGGCGCCGGCGGCCCGGCTGATGCTCTCGTTCATGAGCGTGCCGCCGACGTCGTTGCACCCGGCCTGCAGCAGCTGCGCGGTGCCGGCCAGGCCGATCTTCACCCAGCTCACCTGCACGTTGTCGATGAGGCCGGCGTAGGCGATGCGGGCCACGGCGTGCACGAGCAGGGTCTCGCGGAAGGTGGGGCCGCGGCGCGAGCGCTTCTGCAGGTAGATCGGCGACGCCATGTGCACGAAGGGCAGGCCGACGAACTCGGTGAACCCGCCCGTCTCGCGCTGCAGCGCCCTCGTGGCGACGAGGTGGCGGGCCCACGAGCGGGGCTGCTCGACGGCGCCGAACATCATGGTGACGTTCGAGTGCAGCCCCACGTGGTGGGCGGTGCGGTGGCACTCGAGCCACTCGTCGGTGGTGATCTTGTCGGGGCACAGCACGGCCCGTACCGGATCGTCGAGGATCTCGGCCGCCGTTCCCGGCAAGGAGGCCAGGCCGGCGTCCTTCAGCCGGCGCAGGTACGACTCGAGCGGCTCACCGAGGCGCCGGGCCCCTTCGGTCACCTCGAGGGCGGTGAACCCGTGGACGTGCATGCCGGGCGCGGCCGCCTTCACGGCCAGGGCCACGTCGACGTAGTAGTCGCCGTCGAAGTCGGGGTGGATGCCCCCCTGCAGGGTCACCTCGGTCGCCCCTCGCTCCCACGCCTCGCGAGCCCGCTCGGCGATGTCGTCGAGGGTGAGGAGGTAGGGGGTGCCGCGGAGGTTCAGCGACAGCGGGCCCTTCGAGAAGCCGCAGAACCGGCACTTGAAGGTGCAGACGTTGGTGTAGTTGATGTTGCGGTTGTGCACCCAGGTGACGGTGTCGCCCACGGCTCGTCGCCGCAGCTCGTCGGCCGCCTCGGCCACCGCGGCCACCTCGGGACCGCGGGCGGCGAAGAGGGCCACGAGCTCGTCCTCGCCGACCTCGTGGCCGGCCAGCGCGTCCTCGAGCACCTCGCGCACGGCGCCCCGGGCAGCGGCCCGGCCGGGCACCAGCGTCGGCGGCGCATGGTCGGCACCCGAGTACCAGGCGGTCGAGCGGTGGCCGACCAGCACCACCTCGGCGCCGTCGTGCACCACGTCGGCGGCCGTGATCTTCTCGGGCCACACCGCGCCGGGGTCGTCGCGTCCGAGCCCCTCGGCATCGGCCCGGTCGGCCACCGGGAACCGCAGCGCCGGGTCGAGCCACCGCTCAGGGTCGAGCGCGAACGACGGGTACACCGTGAGCCGCGGCGCCAGCACGAACCCCGCGGCCTCGGTGGCCGCCCGCAAGCGGTCGAGGGCCGGCCACGGTCGCTCCGGGTTCACGTGGTCGGCGGTGACGGGGGAGACGCCGCCCCAGTCGTCGATGCCCGCCTGCAGCAGCGAGCCGAGGTCGTCGGACAGGTTCGGTGGAGCCTGCACGTGCACCTCGGGCGGCAGCAGCAGCCGGGCGACGGCGATCGACCAGGAGAGCTCGTCGGCAGGGCAGGCCGGGGCGTGCTGCAGGCCGGTGCGGGGCTTGGGCAGGAAGTTCTGGACGATCACCTCCTGCACGTGGCCGTGGCGGGCGTGCGACACCGCGATCGCCTCGAGCGCCTCGATGCGGCTGGCCCGGCTCTCACCGATGCCCACCAGGATGCCGGTGGTGAACGGGATGGCCAGCTCGCCGGCTGCCTCCAGCGTCGCCAACCGCCGAGCCGGCTCCTTGTCGGGTGCCCCCCGGTGGCACTCGAGATGGGGGTCGAGGCTCTCGATCATCATGCCCTGGCTCGGCGCCACCGCCCGGAGCTGTGACAGCTCGTGGTGGAAGAGGGCACCCGCGTTGGCGTGGGGCAGCAGGCCCGTCTCGTCGAGCACGAGGCGGCACATGGCCGCGAGGTAGTCGACGGTCGACGCGTAGCCCTGCTCGTCGAGCCAGCGGCGGGCCACCTCGTAGCGCTCCTCGGGCCGCTCGCCCAGCGTGAACAGCGCCTCGTGGCAGCCCGTCTCGGCACCCCGGCGGGCGATGGCCAGCACCTGCTCCGGCGTGAGGTAGGGCGCGGCGAGGCGGGCCGGTGGCTGGGCGAACGTGCAGTAGCCGCACGTGTCGCGGCACAGCATCGTGAGGGGGATGAAGACCTTGGGGGAGTACGTGACGCGGGTGCCGTGAGCGGTGTCACGAACCGCCCGGGCGGCGGCGGTCAGCTCGTCGAGCGGAGTGGCGAGCAGCTGGTGCACGGCGGGTCCCTTCGGTGGCGGCGCCGGGGCCGGGGTGGCTCCGGATGGCGGTGGGAGCAAAGGTCTGGTCGCAGGCCCAGCACACGAACTCCTGGTCGAGCTCGTGGCCGCAGGTGTGCACCAGCACGGTCGGCGGCCCGCCATCGCCGGCGAGGTGCTGGTCGCCCCAGCGCATGAGGGCCACGAGGATCGGGGAGAGCTCGATGCCCATCGGCGTGAGCCGGTACTCGAAGCGGGGCGGGTGCTCCTCGTACTGGCGGCGCTCCATCACGCCGTGCTCGACGAGGCGCTTCAAGCGGTCGGCCAGCACCGGCCGGGCGATGTCGAGGTCACGGCGGAAGTCGTCGAAGCGGCGGATGCCGCGAAAGGCGTCGCGCAGCAGGAGGATCGTCCAGCGGTCGCCGATGATCTCGAGCGAGCGCTCGATCGAGCACGGCTGGTCCCCCACGAACGTCGACCGTACCTCGGTTCGTCGAACGAACCAAGTTCTTCGGACGAACTGAGTCCGGCTACGACTCGGCGATGCGGCGCAGCAGGTCGGCCATCTCGATGGCGCCGACGGCCGCCTCGGCCCCCTTGTTGCCGGCCTTCGAGCCGGCCCGCTCGACGGCCTGCTCGATGGTGTCGACGGTCAGCACCCCGTCGAGCACCGGCACACCGGTGTCGAGCGCCACCCGGGCCAGGCCCGACGCGCTCTGTCCCGCCACCACCTCGAAGTGGTAGGTGGCGCCGCGGATCACGGCGCCGAGTGCGATCACGGCCTGGTAGCGGCCGGTCTCGGCCAGGGCCCGCACCACCACGGGCAGCTCCCAGGCGCCCGGCACCCAGGCGACGTCGATGTCGGCGTCGGCAACGCCGTGGCGCACGAGGGCGTCGCGGGCGCCGTCGAGGAGGCGGGTGACGACGACGTCGTTGAAGCGGCTGCACGCGATGGCGACCCGCAGGCCGCTGCCGTCGAGGTGTCCGGCGTAGGTGGTCATGTCAGTCCTCCCGGGTGAGGAGCTCGTCGTCGGCGGGGAGCAGGTGGCCCATGCGCTCGCGTTTGGTGCGCAGGTACTCGACGTTGTCGGCGTGGGCCGGCAGGTGCAGCGACACCCGCTCGGTGATCTCGAGGCCGAAGCCGACGAGACCGCCGTACTTCTCGGGGTTGTTCGTCATGAGCCGCATCGTGGTGATGCCGAGGTCGGCCAGGATCTGGGCCCCGATGCCGTACTCGCGCTTGTCGACGGGCAGACCCAGCTCGACGTTGGCGTCGACGGTGTCGAAGCCGCGCTCTTGCAGCTCGTAGGCCCGCAGCTTGTGGCCGATGCCGATGCCGCGGCCCTCGTGGCCCCGCAGGTACACCACGACGCCGGTGCCCTCTTCGGCCACCCGGCGCATCGCCTCGTGGAGCTGGGGGCCGCAGTCACACTTGCGGCTGGCGAACACGTCGCCGGTGAGGCACTCGCTGTGCACCCGCACGAGCACGTCGGTGCTCGTGGCGACGTCGCCCATCACGAAGGCGAGGTGCGTCTCGCCGTCGACGAGCGACTGGAACGCCACGCAGCGGAACTCGCCCCATTCGGTGGGCAGGCGGGTGTCGGCCAGGCGGGCCACCAGCTTCTCGGTGTTGCGGCGGTGGCGGATGAGGTCGGCGATCGACACGAACACGAGGCCGTGCTGGCGGGCGAAGGCCCGCAGGTCGGGCACCCGCGCCATGGCACCGCCCTCGAGCACCACCTCGCACAGCACTCCGGCCGGCGCCCGACCGGATAGGCGGGACAGGTCGACGGCCGCCTCGGTGTGCCCCGCCCGCTTGAGGACGCCGCCCGGGCGGGCCCGCAGAGGGAAGATGTGGCCCGGCCGGTTGAAGTCGTCGGCGCCCATCTCCTCGTCGGCCAGGGCGCGGATGGTGGCGGCCCGGTCGGCCGCCGAGATGCCGGTGGAGGTGCCCTCCCGCAGGTCGACGGTGACGGTGAAGGCCGTCCCCTGGGCCTCGGTGTTGGCCACCGGCGGCACCATCAGCGGCAGGCGCAGGGTGTCGCAGCGCTCGCCCTCGAGGGCGACGCAGATGACGCCGGACGTGTGCCGCACGAAGAAGGCCACCTTCTCGGCGGTGGCGGCGTCGGCCGCCATGATGAGGTCGCCTTCGTTCTCGCGGTCTTCGTCGTCGGCCACCACCACGATCTCGCCGCGGCCGACGGCGGCGATGGCGTCCTCGACCGGGTCGAAGGGGCTGCTCACGGCTGCTCCTCGGCGCGGTGGCCGGCCAGGAGGCGCTCGACGTACTTGGCCACCACGTCGACCTCGATGTTCACGGGGTCGCCAGGACCCTTGTGGCCGAGCGTCGTGACGGCGGCCGTGTGGGGGATGATCGCCACCGTGAAGCCGTCGTCGAGCGGCCGCACCACCGTGAGGCTCACGCCGTCGACGGTGATCGAGCCCTTCTCGACCACGTAGCGCAGGAGCTCGGCGGGGATGCTGACCCGCAGGTCGGGCACCGGGTCGACGATGGTGCCGACGGCGTCGACGTGACCCTGCACGAGATGGCCGCCCAAGCGGTCGGCCAGGCGCACCGGCCGCTCGAGGTTCACGGGGTCGCCCGGGGCCAGCGCGCCGAGGCTCGTGCGGGCCAGCGTCTCGTCGCTCACGTCGGCCTCCCACCAGCCGTCGCCCCGGTCGACCAGCGTGAGGCAGCAGCCGTTCACGGCGATCGAGGCCCCGAGCACGGCGTCGGCGAGCACGGTGTCGGCCCGCAACCGCAGGCGTCCGCCGTCGAAGCGCTCCACGCGCCCGAGCTCCTCCACGATGCCGGTGAACATTCAGGTCCTCTCGAGGTCGAGGCGCAGGTCGTCGCCCAAGCGGGTGACGGCGGCGAAGCGGCCGCGCCACAGCTCGTCCATGGTCGCGGCCCCTGGCCCCCGGAGCAAAGGCGCGGCATCGTCGCCGCCGAACAGCGCCGGCGCGAGGTAGAGCACGTAGCGGTCGACGAGTCCGGCGCGGTGGAACGCCGACGCCACCGTGGCGCCCCCCTCCACGAGCAGCTGCAGCACCCCGCGGCCGCCCAGCTCGTCGAGCACCGCCCCGAGGTCGCCCGAGCGCTCGAGGCACGGGTGCACCCGCGCGCCCTGCGGGACCTTGCCGAGCACCACCCGCAGCGGGTCGGGGCCCTCGACGTGGCGGACGGTGAGGGCGGGGTCGTCGGCCCGCACGGTGCCGGCGCCGACGAGCACGGCGTCGCTCTCGGCTCGCAGGCGGTGGGCGTCTGCTCGGGCCTCGTCGCCCGTGATCCACTGCGACGTGCCGTCGGGCGCGGCGGTGCGGCCGTCGGCGGTGGCGGCCAGCTTCAGCACCACGAAGGGGCGCCCCGTACGACGGTGGTGGAGGTAGGGGGCCAGCTGCGCGGTCACCTCGTCGGCCAGCACGCCCAGCTCCACGTCGACGCCGGCGGCTCGCAGCGCCGCCAGGCCTCGGCCCGCCACGTTCGGGTCGGGGTCCTCGATGCCCACGACGACGCGCTGCACGCCTGCGGCCAGCACGGCCTCGACGCACGGCGGCGTGCGGCCGTGGTGCGAGCACGGCTCCAGGGTGACCACGAGGGTGGCGCCGCACGCCGACGGGCCGGCTGCCCGCAGCGCCACCACTTCGGCGTGGGGGCCACCCGGCGGCTGGGTGGCTCCGATGCCGAGCAGGTCGCCACCCGGCGACAGCACGACCGCTCCGACCCAGGGGTTGGGCGACGTGGTCGAGCGCACCGTCGCGGCCGCCGCCACGGCCATCGCCATCGCCGCTCGCTCGTCCACCTCAGCCGACCCACACCGTGTCGACGCCGAGCGTCTGGTACGTCGGCAGGGCCCGGCGGTCACGGGTGAGCAGCGCCAGCCCCGCCGAGCGGGCGCACCAGCCGACGAGCCCGTCGTAGACGGCGCCGCCGGCGATGCTCGCTTCGGCGAAGGCGGCCGCGGCCGCCTGCTGGGCCGCGGCGTCGAGCCATCGGGTGGCCGGGAAGGCCCGGTGCAGCAGCGCAGCGGTGGCCGAGGGTGCCAGGCGCAGCGGCGGCTGCAGCCGGGTCAGCACGGAGTACGTCTCGAACCAGGCGTGACCGGCGAGGCCGACCCGGCGCCGGGCGAGGGCATCGAGGGCGGCCGCGTGGTCGGGGTGGCCGTCGACGAGGGCCGGGATGGCGACGCTCGTGTCGACCAGTGTCGCCTTACCGGCGGAGGGCATCGCGCAGGGTGACGATCTCGTCGTCGGTCACCACGACGCCGTCGGTGCGGATGACCGGGAAGCCGTGCTCGGTGCCGATGCGGGGACCGTCGCCGACCACCGGCTCGAGCCGCAGCGCCAGTCCGTCGACCTCGATGTCGACCTCGGCCCCCGGCCGCAGTCCGACCTGGTCGCGAAGCGCCTTGGGCACCACCACCCGCCCTGCCTTGTCGATGGTCGTCCTCATGGCATCACGCTACCAACGTGATGCCAGCGCTCACCGGGCGACGAAGTACTTGGCCCGGGGGTGGTGGCAGATCAGCGCGCTGGTGGACTGCTCGGGCTGGTACTGCCAGCCCGTCTCCTCGCTCACCTCGATGCCGAGCCGCTCGGCGCCGAGGAGGCGGGCCACGGTGGCGTTGTCCTCGAGGTCGGGGCAGGCCGGGTAGCCCCAGCTGTAGCGGCCGCCTCGGTACTGCTGGCGGAACAGGCCGGCGACGCTCGGGCCGTCCTCGCCGGCGAAGCCCCACTCCTCGCGGATGCGCCAGTGCCAGAGCTCGGCCAGCGCCTCGGTCATCTCCACGCCGAGGCCGTGGAGCACGAGGTAGTCCTGATAGCGGTGCTCGGCGAACAGGGCGGCCGTCGCGTCGCTCACCGCCCGGCCCATCGTCACGAGGTGGAACGCCGCGTAGTCGACGTCGCCGTCGACCGGGCGGAAGAAGTCGGCGATGCACAGGTAGGGCGCCACCCGCTGGCGCGGGTAGCGGAAGCGGGCCAGCTCGCTGGTGCGCTCGGGCGACGACCACACCACGAGCTCGTCACCGTCGCCGTTGGCGGCGAAGTAGCCGTAGGCGACCTGCGGCACGAGCACGCCCGACGCCTTGGCCCGGGCCAGCTGCTCGCGCAGCATCGGCCGCAGCCGGGCCTTGAACTCGTCGTCGGTCTCGCCGGCCTCCGGGCGGTACTGCCACTGGTTGCGGAACAACGCCGTCTCGTTGACGTACTGCGCGATCTCGTCGAGTGCGACGCCTTTGACCACCCGGCTGCCGAGGAACGGCGGCACGAAGACCTCGTTGTCGGTGGCGACCTCCGGGGAGCGGGCCGGTACGTCGCCGTCGCCGGGGCGCTCGCTCAGTCGGGGCGGCAGCACCCGACCGGACGGAACCCGTCCGAAGTCGGCGTCGTCGGCCCCAGTGCGCTTGAGGTCCATGAGGCGGTCCATGGTGTGGAGGCCCTCGAACGCGTCGCGCCCGTAGAAGACCCGACCGTCGTAGACCTCCCGCAGGTCCTTCTCGACGTAGGTGCGAGTGAGGGCCGCCCCGCCGAGCAGCACGGGCACGTGCGACAGTCCGAGCTGGTTCAGCTCCTCGAGGTTCTCCCGCATGATCAGCGTGCTCTTCACCAGCAGCCCGCTCATACCGAGCGCGTCGGCCTCGTGCTCCTTGACTGCCGCCACCATGTCGGCGACCGGCACCTTGATGCCGAGGTTCACCACGTCGTAGCCGTTGTTGCTGAGGATGATGTCGACGAGGTTCTTGCCGATGTCGTGGACGTCACCCTTGACGGTGGCCAGCACGAGGCGACCCTTCGACGTGGAGCCGCCCACCCGCTCCATGTGCGGTTCGAGGTGGGCGACGGCCATCTTCATGGTCTCGGCCGACTGCAGCACGAACGGCAGCTGCATCTGGCCGGATCCGAACAGCTCGCCGACCTCGCGCATGCCGTCGAGCAGGACGTCGTTCACGAGGTCGAGGGCAGCGTGGCCGGCCGCCAAGGCCTCGTCGAGGTCGGCGGTGAGCCCGTCGCGGTCGCCGTCGACGATGCGGCGCTTCAGACGCTCTTCCACGGGCCAGCCGCTGCGGTCTTCCTTGACTGCCTTGGCCGACTGCACGTCGGCGAACACCTCGAGCAGCCGCTGCAGCGGGTCGTAGCCCGGTGCCCGCCGGTCGTAGACGAGGTCGAGGCACACGTCGCGCTGCTCGGGCGGGATCTTGGCCAGCGGCATGATCTTGCCGGCGTGGACGATGGCCGAGTCGAGGCCCGCTTGCACGCACTCGTGGAGGAAGACGCTGTTGAGCACGTGGCGGGCGGCCGGCTTCAGGCCGAAGCTGACGTTCGACACGCCGAGGGTGGTGTAGGCACCGGGGATCTCGGCCTTGATGCGCCGGATCGCCTCGATGGTGTGCAGCGCGTCGCGCCGCAGGTCGTCGTCGCCCGTGGAGAGCGGGAAGGTGAGGGCGTCGAACACGAGGTCGGACGCCGCGAGGCCGTAGCGCTCGGTGGCGATCTGGTGGAGCCGGTGGGCGATCTCCATCTTCCACTCGACGTCGCGGGCCTGGCCCCGCTCGTCGATGAGCAGGCAGATGACGGCGGCGCCGTGCTCGCGGGCGAGGGAGAGCACCCGGTCGAGGCGGGAGCCCGGCAGCTCGCCGTCTTCGAGGTTGGCCGAGTTGAGGATGGCCCGGCCGCCCACGCGCTCGAGACCGGCCTCCATCACCTGGGGCTCGGTGCTGTCGAGCACCAGCGGCACGCTCGCCTGCGTGGCGAAGCGCGAGGCGATCTCGTCCATGTCGAGCGTGCCGTCGCGCCCGACGTAGTCGACGCACACGTCGAGGACGTGGGCGCCCTCGCGGATCTGCTCGTTGGCCATGCGGGTGCAGGTGTCCCAGTCACCAGCCAGCATCGCGTCGCGGAACGCCTTCGAGCCGTTGGCGTTGGTGCGCTCGCCGATGATGAGGAAGCTGTTGTCCTGGGCGAAGGTGACCGGCGAGTAGATCGACGTGACGCTCGGCTCGACGAGCGGCGTCCGCAGGGCGGGTGTGAGGCCGCCGACCGCGTCGACCACGGCCCTCAGGTGCTCGGGCGTCGTGCCGCAGCAGCCGCCCACCACCCGCACGCCGAGGTCGCCGACGAACCGGCGGTGGTGCTCGGCCAGCTCGGCCGGCGTGAGGTCGTAGTGGGTGCACCCGTCGACCACACTCGGCAGGCCGGCGTTGGGCAGCACGCTCAGCGGGATCGGCGAGTGGCGCGACAGGTACCGCAGGTGCTCGGCCATCTCCCGCGGGCCGGTGGCGCAGTTGAGGCCGATCACGTCGGGCCGCAGCGCGGCCAGCGCCGTGAGGGCGGCCCCCACCTCGCTGCCCACGAGCATGCGGCCGGTGGTCTCCATGGTGACCTGCACCTGCAGGGGCACCGGGCGCCCGGTGGCGGCCATCGCCCGCCGGCAGCCGTTGAGCGCGGCCTTGGCCTGGAGCAGGTCCATCACGGTCTCGACGAGCAGCAGGTCGGCCCCGCCGTCGAGCAGGCCGCGGGCCTGTACCTCGTAGGCGTCGCGCAGGTCGCGGTAGCGGATGTGCCCGAGCGACGGGAGCTTCGTGCCCGGCCCGATCGAGCCGGCGACGTAGCGGGTCCGGCCGTCGGCGCCGAAGTCGTCGGCCACGCCGCAGGCGATGCGGGCCGCCGCCACGTTCAGCTCGTAGGCGTGGTCCTGGAGGCCGTACTCGGCCAAGACCGGGGCGAAGGCGCCGAAGGTGTCGGTCTCGACGGCGTCGACCCCGACGGCGAAGAACGACGCGTGGAGCTCGGCGATGACGTCGGGGCGGGTGAGCACGAGGTGCTCGTTGCAGCCCTCCAGGTCGGGGCCGCCGAAGTCGTCGGCGGTGAGGTCGCGCAGCTGCAGGTTCGAGCCGGTCGCCCCGTCGAACACGACCACGCGCTCGCGCACGGCATCGAGGTAGTGCTGCCTGGACATGGTCGAGCCAGGCTACCGGTGGCCCTCCCGCCCGGGCTGATCATGGCCCGACGACATCACGGGCCGGACGAGGGGTCGGCGCCCGGGCCGCAGTAGGGTCCCCGCCCACCATGGGGCGTGAGCGGATCTACACCAAGGCCGGTGACGACGGCACGACCGGGCTCTTCTACGGCGGACGCGTCCGCAAGGACGACCTGCTGCCCGAGGCCTACGGCGCCGTCGACGAGGCGCAGGCCGCCCTCGGCGTGGCCCGGGCCCGCGCCGGCCGGGAGGCCGAGCTCGATGCGATGCTCGTCGCCCTCGAGCGTGACCTCTACGTGCTCATGGCCGAGCTGGCCACCGCCCCGGAGAACCGCTCGAAGCTCACGCCCGGCACCACGTCGGTCACGACCGAGATGGTGAGCGCGCTCGAGGGCCGCATCGACGAGCTGAGCGAGCGCTTCGCGCCACCGACCGAGTTCGTGGTGCCCGGCGAGGACGAGGTGGCCGCCCTGCTCGACGTCGCTCGCACGGTGGTGCGCCGGGCCGAGCGCCGGTGCCTCGACGCCGCCCCGCCGCCGTCGCTCGTCCTGCCCTACTTGAACCGCCTCTCCGACCTGCTGTGGACCATGGCCCGCTGGCAGGAGGGCACATCGTTGGCCGCCCGTACGGCCTGAGGAGCTCCTTACCGATGCCTGACCCCATCTCCTTCGACACCTCCCGCACCGCCCCGAAGGGCACCGAGGTGCTCGGCGTGCCGGTGCACACGAGCGGCCCGGTGCCACGATCGCTCGGCCTCAACCGGGCGTCGCTGGAAGCCCTCGGGTTCGAGGCCAAGGTGGGTCAGGCCGTCGCCCTCCCGGCCCGCAACGGCGCCCTCATCGTGGCGGTGGGCCTCGGCGACGCCGGCGCCGTCACCACGTCGTCGCTGCGCACGGCGGCCGCCGCACTGGCCCGGGCCGCTGCCAAGCGGTCGTGGCTGGCCACCTCGCTCGTCGACGTGGAAGGGGTCGACGCCCGTGACGCCGCCCAGGCGGTGGCCGAGGGCATCGTCCTCGCGTCGTACCGCTACACGGCGCTGAAGGCCGAGGCGACGCCGTCGAAGCTCCAGCGCGTGACGCTGCTCGGCGCCGACGCCGGCAAGGCCCAAGCCGGTGCCGCGCGGGGCCTGGCCGCCGCCCGGGCCACCTGCCTGGCCCGCGACCTCGCCAACACGCCGCCCGACCGCCTGAGCGCGCGCGACCTGGCGGTGCGGGCCGAGGAGCTGGGCCGGGCCAGCGGCCTTGCGGTGGAGGTGTTCGACGAGGAGGCCATCGCCGAGATGCGCCTCGGCGGCCTGCTCGGCGTCAACCGCGGCTCGGTCGAGCCACCGCGGCTGGTGAAGCTCACCTACGAGCCCCGCAACCCCAAGGGCACGGTGGCCCTCGTCGGCAAGGGCGTCATGTACGACTCGGGTGGCATCTCGCTCAAGCCGAGCGACCCGATGCACGCCGCCATGAAGATGGACATGACCGGCGCCGCCGTGGTGCTCGCCGTCATGACGGCGCTGGCAGCGCTGAAGCCGCGGGTGAAGGTGGTGGGCTACCTGGCCTGCACCGACAACATGCCGTCGGGCAGCGCGCTCAAGCTCGGCGACGTGCTCACCATCCGCAACGGCAAGACGGTGGAGATCCACAACACCGACGCCGAGGGCCGGCTGCTCCTGGCCGACGCACTCACGCTCGCCGTCGAGGACGGCGCCGACGCCATCGTCGACATCGCCACGCTCACCGGCGCCTGCCTCGCCGCACTCGGCACGAAGATCGCCGGCGTGATGGGCAACGACGATGCCTGGGTGGCCCAGCTCGAGTCGGCCGCCAAGCGCAGCGACGAGCAGGTGTGGCGGCTGCCGCTGCCGGCCGAGTACCGCAAGCTGCTCGACAGCGACGTGGCCGACATGAAGAACGTGGGTGGGCCCTACGCGGGTGCGCTCACGGCCGGCCTGTTCCTCCAGGAGTTCGTGAGCGGCAAGCCGTGGGCCCATCTCGACATCGCCGGCCCCATGCGCAGCGAGGCCGACGAGGGCTGGCTCACCAAGGGGGCCACCGCCTTCGGCGTGCGCCTCCTGCTGGAGCTGCTCGACAAGGCCGACGTCGCCCTGCCGGCTCCTGCCTCGTAGCCCGGCCGAGCATCGGCCGCTCGCCCCGCCTTGATCAGGTGGGGATGACCTCGCCGGCCACCACCCGGTCCACCGGCAGTCCGGCCCGATGGTTGGCCCGCCGCACCGCCTCGGCGTCGGGTCCTTCGAAGACGCACAGGCAGGTCTCGTCCCCGGGGAGGACGACCGACCGAAGGTGGCGGACGCCGTCGACCGCGAGCAGCTCGGCGGCGCGCTCGACCTCCCGCACGACCTCGCGCAGCTGGTCGGCCGGCCAGCCGGCCAGGTAGCGCTCCACGACGAACATGCCCACTTCGGGAAGCCTCGTGCGATGGCCCGGTGGCTGCATCGGGGGAAGCCACATCATCCGAGCTCGCGGACCCGCGCCGCCAGCTCGGTGCGGGACCGGACCCCCAGCTTGCGGTAGGCGCGGGTGAGGTTCGACTCGACCGTGCGGCGGCTCACGACGAGCTCGGTCGCGATCTCCGCATTGGTACGGCCCTGCGCGGCGAGCTCGGCGATGCGCTGCTCGGTGGGGGTCAGCCCGGTGCCCCGGCTCCGGCGGGCCCCGAGCCGATCGCGCTCGGCGTCGACGCGGGCGAGCCAGGGGTGGGCGCCGAGCGCGGCGAAGACGGCGTGTGCATCGTCGAGCCAGCCGGCGGCCTGTGCCCGCCGGCCGGCGCGCCGCAGCGTCGCACCGAGTGCGAGGAGGGTCCGGCCCCGCTCGAACGGCACCGGCCAGCGCTCGTGCACCGCGAGCGCCTCCTCGAACGACGCGATGGCGTGGGCGAGGTCACCCCGAGCGGCCGCCACCATCCCGGCGGTGCGGGCCGCCTCGGCGGCGCCCCGCAGCAGCTGTCCCCGCTCCGCGAGCGCCCGGTGCTCGGCGGCCACCTCAGCCGCCTCGTCCAGCGCGCCGAGGGCGAGGAGCGCCTCCACAAGGTCGGCCCGAAACGGCATGGCACCGAGGTCGCCGTCGCCCATCGCCAGCGCCTCGCGCCTCGCCTCTCGCAGGTGGTCGGCGGCGCGGGCCGCGTCACCGGCGGCCAGGGCCACGAAGCCGGCGCGCGTGGCCCGCTGGAGGCGGATCACCGGCGGCAGGTCCTGGCGGGCCATCGCCTCGGCGAGCAGCTCGGCGGCCTGGTCGTGGTGGCCTTTCGCGGCAAGGGTCTGTGCGAGATCGGCAGGACGGCAGTCGGCTGGTCCCTTGGTCATCGCGAGGCGGTCGGCGTCGAGGGTGGCCCGCACGAGTGCCACCGCGTCGTCCCACCGCCCGGCCCGGAAGCAGGCGTCGGCCAGCTGGTCGCGGATGGCACCCATGTCGTCGATGCTCCCGGCCGCCTCCGCCTCGGCCAGCAGGCCCCAGCCGAGCGCCATCGCCTCTTCCACGTGGTCGGTCCACGTCAGCAGCTCGAGGGCGAGCGACCGGGCGGGGAGCGGGAGATCGGGCAGCGACGACAGGAGCCGCACGACCGCACCGACGTCCACCGGGTCACCGCGCCACTGGCGGATGGCGGCGGCCACCGCGACGGTGTGCGTGAGGAGCAGCGAGTCGCCGGACTGCTCGGCGAGCTCGAGGGCTCGGTCGACGGCGACGATTGCGGCACCGACGTCGTCGAAGGCACGGATGCGCGCGATCGTGCGCAGGACGTGTGCCTGGCGGGCCGGGTCGCCGGCGAAGGCGTCCAGCAGCTGCTCGGCCCGTACGAGCGCGTGAGGCAGCTCGTCGATCTGGGCCAGGGTGAGGACGGCGCACATGCCCGAGCGCATCTTGAGGTTGCTGTCGCTCGTGAGCCGGTGGGCCTCCTCGGCCGGTTCCAGGGCCCCGGCCGGGTCACCCCCGGCGAAGGCGGCCTCGGCCGCCTCCGTGAGCCGGCGAGCCCGCGCCTCGTCGCCAGCGCTCAGCACGGCGGCTCGCCGGTAGCGCTCGGCGGCGAGGATCGGCACCCCCTGGCTCGCGGCGCGGTGGCCCGCCTCCTCGACGGCCGCCGCCACCTCCTCGTCGGGGCCGGATGCCGCCTCAGCCAGCAGGAGCGCCCGCTCGTCGGGGTCGTCCACCACGGCGGCAAGGGCGCGGAGGTGGTGGCGGCGGCGCAGGCCGGCGAGGCCGTCGAGCACCCCCGCACGCAGCAGGGGGTGGCGGAACGACACCGTGTCGCCGCTCACCTCGACCACGGCGGCGTCCTCGGCCACCAGCAGCGAGGTCTCGACCTCCACCTCAGGGAGAGCCTGCTGGATCAGCGTGACGGTGGGAGAGGCGCTGAGGGCGACCACCTCGAGGCAGCGACGGGTGTCGGGTGGGAGCTCGTCGAGACGGGCCGTGATGGCCGCCTGCAGCGACGCCGGCAGCAGCGCGTCGTCGAGGGATCGCCCGGAGGCCAGGAGCCGGCCGGTCTCCACCACGTGCAAGGGGTTGCCGCCGGTGAACGAGTGGACGCGGATGAGGTCGGGGCGCCGCAGCACGACCCCGCACGACTGTGCGAGGAGCTGGTGGACGCCCGCCGGGGACAGCCCGGGCAGGTCGACGCGTGTGTGGCGGTCCGCGGCGAGGAGGCGGTGGCCCTCCACCGGGAGGGTCAGGTCGGGACGGGCCGCCAGGATGGTCAGCACGGGTGCGTGCTCGGTCGCCCGCACGGCGAAGGCGACCACGCCGGCGGTGGCGGCATCCAGCCAGTGCAGGTCGTCGACGACGACGGCCACGAGCCCGTCGCCCGCCAGCATCGACACCACGCCGGCCACGGCCACACCCACCTGGAGCGGGTCCACGTCGGCCTCGGCCAGGCCGAGCGCGGCGAGCAGGGAGGTTCGGGCCGGTGCGCTCAGCCCCTGCGTGAGGTCGGGGTGGCGGGCGCCGACCAGGCCGTGGAGCCCTGCCCAGGCGAGGTGGGTCTCGGCGGCCGTGAGCGAGGTTCGCAGCACCGTGCCCCCCGAGGCGAGGATTCCCCCGGTGGCCGCCCCGAGCAGGGTGGTCTTGCCGATGCCGGCGTCGCCGAGCACCGTTGCGACGGCTGCTCGGCCCGACGTTCGCACGTCGGCGGCCAGCCGCTCGAGCACCGCGAGCTCCGCCTGGCGTCCGATCGGCGCGCCTGCGACCACGGCGGCGAACCTACCGAACGCGTGTGGATTCCCCTGATGCTGCCGCGGCGGCCGAGCGGGGATCGTTCTCCACGATGGCACCCGAGCGAACCTTCGTACGACGGTGACCCGAGTCGTGGCGCACCGGCGGACCCGTCGACGGGCACACCGTGGCGTGCCGGCGCTCGTCACCCTCGGACTGCTGCTGGCGTTCGTCGGCGTGCCCACCGAGGCGCCGGCGGCCGCAGGGCCTGGCGACACGGTCGGGCTGTTCCCGGAGGACGGCACGATCGACGTGCCGGCCGCAGGCGACCCGGTGGACGCGCTCACGCTCTACGGGTCCGGTACCGCTGTCTACCTCGACCTCCCCGCCCTCACCGACTTCGAATGGGCGGGGGTGAGCTCGCCCGACGATTCGTGCCGGGCGATCGACGAGTTCGGCACCGCAGTGGACGACCTCACCTTCTTCCCCACCCGTGGCGCGGTGCAGGTGGAGGCCTTCGGGACCGTCTGCACGGTGCGCGTCAGCGCTCCGGCCGGCACGGCGATCGGCACCACCGAGGAGGTGACGGTGTTCGACGCGGCCAGCGGGTCGAGCCGGACCTACACGCTGCGGGCCGACGGCGTCGTCGCGCCCCCTGCGAACGACTCCTGGGCGGCGGCCGAGGACCTGTCGAGCCTGGCCGTCCCGGCCTACGTGGCCGGCCCCGATGGACGGCCGGTGAACACCGTCTCGGTGACGGGCACGACGCTCGGCGCCAGCCGGGAGCCCTTTGAGTACGGGACCGTGGAGAACCCCGACGGGACCGAGACCCCGCCCCCGAACGGGACCGTCTGGTACCGGTTCACCGCCCCCCAGGGCGGGTTCGCCGGCCGTCTCGGCTACCGGGTGTCTCCCGGGTTCGACGTGACCCCGCTCGTGCCTCGGCGGCCCAGCTTCCCCCCGATGCCCCACGTCGACGGGTCAGACTTCGCGCCGGGCAACAGCTGGCCGCCCTCGAGCCTCTCGTTCGTCCGGATGGAGCCCGGCCACACCGTCTGGTTCCAGGTGCAGGCCCGGGTGGACGACACGACCGGCACGCCGGTGTGGACCGACGGCGAGTTCACCCTCGAGCTGTACCAGGCTCCCAACGAGCAGGACTCGATCGCGAACGCCTACAGCATCACGGGAGCCGACGTGGCCGGCACCGCTGCGCCGCGCCCGTGGCCCGACCCCTTCAACTGGGCCGGCGACGGCGACACGTTCCACCTCACCCCCGACCAGCCCGGTGGTCCCCCCACGTCGTGGTTCACCGCCGTGTTCGACCGTGCCGGCTCCTGGGGGTTCCGTGCGACCTCGGAGAATGTCCGGGATCCGAGTGTCCGCCCGCTCGGCCTGCGCCTGTACCGCGTCAGCACCCCAGACCCCGCCGCGCCACTTGCGGCCGTGACCGACCCGTTGCAGCTGACCCTGGTGGCAACCGGGGCCGGTGGTGTCGAGCAGGACGGCTTCGGGCGGGACCAGTACGTCGTGGAGCTGGTCGACGTGCCGGTGCTGCCCGGCCGCTACTACTGGTCGGTCGATGAGGGGTCGGCCGGCGCGACCTACTACTCGCTCTTCTCGACGTTCAGGGGTAGCGGTGGTGGTGGCGACACCACGTCGCCCACGATCACGATCACCGGGATCACGCCGGGCTCGACGGTGACGGCGACGGCGGAGCCGACGGTGACGATCGCCTCGGACGAGCCGCTAGCGATCGTGGACTGCACGCTCGACATCGTCCGGGACGTCGGCGGTTCCGGCTCCTCGGACCTGGTGGCGTGCGGGCTCGGGTCGTTCACCTTCCCGGAGCTCCCGGACGGCAGCGTCACCTTGACCGTGTTCGGCCGGGACGCTGCGGGCAACGACACGACGGTGACGCTGTCGTTCTTCGTCTCCGTGCCGCCCACGGTGACGATCACGGCGCCCGCCGACGGCGCCACCTACACCACGCTCACGGTCCCGGCGCTGGCGTACACGTGTACCGACAACGACGGGGTCGCCACCTTCCTCGAGGCGCAGCTCCTCTCGCCCTCAGGCTGGGTGCCGCTCGAGGGCGCGCCGCCGTCCACGCCGGGCACGCACACGATCGCCGTGCTCTGCGAGGACGCCGCCTTCAACGAGGGCCGCGCCGAGGCGACCTACACGGTCTCCGACCCGACGATCATCGACGTGCGGACGGTCGACATGGACGGCCAACCGGTGGCCGGGGCCTGCTACGCCATCGACCTCCGCTTTGGCAACGGGTCGAGCAGCGAGATCACCCGGACCTGCGACGCCGCCGCCGGCCCGAACGCCGACGGCGCGGCCGACGGCGTGGCCCGCTTCGCCGACGGCCGGGACGGCGAGGGCTCCTACTTCCTCCGCAACGTCTCGCTCCCGCCGCTGCGCTACCCGATCCCCGACCGGTCGCTGATCGACGTGCCGGTCCAGCAGACCACCACCATCACGATCTACACCTACCGCTGCGCCGGTACCTGCCTGCGGGTGCAGCCGAGGCTGGGCGACGGCACCGAGCCCACGTTCCCGCTCTGGCCGCTCGGCGTCCCGAAGGATCTCGTGCAGCCCGTCCCCGAGACGCCGCCCGGCGCCACCAGCCCGCCGCCGTTCCCGACGGCGTTCGTCGTCCCGGACCTGACTCCCGGTGTCACCACGGACATCCCGGTGGTGGCCGACGACTTCGGCCGTGCACCGCTCGAGGTCGGACGCATCCGGGTCCCCCCCACCGCCGGGCTCAACACCCTCGACCCCTTCCCCATCCTGCCGGCCCACACCATCAACGTGAACCTGCAACGCCCGGACGGGTCGCCGCTCACCGACGGCGGTGCCTGCCTCCAGCTACGGGGCGTGAGCCCGGTGCGCGCCGCCCGGGTGCTGTGCACCGAGGCCGGCTCCCCGGTGCTGCGGTGGCGCGCGCTGCCCGGCTTCTACAGCGTGGAGGTGCCGCCCGGCACCGTCCTGCCCGGCGGCCTGGTAGCGCCGGTGCTGCCGGCCAACGTGCCCGACACCCAGTCGGAGCGAAACCTTGACCTGACGTTCCGCGCCAGCCAGGGCGGGACCGTCACGGTGGCGCCACTCAACTTCCAGTTCGCCCCCATCGCCCAGCTGCCGGCCGTGGCGGCGCCCGCATGCGAGATCGGCTTGTTCCTCCTCGTCGACGGGACGCAGGCCGCGGCCCCCACGGCCACCTCGTGCTTCGGGAGCGGGCCCAACCCCGCCGCGGCCGTGATGACGGTCCCCCCCGGCACCTACGTCGTGACCCGTACGTCGACCTGGAACGTCCCCGGCCTCACCACGGGCGCCAACCCCGTGACCGTCCTGGGCGGGGACTCGGTGGCCACCGACCTCACGCTGTTCGACCCGAGCACCGCTGGCGACGTCCCGACCGCCCGTGACGACACCGCGTCGGCGCGCCCCGGGCTCGGCGCCACCGTTGCCGTACTCGCCAACGACAGCGATCCCACCGACCAGCCCCTCACCGTCGAGATCGTCACGCCGCCGTCGCAGGGCACGGCGACCGTCACCGGAGACGGTCGCATCGCCTACCTGGCCTCGTCCACGGCCACCGGCACCGACACCGTCGGTTACGCCGCCGTCGACCCGTGGGGCAACCGCGGTGAGGCGACCGTCACCCTCACGATCGATCCGTTCGCCGAGCTTGCCGTCTCGTTGACCACCGACCCCGCGCCACCGATCTCGCGCGACGTCCGCTTCGCTCTGGTGGTGACGGTGCGCAACACCTCGGCGACGCCGGCCGGCGGGGCGACGGTCACCGTCACGCTCCCCGCCCCGGTGGTCTACGACGCGGCGGCCGGGGCACCCGCCTCCTGCAGCGGCCCCGCCGTCGGTGCCACCGGCACCCTCGCCTGCGCGCTCGGGCCACTGGCGGCGAACGGCACCACCACGTTCCGGGTCCCCGTCCGGCTGGTGACCCGCCCGGCGAGCGAGGTGATCGCCGTCGACGCGGTCGTGTCGAGCGCCGACTGCGCCGACACCGACCCGGATCGGCGAGGCATCCAGTGCAGCTCGGCCACCCTCGACGTCGCCGTGCCCCGCACGCCGGTCACGGTCTCCGTCTCGTCGAGCGTCGCCTCGGTGGCCCCCGGCGGCAGCTTCCGGTACCTCGTGGACGTCGCCAACGGCGGACCGGTGCGGGCCGACGTGGACCTCGTGATGGACCTGCCGCCCGAGGCAGGCATGGTGGGCCTCGGGCCGCTGCCCGGCCCGGCATCCTGCACGTTCACGCCGGCGCTCGCCGGTGGCAGTGCGGGTACCCCCGACGTGACCACCCGCTGCCGGTTCCCGCTCGCCGCGGGCGCCACGGCCCGCTTCACCATCGACGTCGCCGCCCTCCGCGTCCCGGCCACGCCCACCCTCGACCTCGTGGCCGCAGCCACCAGCGTGGACTGCACCCCCGGTGCCGCCACGGGCGCCGGCCCGTGCGGGCCGGCCGCCGCTGGTGGACCCACCGTCATCGCCGCCGCGCTGCGGGCCACCTACGCCCAGACGCAGCCCGCCCCCGGGAAGGACGTCAGGGTGGGCGACACGGTGCGGTTCCGGGCCGGCATCCGCAACGACGGAACGGTCGCGGCCCGCCTCCCGCAGGTGCAGATCCAGCTCCCGCCCGAGCTCGGCATGGTCGGCATCTCCCAGCAGCCGGGCGTCCCGTTCAGCTGCACCTTCGCGCCGGCACTCGGGAGCCAGCCCACCCCCCGCGTGCTCACGTCGTGCGGCTTCCAGGCGCTGGCCGCCGGCGCCTCGGTGTCGTTCGAGATCGAGGCCCGCGTGCTCGAGGTGCCGGTGGCGCCGGCAGCCCCGGTCACCGTTCGCGTGTCGAGCGTCGACTGCGCCGACACCTCTGCCTCGGCCGCCGGCGTGCAGTGCGACACCATCGCCGAAGGGCCGGGCGTGGTGCGCACGACGCTCGCTCCCGCGGTCACCATGACCCCGGCCAACCCGGCCGTGGGCGACACCGTCTCCATCGCCTTCACGACGCAGAACACCGGTACTGCGCCTGCCCGCTCGCTGCGGACGCGGCTGGTGCTCCCGGCCGATCTGGCGATGACGGCGCTCACCGAGTTCACCGGGGCGTCGTCGTGCTCGTTCGCACCGCCGCTCGCCGGTGGCGGGACGCCGGCGGTGACCACGACGTGTGCCCATCCGGACCTCGCGCCGGGCGCGAGCAACGTCGTGCGCGTCTCGGCCGTCGTGCAGTCGCTCCCCGCATCCGGCGCCTTCGACGTCCGCGGCGAGGTCGGCAGCCTCGACTGCCGGGACCTGGTCTCGGGTGACGCGCGGCGCACCTGCGCCACCGCGCTCCTCCCCACCCCCACCACGTCACTGGCCACCTCCATCGGCGGCCTGACGCTGCGGGTCTCCACCGGCACCATCACCTCGCTCCAACCCATCGCGTCCTCGCTCCTCCCGGTCTCGCCGGCGGGCGTCGCCTTCCCGTACGGGGCCATGTCGTTCACCGTCACGGACGTGGACGTGGGTGGGAGCACCGAGCTGTTCCTCGGTGTGGCCGACCGGCTGGCCGGCTACTGGAAGCTCACCGCCACCGGGTGGTCGCAGTACCCCACCTCCCGGCCGGTGACCGGCGGGATGGTGCTCACCCTCGTCGACGGCGGAGCGGGCGACGCCGACGGCGTCCCGAACGGGATCATCGTCGATCCGGGCGCGATCGGCGTCCCGAACCAGGGGCCTACGGTCGCCGACGTCTCGGTCACGACCCCGCCCGGCACCCCGGTCGACGTCGACGTCCTGGCATCGACCACGGACCCCGATGGCGGTGTCCTTGAAGTTGCATCCGCAACGAACGGTCGGCTCGGCAGCGTGGTGGCCACTCCCGGCACCGTCACCTACACGCCCTACGCCGGCGCTACGGGTCAGGACAGCTTCACCGTGACCGTCTCCGACGGCCAGGGCGGCGAGGCCACCGCCACCGTGGCGGTGACCATCGCCGCGCCCGAGCCGCCGCCGCCCACGACGACCCCTGACACCTCGTCGACCACCTCCTCACCGTCGACGACCGCTCCCGGCCGCGCGCCGGTGGTGCCCCCGACCCTCCCGCCATCGGGTCGCCTGCCGGACACCGGCTCCGAGCCGACCGGCTGGGCGATCCTCGCCGGCCTGCTCGTCGCGGCCGGCCTCGCCCTCGTGCTGCGCACCCGCCACCGCACCTCGCCATGCAAGGAGTCGTCATGACCCGCTCCGTCAAGTTCCTCGGTGCCGCCGGCCTCGTGATCGGCCTGACGGCCGGCCTCGGGGTGGCCTGGGCCGCCATCCCGTCCCAGGGCGGCAGCATCACCGGCTGCATCAACCCCACCACCGGCGCCCTGCGGGTGATCGACGCGGGGGCTGGCCAGCAGTGCAGCTCGTGGGAGCGCGGCGTCACCTGGAACCAGCAGGGCCCGACCGGGCCCGCGGGCGCCACCGGCAGCGTCGGCCCCCAGGGCCCCGCCGGTCCCGTCGGTCCGCAGGGACCGGCCGGACCCGTCGCCCCCGACCCCGTGCTCGTGAGCAAGGTCTTCCCCCGGGTGTCGGGCGCGCCGAGCGGAAATCTCGTGGCGGGTGAGATCCCCGGCTGCCAGTTCACCTCGGGCGTCGGCCCGATCTGTGGCCGACTCGACGTCGGGTCGCTCTCGCTGCCGCCGGGCACCTGGGAGGTGACCGCGCAGATCCTGGCGGACGTCTCGGCGCGGACCGTGTTCGACCCGTCTCGCTTCATCCGTTGCGACGAGTCCCGCAGCAGCTCCGACAAGATCGAGATCAAGATGGACGACAACGAGGAGGACTACCGGCAGTCGTGGACCTGGATCGTCACGAACACCGGCCAGACCAACCTCACCTGGACCTTGGGGTGCGTGGTGGACCGGCCGCTGTTCAACTCCGTCGCCGACAAGACGTGGGCGTACGTCAGCTACGCCGTCCTCATCGCTCGCCCGGTGGGCAGTGTGGCCTCCGGTTGAGCCCCGCATCCCTACCGCGCACGGTCCCAGGCCCGTAGGCGCCGCAGCGTCGGGCGGCGCTTGTCCTGGTGCTCGTTCATGCGGGCGAGGATGTCGGCCAGCGCCGTCACCGCCTCGGCGATGTAGGGGCCCTTGTTCAGCATCACGCACTCCGCGCGCTCGCCCATCGCTGCGTCCGTCACCTCGGCGCGCGACGGGCGGCCGGTGCGGGCCATGGTGTCGAGCACCTGGGTCGCCCACACCACGGGCACGTGCGCGGCCTCGCACAGCCAGAGGATCTCCTCTTGCACCTCGGCCAGCCGCTCGAAGCCGACCTCCACGGCCAGGTCGCCTCGGGCGATCATCACGCCCACGCGCTCCACCTGCAGGGCGGTGAGCAGCAGCTCGGGCAGGTTCTCGAAGGCGGTCAGCGTCTCGATCTTGAGCACGATGCCGGTGTCGGCTGCGCCCAGCTCGGCCAGCCGGGACAGGAGCCGTGCCACGTCGTCGGCGTGGTTCACGAACGAGGCGTTCACGATGTGGGCGTGGTCGGCTACGAACCCGATGTCGGCGAGGTCCTTGTCGGTGAGCGCCGGCACCTGCAGGTCGGTGTCGGGCAGGTTGATGCCCTTTTCCGCCTTCAGCTTCGAGCCGCCTATCCGGGCGTGGGTGATCTGCACCGTGATCTCGTTCGCGGTGACCTGCTCGACGACCCCACCGATCTTGCCGTCGTCGAACCACACGGCGTCGCCGGCCGCGGTGTCGACGAAGGCCTGGGGCAGCGTGCAGCCGATGCGGGCCGGCTGGTCCGGCGCCGGCAGCGGGGCCGGCGTGAGGTCGCGGGTGAGCACGAGGGTGTCGCCTGCGTGCAGCACCAGGGCCCGAGCCAGGCCGGGAAGGTCGCCCACCGTGGTGGCGTCGTCGCCGCAGCGCAGAGTGAGCCCGCTCTCGTAGTACGTGGTCTCCTGTTGCTCGGCCAGGCAGCCGCCGATGTCGGCGTGCACCACGCTGAGTCGGCGGCGGGCGTCTCGCGTGTCGACCACCTCGATCTCGTCACCGCGGCGGCGGCGGCGGACCCAGCCGCCCCCCACGACCGGCAACGTGTGGGTGGCCTCCTCGGGTGGGTCGGCGGGGGTGTCGTCGGCGGTGAGCCAGACCAGCGCCGGGCGCACGACCCGGCCCTGCTCGTCGCGGTCGGGGGCGATGCGCTGCACCTGTGGGCCGGGCTCGAGCGGTCCGGTGCGCAGCTTCGGCCCCGCCAGGTCCATGGCCACCCGCACGGGGCGGCCGTGGGCAGCGGCGGCTTGCTCGACGTGGTGGATCATGCGCAGCCACGACGCGGCGTCGTCGTGGGCGCAGTTGACGCGGGCGAGGTCCATCCCCCGTCCGACCAGCCGGTCGACGAGCTCGGCATCGTTGGTCGCCTCGCTCGGCAGGGTCACCATGATGCGCACGTCGCGCCCGGCCGGTGGCCGGCCGAGCAGGGCGCTGGCGTTGGCGTCGATCAGGGCGCGCCCGGTGCCGAGCGGCACCGGCGGCCGATCGGCCGCCTCCGGCCCGGGGTGCTGGCCGGCGAGGCGGCGCAGGGTGCCGAGCAGCCCGTCGACCGCGGCGAGCACGTGCGGCTCGGGGCGCGACAGCGCGCTCACGGAGGCGAGGAGGAGCCGCCGCTGGAGGTCGCGGAGGTCGTGACGGCGCAGCTCGAGGTAGTGGACGAGGTTGGTGGCGCTGGCTCGGTGGCGTGGGTGGACGCGCTCGATGGCCATGGTCCGAGCAGCCTCGGCCCCGAGCAGGTCGTCGCGCAGCGCAGCCACCTCGTCCACCAGCGCGTGGAGGTCGGTCGTCACGGTGGCCGACGCTACGACCCCGTGCTGGACGGGAGGTGGCCGAGAGGTGTCGGGCCGGTGGCGCCCGTGCGGTGCCGGCTCAGGCCGCCTGGCGGGCGATGGCGCGGGGGATGCCCAGCACCTCGAGCTCCACCGCCACCGCCCGGCGGTCGGCGCCCGCCGCGCGCAGCGCGTGCGCGAGGAGGCGGGCCCGGTCGGCGACGCGGGGATCGGAGCCGGCGGCCAGCCAGCGGCGGTGCTCGTCTTGCAGGTGCGGCGGCAGCTTGGCCACGTGGCGGGCCGACAGCGGCGGGACGACCCGCCGCACGACGAGGCCGTGGCCGTGCGGGTGGGCCAGCCCGAACTGCACCAGCCGCTGGAGCGCTCGGGCGAACGCCCCCTGCGGGCCGAGGCTGGTGAGGCCGAGGGCGGCCGCCGTCGCCGGGAGGTCGAGCTCGTAGCCCTCGGGCCAGACGTCGAGGCCACCGACGAGGTGGCGCAGCAGGAACGTGGTCGAGGGCCCGAGCGTGCCGAGCCAGAACCGCTCCACGTAGGGGCTCCGGGGGTCGAAGCCGTGCTCGCCGGCCACCTCCTCCCACGGCAGGATCACGAACAGCGGGCTGGGGTAGGGGACCTTCGGGTCGGCCATGGGTGCCTCCTCGTCGCGAGCCGGTGCACGAGAGAGGACCTGGGCGACCCCGGATCGGCAACGCGCCCGTACGATGCGCTCGTGCTGCCCGCCGAGCTGCTGGGGAAGATCGACCGTGTCCGCCGCTGGCTCGACGAGGCCGAGCGGGTGGTGGCGCTGACCGGCGCCGGCATCTCGACCGACTCGGGGATCCCCGACTACCGGGGTCCCAACGGCGTGTGGACCAAGGATCCTGATGCCGAGAAGACGGCGACGCTCGGCAACTACCTCGGCGACGAGGAGGTGCGCCGGCGGGCCTGGCGGGGCCGGCTCTCGTCGCCGGCGTGGACCGCCGAGCCCAACGCCGGCCACCGGGCGCTCGTCGAGCTGGTGCGGCGGGGCAAGCTCCACGCCCTCGTCACGCAGAACGTCGACGGCCTCCACCAGAAGGCGGGCGTCCCGCCCGAGCTCGTCGTGGAGGTGCACGGCACGATCCACTACGTCGTGTGCTGGGACTGCGGCGAGCGGGCCCCCATGGAGCGGGCGCTGGCGCGGGTGGCCGCGGGCGAGGACGACCCCCACTGCCGCACGTGCGGCGGCATCCTGAAGAGCGACACGATCAGCTTCGGCCAGGCCCTCGTGCCCTCGGTGATCGACCGGGCCCTGCGGGTGGCCGAGGAGGGCGACGTGCTGCTGGCCGTGGGCACGTCGCTGCAGGTGTACCCCGTGGCCAACATGGTGCCGCGGGCCAAGGCGGCCGGCCGCCGCGTCGTGATCGTGAACGGGGAGCCGACGCCCTACGACGAGCTCGCCAACGCCGTGATCCGGGGCCCGATCGGCGAGCTGCTGCCGGTCCTCCTCTCTGGGGTCGTCGATACCTGAGTGACCCGGTAGGGTTTTCGCATGCCCAGCTTCCGGGACCTGCTGGCCCAGACGAAGACCCAGATCCGCGAGATCGACACCCAGGCCGCCGACGAGGCCCGCGCCGTGCCGGGCACGGTGCTGCTCGACGTCCGCGAGCCCGACGAGCACGACCAGGGCGCGCTGCCCGGCGCCGTGCACCTGCCTCGCGGCCACCTCGAGGCCCAGGTCGAGGCGAAGGTGCCGAACAAGGACACCCCGGTGGTGATCTACTGCGCCGGAGGCGTGCGCAGCGCGTTCGCGGCCAAGACCATGCAGGAGCTCGGGTACACCGACGTGGTGTCGATGGCCGGCGGCTTCGGCAAGTGGAAGGACGAGGGCCGCGCGTGGCAGGTGCCGGTCACCCTCGACGCCGACCAGCGCAACCGCTACATGCGCCACCTGCTGCTGCCCGAGGTGGGTGTGGAGGGCCAGGCCAAGCTGCTGTCGGCGCGGGTCCTGCTGCTCGGCGCCGGTGGCCTCGGTTCGCCGGCCGCGCTGTACCTGGCCGCCGCCGGCGTGGGCACCATCGGCATCATCGACATGGACGAGGTCGACTCCTCGAACCTGCAGCGCCAGATCCTCCACAACACCGACCGCATCGGCGACCGCAAGGTCGACTCGGCCAAGAAGACGCTCACGCTGCTGAACCCCGACGTCGACGTGGTCACCTACGACACCCGCCTGTCGGCCGAGAACGTGCTCGAGATCCTCTCGGAGTACGACGTGGTGGTCGACGGGGCCGACAACTTCCCGAGCCGCTACCTGCTCAACGACGCCAGTGTGAAGCTCGGCGTGCCCGTCGTCCACGGCTCGATCTTCCGGTTCGAGGGCATGGTCACCGTGTTCGACCCGACCCGCGGCCCGAACTACCGCGACATGGTGCCCGAGCCGCCGCCGGCCGAGCTGGCCCCGAGCTGCGCCGAGGCCGGTGTGCTCGGCGTGCTGCCGGGCATCATTGGCAGCATCCAGGCGCTCGAGGCCATCAAGCTCCTCCTCGGCCTCGGCGACCCGCTCATCGGGCGCATCCTCAGCTTCGACGCGCTCGAGATGGCGTTCCGGGAGTTCAAGCTCCGGGTCGACCCGACCAACCCGGTCACCTACGCCAACCGCGATCGCATCGAGGTCGTCGACCTCGAGGGGCTGTGCGCCCCGCACCTGTCGCACTGACGTGGCGCGCACCGGGTGCCGGCAGGTGTAGAACCTGCGCCGGTGAGCGACAAACCTGAACGACTGCCCAAGAAGGTCTACGAAGCGGAGCTGGTGCGTCTGCAGGCCGAGCTGGTGCGGCTGATGTACTCGGTCCGCCACAACGGGACCCGGGTGGTGCTGCTGTTCGAGGGCCGTGACGCCGCCGGCAAGGGCGGCGTCATCCGGCGCCTCACGGAGGTCATGAACCCCCGCATCGCCCGCATCGTGGCGCTGCCGGTGCCCTCCGAGCGGGAGACCACCCAGTGGTACTTCCAGCGCTACGTGCCCCACCTGCCGGCGGCCGGCGAGATCGTGGTGTTCGACCGCAGCTGGTACAACCGAGCCGGCGTCGAGAAGGTGATGGGGTTCTGCACCCCACAGGAGCACCGCCTGTTCCTGCGCCAGTGCCCGATCTTCGAGCGGCTCCTCGTGGAGAGCGGCATCGTGCTGCTCAAGTACTGGCTCAGCGTGAGCGACGCCGAGCAGGAGCGACGCTTCACCGAGCGCATCGAGGACCCGATGAAGCGCTGGAAGCTCAGCCCGATGGACCTCTACGCCCGCAGCCGCTACATCGACTACTCGCGCGCGCGCGACGAGATGATGGTCCACACCGACATCCCGCAGGCGCCGTGGTACGTGGTGGAGGCCGACGACAAGCGCCGGGCCCGTATCAACGCCTTGGCCCACATCGTGGCGAACGTGCCCTGGGAGGACCACACGCCCCAGAAGCTCGACCTCCCGGCTCGTCAGGGCGACGAGGGCTACGTGCGGCCGTCGCGTGACACCTACACCTACGTGCCCGACCACGCGGCCACCCTGCTGTAGCACCCGCCCCGGCTAGGGCTGGGCTAGGGCACCCGCACCGACCCGCTCGGCCACAGCACGCATCCTCCGAGGTTGGCCACCGCCGTGCCGCCGGCGCGCACGTCGCCGCGCACCACGGCCTGGTCGGAGCCCGGCACGCACGCCTGGTGGCGCAGCAGCGGGATCGACGCCACCGGCGGGGCGTGCGGTGACGCATCGAGTGCGTGCAGCTCGAGCCAGGGTCGGTCGAGCCCGTACCAGGTGCGCCGGTCGACCACCTCGCCCCGGAAGGCCCAGGCGTCGTCGCCGGAGGCAGCCAGTCGCTGCAGGCGCTGCACCCGCCGCCACCGAGCCACCGCCGCCAGCGAACCCAGCGCGATGAGCCCGAGCGAGGCGGCCAGCGGCGTGGCGAGGTCGTAGGGCTCGGTGGTGAGGCGGACCTCGGTGGGGTCGTCGGCGTCGAACCACACGCCGACCTCCTGGCCGATCTCGTAGGCAGCGGGGTCGACGGTGGGTGCCAGCGCGGTGACGGTGCTCGCCCCGACGGTGAAGCGCACCTCGAGGCGGCCCTGGCCGGGCGGGTCGGCGACGACCACCGCGACGGCCTGCTCCGCACTCCGCTCGAACGACCGGGCCGCCAGCGCGTTGGACACCGTGATCACGAGCGCGACGAGGCCGAGCAACACGGCGGCGCCGGCCGGCGCGGTGACGGCGATCAGGTGGTCGGCGAGCGGCTCGGGGAGCCGGTGCCTCACCGCACGGGCTCGGCCACGCGCTCCTCGGCGGCGGGCACGGCGACCGGGGCGGTGCCGATGGTCGTGGGGTTGGAAACCGGGCGGCGGGTGGCGACCCACAGGCTCACGACGCCGAGCGCCAGGAAGCCGGCCGCTTCGATCACGGTCCACACGGGCAGCACCGCAACCTGGGTGGCGCTGTAGGTGCAGGCGGCCACGCCGACGGCGGCCGAAAGCCACAGCCCGCTCGTGCGCTCACGGGCCAGGAGCCCGATCGTGAACGGCACCAGCAGCACCGTGGAGATGCCGAGCACGTCCATCCACGCCGGGGCATCGAGGTGGGCGGCGGTGCGCTCGTGGAAGACGGCGCAGCCGACGAGCGCCACGGAGAACCAGGCCAACCACCCGGCGGCCAGGCCACCGAACCAGCGGTGCGAGGCGCCTCGACCGGGGCGGCCGGGGCCGTCGTGGTCGGTCCAGGCCACGACCTCGCCGTCACGGTTCCACAGCTGGCTCATCGAGCACCCCCCACGTCGATCGAACACTCATCATCGCGCCGTTGGGGGCACTGCCGCGCGCGGTCGTACTGTGAGTGGCATGGCAGATCGGCAACCGCGCACCGACTCCGGCATCGAGATCCGGCCGCTGTACTCCGCCGCCGACCTGGCCGGGTGGGACCCGGCCGAGCGGCTCGGTGACCCGGGTGCACCGCCCTACACCCGCGGCGTCTACCCGTCGATGTACCGGGGCCGGCTCTGGACGATGCGCCAGTACGCCGGGTTCGGCACGGCCGAAGCGACCAACGAGCGCTTCAAGTTCCTGCTGGCGGCCGGCCAGACCGGGCTGTCGTGCGCCTTCGACCTGCCGACCCAGATGGGCTACGACTCCGACCACCCGCGCGCCGAGGGCGAGGTCGGCAAGGTGGGGGTGGCCATCGACTCGATCGCCGACATGCGGCTCCTCCTCGCCGGCCTGCCGCTCGACCAAGTGACCACGTCGATGACGATCAACTCGACGGCCGCCGTGCTGCTGCTGCTCTACGAGCTGGTGGCCGAGGAGCAGGGCGTGCCGTCGACGGCCATCAGCGGCACGATCCAGAACGACCTGCTGAAGGAGTACATCGCCCGCGGCACCTACGTGTACCCGCCCCGGCCGTCGATGCGGCTCATCACCGACATCTTTGCCTACTGCCGCGAGCGCATCCCGAAGTGGAACACCATCTCGATCTCCGGGTACCACATCCGCGAAGCGGGCTCCACCGCCGTGCAGGAGATCGCCTTCACGATCGCCGACGGCATCGCCTACGTGCAGGCCGCCATCGACGCCGGCCTCGACGTCGACGAGTTCGCCCCCCGGCTGTCGTTCTTCTGGAACGCGCACAACAACCTGTTCGAGGAGGTGGCCAAGTTCCGGGCCGCCCGGCGCATCTGGCACCGGATCATGACCGAGCGGTTCGGGGCCACCAAGGAGGCCTCGAAGCTGCTGCGGTTCCACACCCAGACCGGCGGCTCCACGCTCACCGCCCAGCAGCCCGAGAACAACATCGTGCGCGTCACACTGCAGGCGCTGGCCGCCGTGCTCGGCGGCACCCAGAGCCTCCACACGAACGGCTTCGACGAGGCGCTCGGCCTCCCCACCGAGCGGGCCGCTCGTATCGCCCTGCGCACGCAGCAGATCGTCGGCTACGAGAGCGGCGTGGTCGATACACCCGACCCGCTCGCCGGCTCGTACTTCGTCGAGTCCCTCACCGACGAGGTGGAGCGCCTGGCGTGGGAGTACCTCGACAAGATCGACGAGATGGGCGGGGCGGTCGCCGCCATCGAGGCCGGCTACCAGATGGACGAGATCGAGCAGGCGGCCTACGAGTACACGAAGTCGATCGACGACGACGAGCGGGTGATCGTGGGCGTCAACAAGTTCACCGTCGACGGCGAGCCCGAGCCCGACGTCTTCCCGATCGACCCGGCGCTGCAGCAGGGCCAGATCGAACGGCTGCGGGCGTTCAGGGCCGCGCGTGACGCGTCGGCCGTCAGCGCGCGGCTGGCCGACGTCGACGCCGCCGCCCGGGGCACGCAGAACCTGCTGCCGCCGATGAAGGAGGCGCTGCGGGTGGGAGCCACCCTCGGCGAGGTGAGCGACGCCCTCCGGGCCGTGTTCGGCGAGTACCGCCCCGGCCACTAGTCCCGTGCGAAGACCTCGGGGCGCAGGGTCGGGAACAGGATCACGTCTTTGATGGTGGTCACCCCGGCCAGGAGCATCGTGACGCGGTCGATGCCGATGCCGAGCCCGCCCGTTGGCGGCATGCCGTACTCGAGGGCTCGCAGGTAGTCCTCGTCGACGGTGCCGGCCTCGGTGTTGCCGGCCTCCTTGGCGGTCTGCTCGTCTTCGAACCGCTGGCGCTGCACGAGCGGGTCGTTGAGCTCGGAGTAGCCGTTGGCGAGCTCGCGCCCCCCGACGATCAGCTCGAAGCGCTCGGTGATCCAGGGGTCGTGGCGGTCGACGCGCGCCAGCGGCGAGACCTCGACGGGGTGGCCTGTGACGAACACCGGTCCGGTGAGGTGGCGCTCGACGAGGGCGTCGTAGAGCTCGAAGCACAGCGCGCCGGGGCCCATCCACGGCTCGGGCGCCACGCCGTTCGCCGCGCAGGCCGCCCGCAGCCGGTCGAGGTCCATCGACGGGTGCACCCGGATGCCGCCGTGCTCCTCGATGAGGTCGTAGATCGACGCCCGCGTCCAGGGCTGGGCCAGGTCGACGTCGGTGTCGCCGACGCGCACGATGGTGGTGCCCAGCGCGTCGCGAGCGGCCTGGGTGATGAGGAGCTCCGTCACGGCCATCACGTCTGAGTAGTCGCCGAAGGCTTGGTAGAGCTCCATCATCGTGAACTCGGGGTTGTGGCGCGTGGAGATGCCCTCGTTGCGGAACACCCGCCCGATCTCGAACACCCGCTCCATCCCACCGACGATGAGGCGCTTCAGGTGCAGCTCCAGCGCGATCCGCAAGAACAGCTCCATGTCGAGCGCGTTGTGGTGCGTGCGGAAGGGGCGGGCGTGGGCACCGCCCGGCTCGACGTGCAGCACCGGCGTCTCGACCTCGATGAACCCCTGGTCGGCCAGCGTGCGCCGGAAGCTGGCGACGACGGCGTGGCGGACCTCGAAGGCCCGCCGGGCGTCCTCGTTCACCACGAGGTCGACGTAGCGCTGCCGGTAGCGGGTGTCGGTGTCGGTGAGCCCCTTCCACTTGTCGGGCAGGGGCCGCAGGTTCTTGGCCAGGAGCTCGAACGACGTGACCTTCACCGACAGCTCGCCCTTGCGCGTGGTCATGACCTCGCCCTCGACGCCGACCCAGTCGCCGAGGTCGAGGTCGTCGAAGCGGTCGAACGCGCCGTCGCCGACGACGGCCTTCGAGACGAACAGCTGGAGCTCACCGCTGCGGTCGCGCACGGTGGCGAAGATCAGCTTGCCCTGCCGGCGGATGAGCAAGGCCCGCCCCGCCACGCGCACCACCTCGCCCGTCTCGGTGCCCGGCTCGAGATGGCCGAGGCGAGACCGCAGCTCGCCGAGCGTGGTGGTGCGGTCGAAGCGGTAGGGGTACGGCTCGGTGCCGCGCTCGCGGAGGGCGTCGAGCTTGGCCAGGCGGTGCTCCCGCTCGGCGGCCACCCCGTGCGCGGGGTCGGCGGCGTCGTCGCTCGGTGCGGGATCGGCCTCGGTCATGGGCGGCCACGGTACCGAACCGACCTCGGCGGCCGACCGCCGGATAGCGTCGCCGCGGTGCGCCGACCCATCGCCGCCGTGTGCGCGCTCGCCGCGGTCGCGGTACTGCTGCCCTCGTCGGTGGCAGCGCAGGAGACGCCGCTCGCGGCGCCGCTCGACACCGTCAGCGTCTCGGAGATCCGCGACCTGAGCCCGTCGACGTTGGCCGCCGCGCAGCAGGCCGCGGCCGACCTCGGGGCCGACCACGTGGTGCTGCACAGCGGTGCCATGAAGATGACCCGGGTGTGGCGGGGGCCGGCGGTGGTGCAGGCGGCCCCGTGGCGCTACGCCTTCCCGATGTGGGCCTCGGCCGGCGATGCGGCCGCGCTCGGGCGCCTGCGCGGCGCGGCGGTCGGCGACGCGCTGGCAGCCGGCCTCGTCGTGATGGGCGCCACCACGGCCGGCCTGCGTGGTGCCGTGGCCGGCGACGTGGTCGACCTCGTCGGGTGGCACGGCCGGCCGGTGCGGCTCACCGTCGGTCTCGTCGCCGACGACGCCCTCATGGGCGGCGCCGAGCTGCTGTTCTCGGAGGCGCTGGCCGCCTCGATCGGCTTCGTCCGCCCGTCGCGAGTGGTGCTGTTCGGGCTGACCGACCGGGCCACCGTCGACCCGGCGCTGGCCGCCAACGGTCTGGTGCGCCCCGACGTGCGCGTCCGCCACAGCTGGGATCCGCCCGACCCCGACGCCCAGATCTCCTATGCGCAGACCAAGGCCCTGCTCGGTGAGTTCGCCTACCGCAGCTACGGCTCGCGGGTGCTGCCCCACCCCGGTTGGACGGCAGCCAACCTGCCCCGCACCCGTCAGCTGCTCGACGCGACGATCCCGGTCCGGGCCCGGTGCCACGTGCGGATCCAGGCCGCGCTCCAGGGCGCGCTGTCGGAGGTGGCTGCCGCCGGCCTCGCCCCCGCCATCGACGTCGCCGACACGAACCGCTGGGGCGGCTGCTTCAACGCCCGCCTGATCCGCGACCTCGGTCGCACCATCGGTGGGCAGCTGTCGCGCCACAGCTGGGGCATGGCCGTCGACCTCAACGTGCGCACCAACCGCATGGGGGACGAACCGCAGCTCGACTGCCGGGTGGTGCGCATCTTCCGCAAGTACGGCTTCGTATGGGGCGGCAACTTCCTCACTCCCGACGGCATGCACTTCGAGTGGGTGGGGGAGCGACGCGACCTCCTGCCCTACCCGTCGACCCGGTGTCCCAACGAGGTGCCGGCCGCTCCCTGAGTCACGGCCCGGCGCGGCTCGACCGGCAAGGATGGCGGTGTGGGGGCACGAGCACAGCGGAGCCGGGGTCGACCGCCCGGCGGCCACCCCGTCGCCGACCGTGACGCGATCCTCGACGCCGCCGAGCGGGTGATCGAACGAGACGGCGGTGGTGCCTCCCTCGACGCCATCGCGGCCGAGGCCGGCATCACCAAGCCCGTGGTGTACGCCCGCGTCGGCCACCGTGCTCAGCTGTCGAACGCGCTGGCCGAACGGCTGACGGAGCGGATCCTTGCGGCCGCTGGCGCGACCGTGGCCGGCGACGGCCTCACCCGCGAGGCCCTGACGGGGCTGTTCCGGGCCGCCCTCGAGATCATCGGGGCCCATCGAGAGCTGTTCTTGTACGTGACCCGCGGCTCGGGCGACGACACCGCCGAGCGGGCGCTCTACCTGGCCGGCCGCTCCGCTGGGCCGCTGGCCGGGCTGCTGACGCTGTGGCGGGAGCAGTCCGGGCACGACGGGGCGGCCGCCCTGCCGTGGGCGTACGCCATCGTCGGGATGCTGAACATGGTGGCGTTGTGGTGGATCGCCGAAGGGCAGCCGCCGGTGGGACCGCTGGCCGACCAGCTGGCGTCGCTCGTGTGGTCCGGCATGGGCACCGGCTGAGGCCGGCCTCAATTTACTGCCAGTAGACCCCTTGCGGCGGCGTTGCTACGGTGCCGGTGGCACGACCGGTGGCGACGAAGGTGACCTCAGCGCCTGTGGTCCGACCGGTCAGCTCGAGAGGGCAATCGGGGGGATCCACATGGGGACGAGGACGCAACGCCAGGGTCGCAGTCGCGCGATCGGGGCGGCAGCGGTGGTGGTCGCGCTGGTCGCCGCGGCCTGCGGTGGCGACGACGACGGCGACGCCGCCCCCACCACGACGGCGGCCGGTCCACCCACCACCGTTGCGACCTCGGCGCCGCCCACGACCGCGTCGGCGGGTGACGCGGCGACCACCGCGCCTTCCGCACCCGCCGACGATCCCAACCTTGCCTTCCCGTCGCTGGCGCCGCCGGAGGGGACGCCGATGGTGGTCGGCCTGGTGAACACCGAGGGCACGCCCGGACTCGACTTCCCCGAGATCCGCCTCGCCGTCGCCGGCACGGTCGACTACCTCAACGAGCACGGGGGCATTGGTGGCCGGCCCGTCGAGCTCGTGACCTGTACGGCGAAGGGGTCGCCGGAGACGTCGCAGGCGTGCGCCCAGGAGCTCGTCGGCAACGACGTCGAGCTGGTCCTGCTCGGCCTCGACCTGTTCCCCGACTACGCCACCTACACCGCCGCCGGCGTGCCGGTCGTGGGGATGCTGCCGGTCCTCCCGGGTGACTACACCACCGAGGCCGCCCGGTTCCTGACCGGCGGCAACGCCACCGTGATGGCGGCCATCGCCAAGGTGGCCGCCGAGCACTTCGGGGCGTCGACGGTGGGCATCGTCTCCGCCGACAACCCCGGGGCCAACTCGTCGCTGGCCGCCCTCACGGCCGCGCTCGACCAGGCCGGCATCACCTACGAGGCGGTCAAGGGCGGCGACAACGAGACCGACGCCGGCTTCCAGGGCCTGATGCGAGAGGCCGCCCAGGGTGACCCCGACCTCCTCGTGTCGCTCTATGCCGACGCCGGCTGCATCGGCACGATGCGGGGCCGGGCGTCGCTCGGCATCGACATCCCCGTCATCACGACCGGCATCTGCGCCAGCAGCGAGGTGCTCGACCAAGTCGGTGACGACGCCCTCGGTTGGAGCTTCGTCGGTGTGTCGACCCAGGAGGAGACACCGTCGACGGAGATCCTGCAGGCGATCATGGCGCCGGTGCTCGGTGTCGAGCGGGGCGAGGTCGACTCGACGGCCCTCGGTCTGGCTGCCCTGGCCATGCCGATGGCGCTGACGGTCGCCGTCATCGGCAACACGATCGGGGCCGACGGGGGGGAAGCCACCGGCCAGGCGATCGACGAGCGGCTCGGCTCGTCCGACGAGCTCACCTCCTGGCCGGGGGACGTGCCGATGCAGTGCGGCGCGTCGTCCGCCTACCCGGCGGTGTGCGGGTTCGTGTTCCCGGTGGCCGAGTACCGGGAGGGCGGCGAGGTGACCACGATCCCGGGCCTCGACGCCGTCTCGGTGCTCGACAGCCTGCCGTGACCGACTACCTCTTCTACCTCCTGCTCGGCAGCGGGGCCGGCGCCATCATCGCGGCGCTCGGGCTCGGGTTGGTCGTCACGTACCAGGGGGTGAGCGTCGTCAACTTCGCGCTCGGCGCGATGGCGACCTGGTCGGCCTACGTGTATGCCGACCTGCGCGAGGGCGCCTACCCCTGGCCCGTCCCCGGTCTGCCGCCCCGCTACCACTTCGCCGGCGGCGACGTCGGGTTCCCGGTGGCGTTCGGGCTCGCGCTCGCCACCTCCGTCGTGGTGGGCGTGCTCGCCTACGCGCTGGTGTTCCGGCCGCTGCGGTCGGCGCCCGCCCTGGCCAAGGTGGTGGCCAGCGTGGGTCTGGCCATCGTGCTGCTCTCGCTCGTGGAGCAGCGCTTCGCCGACCGGGCTTCGATCCGCGTCGACCCGATCCTGCCCCGCGAGCCGGTGACGATCGCCGGCGACCTGACGGTGCCGCGCGACGGGCTGTGGCTGGCGCTGATCGTGGTCGTGATCGGCGTCGTGCTGTGGGCCGGATCGCGCTTCACCCTCGTGGGCTTGGCGACGAGGGCAGCAGCCGAGAACGAGAAGGGGGCGACGCTGCTCGGCTACTCCCAGGACCGGATGGCGCTGCTGAGCTTCGCCCTCGCCTCACTCGTCACGGGGCTCGTGGCCATCCTCGCCGCGCCCATGATCCAGCTCGGCTCGTCCGTGCTCACGTTCGGCTTCCTGGTCCCCGCCCTCGGCGCCGCCCTGCTCGGCACGTTCCGCCACCTGGGCCCGACGGTGGTGGCCGGGTTGGCGATCGGCATGGTGCAGAGCACGTTCGTGAAGCTGCAGGGCGACGTCGGCTGGTTCCCCGACTACGGCGCCCGCGAGGGCCTGCCGTTCCTCGTGATCATCGCGGCCCTCGTGTTCCTGGGCGAGCGGCTGCCCGAGCGCGGCAGCGTCGACACGTGGCGCCTCACCGCCGTGCCGCCCGCGAAGGTCAGCGTGGTGGCGGTGGTGGTGCCGGTGGCGGCGGCCGTCGCCGGCATCCTGCTCCTCGGGCCGCTGTGGCGGGCGGCGATCATGACGACGGTCATCGCCACGGTGATGTCGCTGTCGTTCGTGGTCCTGACGGGCTTCGCCGGCCAGACGTCGCTGGCCCAGATGGCCTTCGCCGGCATCGCCGGGTTCGCGCTGTCACGGCTGGCCGTGCAGCACGGGGTGCCGTTCCCGATCGCGCCGCTGCTGGCCTGCCTCCTGGCGGCGGCCTGCGGCGTGGTGCTGGCCATCCCGGCGCTGCGCCTGCGGGGGACGAACCTCGCCATCGTCACGCTGGCCGGCGGTGTCGCGCTCACCGAGCTCGTCTTCAAGAACCCGACGTTCGTCGGCGACATCGCGAGCGGTGGGGCCCAGGTGCCCAACCCGGACCTGGCCGGGTGGGACCTCGGCCTCGTCCTCGGCTCGGAGTCGCCGCGTCCGGTCTTCGCGCTCTTCCTCGTCGCCGTGGCGCTCGTGCTCGGCCTCCTGGTCGCCAACCTCCGCCGGGGCGCCACCGGACGGCTGCTGCTGGCCATCCGGTCGAACGAGCGGGCCGCCGCGGCGGCCGGGGTGTCGGTGGTGCAGGCGAAGCTGCTGGCCTTCGCCCTGTCGGCCTTCGTCGCGGGCTGCGCCGGGTGCCTCATCGCCTACCGGTTCGGCTCGGTGAGCGAGATGTCGTACGGGCTGTTCGCTTCGCTGACGGCTCTGGCCGTCGCCTACCTGGGTGGCATCACCAGCGTGAGCGGCGCGGTCACCGCCGGCGTCGTCGCCACCTCGGGCGTTGCGTTCTTCGCGCTCACGCAGGCCGTCGGGTCGCTCGGGGAGTGGGGCGCGCTGATCGGGGGTGTGCTGCTCATCGTCACGGCGATCCAGAACCCGCACGGCGTCGCCGGCACCGTCCGCCAGCGGGCCGCCCGGGCCCGTCGAGCCCGGGTGCCGGTGGCCGAGGCTCAGAGCCCGCCGGCCACCGTGATGGTCTGACCGGTGACCCAGCTCCCGGCATCGCTGGCGAGGTAGATGGCGGCAGCCGCCATGTCGTCGGGCGTGCCGAGGCGCTTGAGGGGGATGCGGCGGTCGGCCATCTGCTCCAGCGCCTCGAGGTCGGTCCGCAGCGCCGTCATCACCACCTCGGTGGGGACGAAGCCCGGTGCGATGCCGTTCACCCGGATCGCCGGCGCCAGCTCCACCGACATCGTGAGGGTGAGCGCGTTCACGCCGGCCTTGGCGGCCGAGTAGTGGCCGCTGCCCGGCACGGCGCGCGTGGCGGCCGGTGAGGTGACGTTGATGATGCAGCCGCCGTCGACCATGCGCTCGGCGGCGATCACCGATGCCCGCCACACGGCGGTCAGGTTGAGCCGCAGGCAGGCATCCCACTCCGCCTCGTCGAGGTCGCGCAGCGGCGACTGGACCGACGACCCGCCGGCGTTGTTCACCCAGACGTGCAGCCCACCGAAGGTGGCCACCGCCGCCTCGGCCAGGGCCACCAGGGCAGCCCGGTCGGTCACGTCGGTCGGCACGGCCAGCGCCCGACCGCCGGCGGCGGCGATTTCGTCGGCGACCCGCCCGACACGGTCGCCATGGCGGGCGGCCACCACCACGGCGGCGCCGGCCGCCGCGAAGGCCTTGGCGATGCCCTCGCCGATGCCCTGGCCGCCGCCGGTGACGACGGCGACGCGGCCGTCGAGGTCGAAGCTGGGCACGTGAGCTCCTGTCGTGTCAGGCGCGGATGGCGCACGCGGCGAACTCGTCGAGGCGGTCGAGGCCGCCGTCACCGGCGAAGAAGAAGGCCGGCACCATCACCCGGCCGACGCCGAGGTCGCGCAGCCGCTCGACCCCGCCCTCCGGGTCGGCCATGTGGCGGCCGAACATGGCGTTGATCTCGATGCTGTCGGGGTCGCGGCCGGCGCGCTCGGCTGCCTCGCGGACGCGGGCGATGAGCGAGGCGAGCCGCTCGGCGTTGCCCTCGCCCGGGAAGTAGCCGTCGGCCAGGCGGGCGGCCCGGCGGATCGCCACGTCGGTGTCGCCACCCACGAGGATCGGGATGCGCTCCTGGACCGGCCGGGGGGAGCACGTGACGGGGGGGAAGTCGACGTAGGTGCCGTGGAACTCGGCGTGGGGACCGGCCCACAGCGCCCGCATCGCCTCGACGTACTCGTCGTTGCGGGCGCCGCGGTGGTCCCACGGCACGCCGAGGGCGTCGAACTCCTCCTTCAGCCAGCCGACGCCGATGCCGAGCTCGAGGCGGCCGCCCGACAGCCGGTCGAGGGTGGCCAGCTCCTTGGCCAGCACGAGCGGGTTGCGCTGGGGGACGATCAGGATGCAGGTGCCCAGGCGCAGGGTCGGTGCTGCCGCGGCCGCGAAGGCCAGCCAGACGAGCGGGTCGGGGATCGGCGTGTCCGGGGCGGCCGGGATCTTGCCGTCGGCCGTGTAGGGGTAGCGCGACGCGATGGCAGTCGGTAGCACCACGTGCTCACCGCCCCACACCGACTCGAAGCCGGCCGCCTCGGCCCGCCGGCACACCTCGAGCGCGTCGGCCCCCTCGATCCCGATGCTGGACGCGAAGGCCAGCCCGAACCTCACCTGCGCCGACCGACCGCTCAGGCGACGACCGACGCCGGGACCCAGCTCCCGTGGAACCCGAACGGGATGCGGGGGAGGGCAACGCTGGCCACCGGTGTGTCGTCCATGGTCGACGCGTCCCACATCACGAGCTCGCTGGCGTCGGTGGCGGCGTCGTAGACGAACGTCATCAGGTAGCCGTCGTCCTCGGCCGTGGCGCCGCCGGCCGGCACGAACACCGCCTCGCCCGGGTGGCGTCCCTGGCCGACGGCGATCTCGGTGCGGGCGCCGGTGTGCCGGTCGTACTTGGCGATGGCTCCGGCCGAGCGGGAGGGGTCGTCGTACGACACCGCCTCGGGGATCACCGTCTCGTAGCCGTAGCGGTGCTCGAGGCCCACGACCGCGTCGGCGACGCGGGGGAACTCGCCGGGGTGGTCGTCGACCTGCTCCTCGTGGACGCTCCCCGAGGCCGTGTCGATGGTCCAGCGCCACAGATGGGGGAACGGGTGGTCCGTCATCCCGTCGCGCCAGATGTGGCTGAGGCGGGCGACGTCGATGACGATGCGGTCGCCGACTTCGTACGCGTTCATCGCGTGGAACACGTAGCAGGGGTCGATGTCGTACCAGACGACGTCGGCGTCGGTGCCGGTGCGAGGCATCACACCCAGGCGGGCCGGGTAGGTGTCGCTCCAGCGGATCGGCATCTCGCCCTGCAGCGCCAGGTCGAGGTCGAACACCGCCGGCAGGTCCATGAAGATCACGTGGTTGCGTGTGACGTTGAAGTCGTGCATCATCGTCGGCCCACCGACGGTGATGTCCTCGTCCGCCAGGAGCTGGCCGTCGGCGCCGATCCGCACGTAGCGCAGGTAGGGCTCGAAGGCCGAGTAGCCGAAGGCCACCAGCTCGCCGGTGACCGGGCAGATCTTCGGGTGGGCGGTGAACGGGCCGCGGAGGGCGCCGCCGAAGTCGAACGGGCCGACCGTGCCGAGCTCGCCGTCGAGGACGTAGGGATGGTGGCCCTCCTCCAGCGCCAGGATGCGACCGGCGTGGCCCACCACGTGGGTGTTGGCCTTCGATGCCGCCCGGTCGACGATCACGCTCGGGTCGAGGATGTCGAGCTCGGGGTTGGCGATGAACGGCGTCTGCACGTAGCGGTTGCGGTACCACTCGGCCCGCCCGTCGCGCAGGCGCACGCCGTGCACCATGCCGTCGCCGAAGAAGGCGTGCGCGGCGGTGCCGGTGAACGGGTTGGCGCCGTTGCGGAGGTAGCGGCCGTCGAGCTCGGGCGGAATGGCCCCGGTGACCCGCAGGTCGGTGAGCGTGCGCTCCTCGGTGACCGGCCGCCCGTTGCCGCGCAGGAACACCGGTGTGCTGTCGTCGATGGCCGTCATCCCCAACCCCCCGAGATCGTGATGGGACGACCGGCACCGTAGCGGACCGGGCGGCTGGAATCTACCGGGGGTAATTTCGACGGGCGCTCCCCGGCCGGCACCGGGCCCGGCCGGTACCCTGGGCCGCCATGCCAGTGCGCTTCGTGATCATCGGTGGCGGCCCGGGTGGCCACACGGCCGCCACCTATGCGGCCCGGCTCGGGGCCGAGGTCACGGTCATCGAGCGTGACATCGTCGGCGGGGCGGCGCACCTGTGGGACTGCATCCCGTCGAAGGCGATGATCTCCACCGGCGGGGCCATGTCGTTCAGCGAGCGGATGCGCAACATGGGCCTCGAGCAGGTGAGCGCCGAGGTCGACCTCGACGTGCTGCGCGAGCGGGTGAGCGGCATCAGCCACCAGCTGAGTGCCTCGGTCACCCAGCTCCTCGAGAGCCAGCAGGTGCGCATCATCCGGGGCAGCGGCCGGTTCCTCGGACCCCACCTCGTGGAGGCCGTGCACCACGACGGCACCCGCGAGGAGATCCCGGCCGACGCCGTCCTCGTGTCGACCGGGTCGCGGCCCCGCATCCCCGACTTCTGCGCGCCCGACGGCGACCGCATCCTCATCACGCGTGACTGCTACCCGCCCAAGGAGCTCCCGGGGCACCTGGTGGTGGTCGGCTCGGGCGTCACGGGCGTCGAGTTCGTCCACCTGTTCACGTCGCTCGGCAGCCGCGTCACGCTCATCGTCAGCCGCCAGCAGGTGCTGCCGACCAAGGACCCCGAGGTGGCCGCCGCCCTCGAGGCCGAGTTCTTGGCCCGTGGCGTCGCGCTCCTCAAGGGGGCGCGGGCCAACGGCATCGAGCGCACCGACGGCGGGGTGGTCGTGCGCTGCGACGACGGCCGAGCGGTGCAGGGCACCCATGCCCTCCTGGCCATCGGCTCGGTGCCCAACTCCGAAGACCTCGGCCTGGCCGCGGCCGGCGTGCAGGTCGACCGGGGCGGCTACGTGGTGATCAACCACCACTGCCAGAGCAACGTGGCGCACATCTACGCCGCCGGCGACGTGAGCGGGAAGCTGCCGCTGTCGAGCGTCGCGTCGATGCAGGGCCGCAAGATCGCCGAGCACGTGATGGGGCTGCACACCCGCGAGCACCGCCACCTCGACTACGACAAGGCGGCCCAGGCCATCTTCACCGAGCCCGAGATCGCCGAGGTGGGCCTGGCCGAGGCCGAGGCGTTCGCCGTGGGCCGCAAGATCCGCAGCACGAAGGTGCCGTTCTCGGCGTCGGCCAAGGCGCTCATCAACGCCGACTCGCGCGGCTTCGTGAAGATCCTCTCCGATCCGGCCACCGGCGTGGTGCTGGGCGGCTCGATCGTCGGCCGTCACGCCGCCGAGCTCATCTCCGTGCTGGCGCTGGCGGTCACCGCGAACCTGAAGGTGTCCGACATCGTCGAGAGCCTCCTCGTGCACCCGGCCCTGTCGGAGGCCCTGGCCGACGCGGCCGAGTGAGCGACGCCGCGCCTGCAGTGCTGCTGGCCTCGATCGGCCAGCGGGCCGCGGCCCGTGTGCTCGACACGATCGTGCTCGTCGCCATCGTGCTCCCCTTCGTCTACGGCACCTTGCGAGACGTGATCGACGACCCCGAGGGTGCGGTGATCCCGCTGTGGGTCAACGTGCTGCTGGCGACGGTGTCGCTCGTCTACGACTGGGGGCTCGTGTGGTGGCGGGGCCAGACGCTCGGCAAGATGCTGCTCAAGGTGCGCGTCGTCGACGTCGAGGGTGGCCGGCCTGGCTTCTCTCGCGCCGGCATCCGAGCGGCGGTGCCCACCGCGGTGCAGCTCGTGCCCTACGGCGTCGGCGGCATCCTGCTCCTCGTGGTGTACCTGTGGGCCGTCCTCGACCCCAACCGCCAGGGCCTCCACGACAAGGCCGCCGGCACGCTCGTCGTCCACCGCGTCCCTGCCGGGCCCTGAGGTCGCGCTCACCTCACCCCGCCGGGACCGGCTCTTCGCGCAGCACCCCGCCGGCCATGGTGAGGAGGCGGTCGGCTACTGCGCGGACGGAGGGGTCGTGGGTGGCGGCCAGCACGGCGGCACCCTCGAAGGCGGCCCGCCCCAGCTCGCGGATCACGAGGTCGCGGGAGCGGGCGTCCTGGTGGGCGGTGGGCTCGTCGAGCACGACCAGGCGGGGCCGCAGCACCAGCGCCCGGGCGATGGCGGCCCGCTGCTGCTCGCCGAGCGAGGTCTGGCGGGGCCGGCGAGCCAGCGCGTCGCCGAGGCCGAGGCGCGCCAGGACGGCGGCCACCCGCCCCGGCTCCTCGTTGCGCCGCGCCAGCCGGAGCGGCAGGCGCACGTTCTCCTCGAGGGTGAGCTCCTCCAGCAGGCCGAGCGACTGGGGGACCAGACCCTGCACGGCCCACGGCTGCGCTCCTGCGGCCACCCCCCACACCCGGCCGCTGTCGGGCTGCTCCAGGCCGGTGAGCAGGCCGAGCAGCGTGGTCTTTCCCGACCCGGAGGGACCGGCCAGGACCACGAGCTGGCCGGCCAGCAGCGTCAGCGTGGCCTCCTGCACGGCGACCACCGGCGCAGCGTCGGGCACGACGTGCACCTTGCGGAGGTCGGCCGCGGCGAGGACCGGCTCCACGTCAGCCCACCACCTGGCCGGCGTCGAGGCGCACCACGTCGTCGGCCGCGCCCACCACCGCCTCGTCGTGGGAGCACACCAGCACCGTCGACCCGAGGTCGCACAGCCGACGCATGGCGGCCACCACCCGCTCGGCCGACACCGGGTCGAGCTGCGCAGTGGGCTCGTCGGCGACCACCAGGTCGGCACCGCTCGCCAGCGCGGCCGCGAACGCCACCCGCTGCTGCTCGCCGCCGGACAGGCGGTGGGGCAGGGAACGCGCCCGGTCGCCCAGGCCGAGCTGGGCCAGCACCGGCCCCGGGTCGAGGGCCGGCACCCCGCGCAGCTGGGCGGCCAGCACCAGCTGCTCGGCCACCACCAGGTCCTCCACCAGGTTGTCCACCGGGCGCTGGAACACGTACGCCACGTGCGCCCGCCGCACGAGTCGACGGCGCCGGGCCGACAGCGCGGTGGTGTCGGTCCCCCGGAGGACCACCCGCCCGGTGGTGGGCGGCTCGAGCAGGGCGGCGAGCCGCAGCAACGTGGACTTCCCGGAGCCTGAGGGCCCGGCCACCACCGTCAGCCGGCCCTGGCGCACCACCAGGTCCACGCCGCGCAGCGCCTCCACGTCACGCGTGGGGAGGCGGTAGCTGCGGGCGACCCCCTCGCACCGCACCACCGGGTCCCGCGGGCCGGTCGGCGCCCGAGATGCCTCAGACCTCGGCACGCAGCACCTCCGACGGGTCCGCCCGCCCGGCGGCGCGCTGCGCCGCCAGGGCGACCACGACCACCGCCGCCACCGCCGCCACGACGAGCACCGCCAGCGCCGGCCAGGGCACCCGCAGCAGCGCCGGAGGCGGTCGCTCCGCCTGGGCGTCGAGCAGGTCGTTCACCGCCCGCACCCCCAGCCACCCGGAGGCGACGCCCACCCCGACCGCCACCGCCGCCAGCACGCCGAGCTCCACGAGCAGCGCCCGCCGGTGCCCGCCGGGAGTGAGCCCCATGCGACGAGCCATGAGGTAGCCGAGGGCACGGGCCCGCTGGCGGGCCTCCGCGTAGGCCACCAGCCCGACCAGGGCCAGCACGCCCACCACCCCGCCGAGGGCCTGCACGAACCCGAAGGTCCAGATCGTGGGGAGGTAGGACGACGTGTCGGCGAAGCGGTCGAGGCTCACCACGAAGAACACCGCCAGGCCCTGGCCGGTCACCGCGCCGCGGAGCGCCACCTCGGTGACGCCACTCGTCCACACCTGGGCCGCCACCCGGTCGGCCAGTGGACCCAGCCGCGAGGCCGCCACCACCAGCGTGGGCCGGCCGCTGCGCATGCCCGGCCACACCGCCACCGTTCGCACCACCTCGACGTCCACGCCCACCGCTGGCCGCCGGGCGAGGGACAGTCGGCCGCTCGGTGCGGCCGGTGCGCCCACGAGCAGGGCCGGCACGACGCCATCGGCCGTCGGCCGGTCCAGCGCGGCCAGCAGGTCGTCGAGGGGCTCCTCCGCGAAGGTGCGGTCCCAGAAGGCGGCATCGGCGAAGGTCGCGGGGTCCACCCCCTGTACGTCCACGGTCTGGCCGGCGTAGCCCACGTCCCGGCCGAGCAACACCGGCGTGGCCCGTCCGTCGAGCGGTGCCGGCACCGGGGCCGGCCCCGACACCCGCGCCACGAGATCGGCCCCGAGTCCCACGACGGCCTTGGCCGTCGCAGTGGCCTCGGTCGAGCGCACCAGCCCGGCGCCGTAGGTGACCACCCCTGCCGACAGCGCGAGCAGCGCGGTGAGCACCACCACCGTGCGACCCTCCGCCGCCAGGCGCCGCACGCCGAGGTAGGCGGCCGTGGGCCACCGCCGGCCCCGGTCGCGGGTCCGGGCCAGCAGCACCCCCAGCACCCGAACCGCCAGACCCGAGAGCCCGAGGAGCATGAGCAGGGGGAACAGGAGCGCGAGGGGATCCACCGGCGGCAAGCGGTCGCCTTCCACGACGGGACCGCCGGTGTCTCGGAGCCGCTCGAGCGACCACCAGGCGGCCACGAGCACCGGGAGCTCCCACGGCACCCACACCCGGCGGCGCTCCCCGGCCGCCATCTCGCCGCCCCGCCGGGCCCGAAGGGCGACGGCCGCCAGCAGCGTGCCCAGCGCGGCCACCAGCGCCAGCCCCGACACCGCCAGCGCCCGCAGCGGCGCGCCGGCCTCCAACGTGGTGCTCGGCCCCAGGCGGGTGCCCACCACGAGGGCCACCAGCCAGCCGGCCGCTACCCCCACGGTGGTCGGGAGCGCTCCCTCCAGCACCGCCTTCGCCCCGATCCACACGGGGGAGACGCCACGCGCCCAGAGGAGCCGGACCTGGCTGCGGCGCCGGTCGACCCACACCACGCCCACTCCCGCCACGAGCCCGAGTGCCACCAGGGCGCTCACCGCCGCCATCGGCGTGATGGTGGCTTGCACCGCCTCCGTCACCGCCCCCGCCCGAGCCGTCACGTAGGGCAGACGGCTGCGAGAGGTGAGCGGGTCGTCGGGCATCGCGGGCGGTGGGCCCGACGGCTGGCCCGCCTGGGGGCGGCGGCGGATGCCGTTGGCCGCCATCACCGCTGCCTCGAGGTCCTCCATGCGGGCCACCGCGCCGCGAGCCTCGGCGAGGGTCCGGGGGGTCTGGGCGAACGGGATCTCCCACCGACGCCAGTCGACCCGGCCGCCCAGGGCGCTCAGCAGGCGCCCGTACGTGGCCTCGGCGACCACCGCCATGGGGGCCGGGGCCACCGAGACGAAGAAGAACGTGTTGCTGCCGAGCTGCGGACCGAGCGGGCACCAGAACCCCTGCTCGGCCCGCCCGGCGATGTCGGGGAAGACCCCGCCCACCTCGAGCGTCACCTCGCCGGCGCTGCCGACGAGCGTCACCTGGTCCCCGGCCGTCACGCCCAGTGGCCCGGCGGCGGTGTCGGGGAGCCACAGCCGCTCGTCGTCGGGTTGCGCCCCGCCGGGCACGTGGTCCTGCCAGCCCGTCCGCGTGCCGAGCTGGACGGGCGCCGACCCCGTTCCCGCCCGCGCGGTCACCGGGGTCAGGTCGGGCAGCCGGCTGCCCACGGCTGACGCGATGGGGGCACCGAAGCCACCGACAGCGGCCGCCTCCCGGGCCAGCACGTCCGTGTCCACCACGTAGGTGTCTGGCCCGCTGTTGCCGCCGGCCTCGATGCCCGGGTCCACCAAGCGCCCCGTGCACACCGGATCGAGCTGGCGGGTGACGGCGGCAGTGGAGACCGATGCCAGGAAGACCACCGGCGCCGCGGCCACGAAGCCCACCACCACGGCCACCACCGTGACGGCGGCCAGCAGCCGGGGCTGGTGCCAGAGCACCAGCGGGGCACGCCGCCACGGAGCGGCACGCAGGAGACGGGTGCGGGGGCGGCCAGTCGTGGGCCCGACCTTACGGGAGCCCGCCGCCGGCGAGCTGCTCGCCGGCGGTCACGGGCCGTGCTGGTGCTGGCGGCGTCCTGCTCGTCGTCCACGCCCTTCAGGCGGGGGACGGCACCTCGACGAACGACGGCCGGTAGCGCCACGGGTCGGTCGAGGCGACCAGGGCGACGGCGAGCACCGCCGGCACCAGCACGTGCCTCCGCCGAGCCCGCACCGGCCAGCGTCTCACGTCCGGGCGGCCCGGCGCGGCGGTCAGGCGATGACGACCACGACGTCGCCGGTGCCGACGGTGTCGCCGGCTTTCACCTTGACCTCCTTGACGGTGCCGGCCTTCTCGCAGGAGATCTGGTTCTCCATCTTCATGGCCTCGAGGACCACGACGGCCTGGCCGGCTTCGACAGCCTGGCCGACGTCGACGAGGACCTTCACGATCGTGCCCTGCATGGGCACGGCCACGTCGCCGGAGCCGGCGCCGCCCCCGGCCCCGCTGCCCGACGACGACCGGGTGGGACGGCGGGCGGCGGTCGCGGGGCCGGCGACGGCCACCGCCGGCGCGTCGGGCACCCACATCGCCACGTCGAAGCGTCTGCCGTTGACCTCCACCGTCGTGCGCCGCTGCACGAGCGGGGCCTCACCATCGTCGGGAGTGGGGGGCTTGGCCGGTGCGGCGATGCCGGACAGGTCGAGGCGCTCCTCCACCCACTTGGTGGAGTGCTCGACGGCGACGAAGTCGGGGTGGCGCAAGATGGCCAGGTCGGCCGGCACCGTGGTGGCCACCCCTTCGACGACGAGCTCCTCGAGGGCACGGATGGTGCGGGCGATGGCCGTCGGGCGGTCCTTGCCCCAGCAGATCAGCTTGCCGACGAGGTTGTCGTAGTACTGGCTGATCTCGTCGCCGCTCTCGTAGCCGCTGTCGAAGCGCACGCCGAAGCCGTCGGGGGCGTGGATCTTGGTGATGGTGCCGGGTGACGGGAGGAAGCGGCCACCGGCGGGGTTCTCGGCGTTGATGCGGATCTCGATGGCGTGGCCGCGCCGCTCGATCTGGTCTTGCGTGAACGGCAGCACGCCGCCGGAGGCCACGTTGATCTGCTCGGCCACGAGGTCGATGTTCGTGATGAGCTCGGTGACGGGGTGCTCCACCTGCAGTCGGGTGTTCATCTCGAGGAAGAAGAAGTCGCCGTCCTGGTAGATGAACTCGACGGTGCCGGCGTTGTAGTAGCCGACTGCCTTGGCCGCCTTCACGGCCGCCTCGCCCATGGCGTCCTCCACCCCGGGCGGCAGGCCGGGGGCGGGCGCCTCCTCCACCAGCTTCTGGTGGCGTCGCTGGGCCGAGCAGTCACGGGTGCTGACCCACACCATGTTGCCGTGCTGGTCGCCGATGACCTGCACCTCCACGTGGCGGGGCCACGTGAGGTAGCGCTCGATGTAGATCTCGTCGCGACCGAAGAAGGCCTTGGCCTCCCGCCGGCTCGACTCCATGGCCGCCTCGACCTGGTCGGGTCCTTGGACGACCTTCATGCCGCGCCCGCCACCGCCGTAGGCCGCCTTGATGGCCAGCGGCCAGCCGTGCTCGGCGCCGAAGTCCTTCACCTCGTCGGCGCTGGTGATGAACTCGGTGGTCCCCGGCACGATCGGCGCGCCGCCCCGCAGGGCCGCCTTGCGGGAGCTGACCTTGTCGCCCATCTCCTGGATGGCCGCCGGGGGCGGGCCGATGAAGGCGACGCCGAGGTCGGTGACGGCCTGGGCGAAGTCCGCGTTCTCGGCGAAGAACCCGTAGCCGGGGTGGACACCGTCGGCGCCGCTGCGCTGGATCACCTCGAGCAGCACCGGCATGTTGATGTAGCTCTCGGCCGCGGTGGAACCACCCAGTGCGAAGGCCTCGTCGGCCAGCCGGGCGTGCAGCGCGTTGCGGTCGAGCTCGGAGTAGACGGCGACGGTCTTGATGCCGAGCTCGCGGCAGGCGCGGATGACGCGCACGGCGATCTCGCCACGGTTGGCGATCAGGACTTTGGAGAGCATCGCCTCGTATGTTGGTGCCGTGAGCGACGAGCGCGCCACCCTTGGGCCCTGGAGGGTCGAGCGGGTGGCCGAGACGGGCTCCACGAACGCCGACCTCGTCGCCCGCGCCCGCCTCGGCGAGCCGGCCGGCGTCGTGCTGGTGGCGGATCACCAGACGGCCGGGCGCGGCCGTCTCGGGCGGGCCTGGGCGGCACCGCCGGGCGCCTCGCTCCTGCTCTCGGTCCTGCTCCGGCCGCCGCCGGGCGTCCCCCTCCACGGGGCCACCCAGGCGGTCGGCCTGGCCGCCCGGGGCGCGTGCGGCGACGTGACCGGGGTGCTGCCGGCGCTGAAGTGGCCCAACGACCTGCTGGTGGGGCCGCGCAAGCTGGCCGGCGTCCTCGCCGAGGCGGTGGCCGAGGACGGCCGAGTGGCGGCGGTGGTGGTGGGGATCGGGCTGAACGTCCAGTGGGGTGACGACGTCCCCTCCGAGCTGGCCGAGCGCCTGGTGGCCCTCGACCACCTCACCGGTGGTCCGGTCGACCGCGAGGCGGTGCTGGCCGCCTTCCTCGACCACCTCACCCGGCGCGTGGCCCAATGGCAGCAGGCCCCCGCCGACCTGGCCGCCGACTACCGGCTCGACCTCGCCACCCTGGGCCAGGAGGTGCGGGTCGACCGGGGGGGCGACATGGTCGTCGGTGTTGCCGTCGACCTCACCGACGTGGGCGAGCTCGTCGTCGACGCCGGGGGCGACCTCGTCACCGTGAGCGCCGGCGAGGTCGTCCACCTGCGCCCGGCCTGACCAGGCCGCACCTGGCAGACTCGGCGTCCGTCATGAAGGGCCTGATCCTCGCCGGCGGCGCCGGCACGCGGCTGCGGCCGATCACCCACACCAGCGCCAAGCAGCTGGTGCCGGTGGCCAACAAGCCGATCCTGTTCTACGGCCTCGAGGCGATGGTGGCCGCCGGCATCACCGAGGTCGGCATCATCGTCGGTGACACCCGGGCCGAGGTGATGGCGGCGGTCGGCGACGGCAGCCGCTTCGGCGCTCACGTCACCTACGTGCCCCAGGACGCACCACTCGGCCTGGCCCACTGCATGCTCATCGCCCACGACTTCCTCGGTGATGACGACGTCGTGATGTACCTGGGCGACAACCTGCTCGAGCAAGACCTGGCCGCCTTCGTCCAGGGGTTCGAGCAGGCCCGGCGGGGCGCCAGCCCGCCGGCGGCCCAGATCCTCCTGAAGCAGGTCCCCGACCCGCACCGCTTCGGCATCGCCGAGCTCGACGCCGACGGCAACGTCGTCCGCCTGGTCGAGAAGCCGGCCGACCCGCCCTCGGACCTGGCCTTGGTCGGCGTCTACCTGTTCGACCGCCACATCCACGAGGCGGTGCGGGCGATCGAGCCGTCGCCGCGCGGCGAGCTCGAGATCACCGACGCCATCCAGTGGCTCGTCGACCGCGGCCACCTCGTGCGCACCGAACTCCTCGACGGCTGGTGGATCGACACCGGCAAGCTCACCCCGCTGCTCGAGGCCAACCGGCTGCTGCTCGAAAAGATCGAGCCCCGCGTCGTCGGTGTGGTCGACGAGGCCAGCACCGTCGACGGCCGGGTCGTGATCGCCGAAGGCGCCGAGGTGGTGCGCAGCACCATCCGTGGTCCGGTGGCCATCGGCCGGGGCACCCGCGTCGTCGACAGCTTCATCGGACCGTTCAGCGCCATCGGCGACGGCTGCGAGGTGCTGAACAGCGAGATCGAGCACAGCGTGGTGATGGACCGCAGCCGCGTGGTCGACATCCCGCGCATCGAAGACAGCCTCATCGGACGCGAGGTGGAGGTGCTGCGCTCGAAGAGCCGGCCGCGCGCCCTGCGCGTCATGGTGGGCGACCACTGCCGTATCGACGTCGAGTAGGCCACAGGGAGCCGCTGCATGCCCACGATCACCGAGAGCCCGGTCATCGCCGGCGTGCACGTGGTGGAGCCCGACGTGCACGGCGACGAGCGGGGCCGCTTCATCGAGACCTACCGCCGGTCGTGGTTCCCCCAGGGACGCGAGATGGTGCAGGGCAACCGCGGCGACCGCCGGCAGGGAGCGCTCGTCGGGCTCCACTACCACCTGCACCAGGCCGACTACTGGTACGTGCCGTTCGGCACGGCCCGGGTCGTGCTGCACGACCTGCGCGAGGGCGGCCCCACCGACGGCGCCACCTTGTGCCTCGACCTGAGCGGCGACAACCACCTCGGTGTGCTGATCCCGCCGGGCGTGGCCCACGGCTTCGCCGCCCTCACCGACATGACGATCACCTACCTGGTCGACGGCTACTACAACCCGGCCGACGAGCTGGGCGTGGCGTGGGACGACCCCGCGATCGCCGCCGACTGGGGCGTGGCCGACCCGGTGCTGTCCGCCCGTGACCAGGCCAACCCCCGCCGGGCCGACCTGCCCGCCGGCCGCCGTCCCTACTGGAGCCTGCGCACGTGAAGCTGTTCGTCACCGGAGGCGCCGGCTTCATCGGCTCGAACTACGTGCGCCACGTGCTGGCCACCACCGACGACGAGGTGACCGTCTTCGACGCCCTCACCTACGCCGGCAACCTCGAGAACCTGCGCGAGCACGAGGGCGATCCCCGCTACCGGTTCGTTCACGCCGACATCCGAGACCGCGACGCCGTCGCCGCCGCCCTCCCCGGCCACGACGCGGTCGTGCACTTCGCCGCCGAGAGCCACGTCGACCGCTCGATCGTGGCACCCGACGACTTCGTGAGCACGAACTGCTCGGGCACCAACGTGCTGTGCGACGTCGCCCGGCGTGCCGGCGTCGAGCGCTTCGTGCACATCTCCACCGACGAGGTCTACGGCTCGATCGACGAGGGCTCGTTTCGCGAGACCGATCCGCTCGGCCCCCGGTCGCCGTACTCGGCGGCCAAGGCCGGCAGCGACCTGGTGGCGCTGAGCTACGTGACCACCTACGGCCTGCCCGTGCTCGTGACCCGCTCGTCGAACCAGTTCGGCCCCTACCAGTTCCCCGAGAAGGTCGTGCCGCTGTTCACGACGAACCTCCTCGACGGCCGCAAGGTGCCGCTCTACGGCGACGGCGGCAACGTGCGCGACTGGCTGTTCGTGGAGGACAACTGCCGGGCTGTCGACCTCGTGCTGCGCCGCGGCGAGGTGGGCACCGTCTACAACATCGGGGCCCACAACGAGATCACCAACCGCGAGCTCACCTCGAGGTTGCTGGCGCTGTGCGGGCGCGACGAGAGCTTCGTCGAGCCGGTGGCCGACCGCCCCGGGCACGACCGCCGCTACAGCATCACGACCGACCGCATCGCCGCCCTCGGCTGGGCGCCGACGCTCGGCCTCGACGACGCGCTGGCCCGCACCGTCGCCTGGTACCGCGACCACCGGTCGTGGTGGGAGCCGCTGAAGGCCAAGGCCGCCTTCCAACGGTTGCCGTGAGGGTCCTCGTCACGGGCGCCGCCGGCCAGCTCGGCCGTGACGTCGTGCTGGCGTGCGAGCGGGCCGGCGACGAGGTGGTCGGCACCGACCGGGCGATGCTCGACGTCACCGACCGCGACGCCGTGCTCGGCGCCGTCACGTCGCTGCGGCCCCACGCCGTGGTGCACTGCGCGGCCTGGACGGCCGTCGACGCCTGTGAGGCCGACCCCGACCGGGCGTTCGCGCACAACGGGCTGGCGGTCCGGTGGGTGGCCGACGCCTGCCGGCGAGCGGGTGCTCATCTGGTGCACGTCAGCACCGACTACGTGTTCTCGGGTGACCTCGACCGGGCCTACACCGAGTGGGACGACGTCGCCCCGCAGTCGGTGTACGGGGCGTCGAAGCTGGCCGGTGAGCGGGAGGCCGGCCCGGAGGCCACCGTGGTGCGCACGTCGTGGGTGCAGGGCGAGCACGGCGCCAACATGGTGAAGACGATCCTGCGGCTGTGTGCCGAGCGGACCGAGCTGGCCTTCGTCGACGACCAGCGGGGCCACCCGAGCTTCACCGCCGACCTGGCGCCCGTGCTGCGCCGGCTGGCGCTCGACCGACGGCCGGGCGTCCACCATGTCACGAACCAGGGTGCCGTGAGCTGGTACGGGTTCGCCCGAGCGGTGGTGGCGGCGGCCGGCAGGGACCCGGGCATGGTGCGTCCGATCGGCACCGCCGACTTGCAGCCGCCCCGGCCGGCTCGCCGGCCGGCCAACAGCGTCCTCGACAACGCCGTGCTCCGGCTCTCGGGGCTCGGCCTCCTCGACGACTTCCACGGGCCGCTCGAGCGCCTCGTGCGCACGCTGACGAGCTGACCCCGTGCGCGTCGCCGTCACCCTCGAGCAGTGCTGGCACGAGGTGCCGGGCGGCACCGCCGTCGCCGCGCTCGAGGTGGCGAGGCGCCTCGTCGGGCCGCTCGACCAGGTCGGGGTGGCGGCCCGGCACCGCAAGGACGCCCCGGCGGGCTTCGAGCCGCCAATGCCGGTCGTCCACCTGCCCCTGCCTCGTCTCGCGCTCTACGAGAGCTGGGCCCGGGCGTCGTGGCCGCGCGTCGAGTCAGCCACCGGGCCTGTCGACGTGGTCCACGCCACCACGGTGATCGTGCCGGCCACGGCGCAGCCGCTCGTCGTGACGCTGCACGACGTCGCGTTCCTCCACGAGCCGGCCCACTTCACCGCCCACGGCGTGCGGCTCATGTCGGCCCACCTCGCCCGGGTGCGCGACCGGGCCGACGCCGTGCTGTGCTCGTCGCTGGCGACGCGCCGCGACGCGCTCGAGTACGGCATCGACGAAACCCGGCTGCGTCACGTGCCCCTCGGCGTCGACGTCGTGCCGGTGGCCGTCGAGGCGGTCGAGGAGGTGCGCCGTCGCTATGCCCTCCACGGGCCCTACGCAGCGTTCGTCGGGACCGTCGAGCCCCGCAAGAACCTGGCCGGCCTGCTGGCCGCCTTCGACGAGCTCGACGACGACCTCGACCTCGTCGTGATCGGGCCACCGGGCTGGGGTGACGAGCACGAGGCGGCTGCCGACCGGGTGGGCGCCCGCCTCGTCGGGTTCGTCCCCGACGCCGACAAGCGGGCCTTGCTGGCCGGCGCCGAGGTGTTCTGCTACCCGAGCCTGCGGGAGGGCTTCGGCCTGCCGGTGCTGGAGGCGATGGCCCAGGGCGTCCCCGTCGTCACCTCGCGCGCCACGAGCACCGAGGAGGTGGCCGGCGGCGCCGCCGTGCTCGTCGACCCGACCGACCACGCCGACATCGCCCGGGGCATCGCCGAGGCCCGCGCTCGGCGCGACGAGCTCGGCGCCGCCGGGCGGGCCCGGGCCGCCGAATGCACCTGGGACGCCACCGCGGCGCGGACCCTGGCCGCCTACCGGTCGGTGGCCCGGTGAGGGTGGCGGTCAACCTCCTGTGGCTGCGGCCCGGCCTCGTCGGCGGGTCGGAGGAGTACCTCACCCGGATGCTCGGCGCCTTCGACGACCCCGACGTGGAGCTCACGCTGTTCACGCAGCGGGCGTTCGCGGCTGCCCACCCCGAGCTGGCCGAGCGCCATCGCACCCACCGCCTCGCCGGTGTGCTCGGGCACCAGGCGCTGCGGGTGACGGCCGAGCACTCCTGGCTGGCCGCCCACGAGCGACGGTTCGACGTGGTCCACCACGCCGGCAGCACGGCGCCGTTCACGACGCGCGTCACCGCTCGCCGCCACGTCGTCACGTTCCACGACCTCCAGTTCCTCACGTTCCCTGAGTTCTTCCGCCGGCCGCGCCGGGCCTACCTCCGGGCCGTCACGCCCCCGGCGGCCCGCCATGCCACCGTCGTCACGGTGCCGAGCGCCTACGTGCGCGACCGGGTGCGGGAGGTGTTCGGGGTGCCCGACGACCGGGTGGTGGTCGTGCCCCACGGTCTCGACCCGGCGCTCGGCCGGCGGGCGACCACCGAGCCCGACGTCCGGGCCCGCTACCGGCTCCCCGGGCCCTACGTCGTGTACCCGGCCATCACGCACCCGCACAAGAACCACGTGACGCTGCTCGAGGCGATGGCCGTGCTGCGGGCCAGCCGCCCGGACCTCCGCCTCGTGCTGACGGGCGGGGTTGGCCACGCCGAGCCCGGCGTCCGGGCGGCCATCGACCGCCTCGGGCTCGGGTCGGTGGTGGTGCGCACCGGGCGGGTACCGCCCGACGATCGTGACGGTCTCCTCGGCCACGCCGCTGCCCTCGCCTTCCCGAGCCGCTACGAGGGCTTCGGCGCCCCGGTGCTGGAGGCGATGCGGCTCGGCTGCCCAGTGGTGGCCGCGTCGAGCACGGCCCTGCCCGAGGTGGTGGGCGACGCGGGGGTGCTCGTCGACCCGCTCGACCCCGAGGCCTGGGCGAGCGCCTTGGCGGACCTCGTCGAGGGGGGCCCGGCGGCCGACGCGCTGCGGGCGGCGGGACGGGCGCGCGCCGCCTCCTACACGGCGGCCCGGTCGGCTGCCGCGCTGGCCGGCGCCTACCGGCGGGCGGTCGCGTGAGGATCGCCGTCGTCTGCCCGCACTTCGCGCCCGACACGGCGCCGACCGGTGCCGTGATGACCCGCCTGGTGGACGAGCTGGCCGCCCGGGGCCACCGTCTCGACGTCGTCACGTCGCTGCCGTGGTACGAGCACCACCGGGTGGAGCCCGGCTGGACGGGGCGCCTGGTCCGGACCGAGGCGACGGCGTGGGGGGTGGTGCGGCGTGTGCACCCGTTCCCGACCGACAAGCGCTCGATCCCGGCCCGGGCCGCCGGCTTCGCCGGCTTCAGCGCGCTGGCCGGGCTCACGGGCCTGTGGGGCGGCCGGGCCGACGTCGTGCTGGCCATGTCGCCCCCGCTCACCCTCGGCCTCACCGGCTGGGCCATGGGGCTGGCGCGCCGCGCGCCGCTCGTGTTCAACGTGCAAGACGTGTTCCCCGACGTGGCCGTGGAGGTCGGCGCCCTCACCGATCGCCGAGTGATCCGGGTCGCCCGGTGGCTCGAGCGCGTCACCTATGCCCGGTCGGCGGTGGTGACCGTGCTGTCCGACGACCTGCGCGACAACCTGGCGGCCAAGGTGGCCGACGCCACCAGGGTCCGGGTGATCCCGAACTTCGTCGACACCATCGCCCTCACGCCGGCTTCCCGCCACACGCCCTACCGGTCCGAGCTCGGGCTCGGCGACCGCACCGTCGTGCTGTACGCCGGCAACGTCGGATTCTCGCAGTCGCTCGGGCTGGTGGCCGAGGCGGCCCAGGCGTGGCGGGACCGGCCCGACGTGGTGTTCCTGGTGAACGGCGGCGGCTCGGCCCTCGACGACCTGCGCCGCCGGTGCGCCGGGCTGCCCAACGTGGTCTTCGCCCCCTACCAGCCCAAGGAGCGCCTGGCCGAGGTCCTCGCCACCGGCGACGTCCACCTGGTGCCGCTGCGGCGGGGGCTGGCCCGCTCGAGCGTGCCGTCGAAGACCTACTCGATCCTCGCCGCCGGCCGGCCGGTGCTGGCCAGCGTCGACCCGGGGACGGAGGTGGCCAGGGTGGTCGAGCGCTCGGGGGCCGGCATCGCGGTGGCGCCCGACGATCCGGTCGCGTTCCTCGCGGCCCTCGATCGCCTGGTCACCGACCGCGAGGCGAGCGCCGCAATGGGCGCCCGGGGCCGGGCCTGGGTGGAGGGGTGGGCCTCCCCGGCCGCGGTCGCCGAGGCCTACGAGCGCGTGTTCGCCGAGGTGGTCCGTGGCCGCCGACAGGGAAACCGGCCGCCCACTGAGTAGCCTCGCCACCTCGTGGGTAAGGCGTCGTCCAACAAGAAGGTCGCACGGGCTGCCAGAGCCGGCGGCAAGACCAAGGTTCGTGGCCAGCAGGGGCTCGTGTTCCCCATCGCGCTGGGTGCGGTCGTGATCATCGGGCTCCTGCTCGTCGTGTACGCCCGCGCCAGCCGGCCCGACACGGTGGCCGAGCCTCCCACGGTCGAAGACCACTGGCATGCCGCCTACGGCATCTACGTCTGCGGTGAGTGGAAGCCCGTCATCCAGAACCAGAACGACGCCATCGAGGGCACCCCCATCGGCATCCACACCCACGCCGACGGGGTGATCCACATCCACCCGTTCAACTCCCTGGCCACCGGCTCGAACGCCACGCTCGGCGTGTTCTTCGAGACCACCGGCGTCGAGATGACCGACGAGTCGCTCGTGCTGCCCGAGGGCGGGGGCACGTTCGAGAACGGCGACGACTGCGCCGGCAGCCCTGGCCAGGTGAAGGTGCTGGTGTGGGACGACGCCGACGCCGCCGCCACGAGCCAGCCGAAGGTCTTCATCACCGACTTCGACAACATCCGCTTCACGAACGACCGCATGGCCATGACCATCGCCTTCGTGAACAGCGACACCGACCTGGACACGCTGCAGCCTCCGAGCATCCCGACGCTCGACAACCTGAGCGACCTCGACCCCGACGAGAACCCGACGCCGGGACAGACGGTGCCCACCACCGTCGCTCCCGGCACCACCTCGGCGCCCACCACCGCCGCGCCCTCGACCACCACGGGATGAGAGCGGTCGTCCTTGTCGGTGGCTTCGGCACCCGGCTGCGCCCGCTCACCCTCACCACCCCGAAGCCGCTGCTGCCGGTCGGGCACCGGCCGGTCCTCGAGCACATCTGCTCCAACCTGGCGCGGGCCGGCATCGACGAAGTCGTCCTGTCGCTCGGCTTCAACCCGGACGCGTTCCGCGCCGCGTACGCCGACGGCGAGTGCGCCGGCGTGCGCCTCGTCTACGCCGTGGAGCCGGAGCCGCTCGACACGGCCGGCGCCATCCGCTTCGCCGCCGAGGTCGACGGGATCGACCAGACCTTCGTCGTGTTCAACGGCGACGTGCTCACCGACCTCGACATCGGGGCGCTGATCGCCTTCCACCGCTCCCACGGCGGCGAGGGGTCGATCCACCTCACGCCGGTCGACGATCCGAGCGCCTTCGGCGTGGTGCCGACCGATCCCGACGGTCGCGTGCTCGCCTTCATCGAGAAGCCGCCGCGTGACGAGGCGCCGACCAACCTCATCAACGCCGGGACGTACGTGCTCGAGCCGTCCGTGCTCGGTCGCATCGCCACCGGGCGTCGGGTGTCGATCGAGCGAGAGGTGTTCCCGGCGATGGTGGCCGACGGCACGCTGTTCGCCATGGCCACCGACGACTACTGGCTCGACGTCGGGCGACCCGAGCTCTACGTACAGGCCAACCTCGACCTGCTCGACGGCCGGCGTCATCACCTCAGCTGTGACGCGCTCGGCGACGGCGTGGCCGTGTCGACCGGTGCCGACGTCCGCAACAGCGTGGTCGGCGACCGCTCGCAGATCCGCGCCGGTGCCCTCGTGACCGACTCGGTGTTGCTGCCCGGCTCGTTCGTCGGCGCCGGCGCACAGGTGCTGCGCAGCGCGCTGGGCGCCGGGGTCGAGATCGGCGAGGGTGCCGTCCTCGTCGACACCGTGCTCGGCGACGGCACGGTGGTGGCGGCCGGCGCCCACCTCGAAGGGGCGCGGCTGCCGGTGTGAGGGCGGTCGTCACCGGCGGCGCCGGGTTCCTCGGGTCCCACCTCGTCGACCGGTTGGTGGCGGCCGGCCACCTCGTCGAGGTCGTCGACGACCTCTCGACCGGCTCGCTGGCCCACCTGTCCGGCGCCCGTGCCGAGGCCGGGCGCAACGGCACCGACTGCCGCATCCACACCCTCGACGTGCGGGCGACCGAGCTGGCCGACCTGATCGCGCGGCGGGGGGCCGACGTGCTGTTCCACCTGGCCGCCCGGCGCGGTGGCGACGACGCCGCAGCGGTCCACCTCGACGGCGTCCTCAACGTGCTCGAGGCCGCTCGCCGCACCGGCGTCGGCAAGGTCGTCGTGGGGCTCGACGCGCTCGAACTCTACGGCGAGGTCCACGAGCTGCCCGCGAAGGAGGGCCAGTGGGGCCCGCCCGTGACGGTGGCCGGCGCCGCCGCCCACGCGTCGGTGGCGCTCCTGGCCGGCTACCGGGCCCAGCACGCCGTCGAGCACACCGCGCTTGCCTTCGGCCACGTGTACGGCCCCCGCCGCACGAGCGGGGTGGTGGCCGAGTTCCTCGCCCGCACCCGTGCCGGCGAGCCCTGCGTGCTCCACGGCGACGGCCGCCAGACCCGTGACTTCGTCTACGTCGACGACGCTGTCGACGCGCTGGTGCGGGCGGCCACCAAGGGCAGCGGCCTCGTGGTGAACGTCGGCACCGGCGTGGCCACGTCGATCCGGTCGCTGCACAAGCTGGTGGTCGGTGACGGCGGCCTCGATCCGGTCCGCACGGCGGCCCGGCCCGGCGAGCCCGGTCGCTTCGCCCTGTCGCCGGTGCGGGCCCGCATCCACCTGGCCTGGGCCCCGTGGACGGCGCTGGCCGAGGGCATCGACCTCAGCCGCTGACGAGCGACCCCGGTGCCGGCGGGGGCAGCGGCGGCTCGTCGCCGGCCGGCCGGACCGCTCGCACGTGGCCGAGGTGGCGGGTGACCGTCACGGTGACGGCCCGGCCCTGGCGCAGCGCGCCGACGAGGTCGTCGGCCACCCGCCACGCCTCGATGCGGTCGTGGCGGCCGGTGTCGACGGCGGCGTAGTGCTGCTCGACGGTCTCCTCGCCGTCGGACTTCACGAACGTGCGGGCCCGCACAACGGTGCCGGTGACGGTGGCGTCGCCGGCCAGCAGGTCACGCACGCCTCGCACGAGCGGCAGCACGCCCCGCACGACGGCGTTGGCCGTCACCACCACGACCACGAGCGCGATGACCGCGGCGATGCCGAGGGCGAACCAGCGCAGCGCGTCGTCGTCGGCCGACCCGGTGTCGACGACGACGTCGCGCAGCGCGTCCTGCACGCTGTCGGCGACGTCGAGGCCGAGGCGGGCCAGGATCCACACGGGAAGCGCGAGGGTGGCCGTCCACACCAGCCCGACGGCGACGGCGTGACCCGGCCGATCGCCCCAGCCTCGGCGGCGCTTGGGGTAGCTCACCGTCACCCGCCGCCAGCGCCCGCCGACGTTGCTCCACGCGTGGCGGTCGTCCTCGGCGCCGAGCGGGAGGCGCTCCACGGCGACGCGGGCGACCCCGAGCGCGGCCGCATGGGCGAGGTGACGCTCGTGGAGCACGACGGCCGCCGGCGGGAGCTCGCGGTAGGCGCCGTTGTCCGCGTAGGCCTGGCGCACCCCCAGCCAACGGGCGGCCACCGTGCGTCCCGTCGGGGTGTCGCGCTGGGCCTGGCGGTCGAGGCGGCCGAGGGCGGTGAAGCCGAGCACCAGGACGACGAAGACGGCGGCGATCGCCCAGCCGACCGGTGAGGGCTCGTCGTCGTCGCCGAGGACGGCGAGGAGCGCGACCGTCGCCGCGACGAGGCCACCCAGCGTGCCGGCGAGCGCGGCCAGCACGCTCGCCGGGTAGCGGGGGCGCGTGAGGCCGCGGGCGGACGCGTCGGCGACGACGGCCCGGCGGAAGGCCCGCCACCACGCGTCGGACACGTCGGCCGGGCCGGTGTGGAGGGCGGCGGCGGGCACGACGCCGTCGACGGCGATGCGCCGCAGGTGGTCGAGCACCTGGCGCTCGTAGGGGGTGAGCGGGCCCGGGTCGCCGGCCCGCCGACGCAGCTCGATCACCTCGTTGCCACCGCCGGTGTCGACGATGTCGACGAGGCGGCGCGCCGCCAGGTCGAGCACGGTGGCGGGAACGGCCTCGCTGTCGACCCGCCAGCCGTTGGTCACGAGGTGCACCACGGCGGGTGGCTCGGGGCCCAGCTCGGTCGTCGCCGGCCCGGCCTCCACCCGCCGGGGCCGGTAGGCAGCCTTCACGGCGCCGACCGCGACGAGCACCAGCACGCCCAGGCCGGCCAGCACGACCAGCCCGGCGGTCATGGCGGCGTCACGCACGGCGCTACCGGAACAGGTCTTCCTGCGGCGGCCGCACGAGCTCGCGCACGCTGGCCTCACGCCGCCACGACGGGTCGAGCCCGCGCACCACCGCCACCGGGATGCCGCTGGCCTTGCCCATCACCAGCTCGGCAGCCGAGGCGATCTCGTCGACGACGGCCACCTCGGTGACCTGCATGGTGCGGCCGAGCGCGTCGGGCGAGCCCCGCAGGTCGACCACGGCGGCGATGCCGGCCACGCCGATCGCGACGTCGGTGAGCCCCTTGCGCCACGGGCGCCCAAACGTGTCGCTCACGATCACGCCCACGTCGACGCCGAGCCGGGCCTGGACGACGGCGCGTATGCGCCGGGCCGACCGGTCGGCGTCGAGGGGCAGGAGGGCCGCCTGGCCCCGCTCGACGTTGGAGAGGTCGACGCCGGAGTTGGCGCACACGAACCCGTGGCGGGTCTCGGTGATGATGAGGTCGCCGCGCCGGCGCACCACCCGGACGGCCTCGTCGAGCACGAGCTGCTTGTGCGCCAGCGGGTCGTCGGGGTCGATGGCCACCAGCCGCCCCTCGGCCTTGGAGACCACCTTCTGGGTGACGACCAGCACGTCGCCTTCGGCCAGCGGGCCATGGGGAGGACCGGCGCAGGCGTCGGCGATCACCTCACCGAGCTGGACCCCCGGTGCGATCTCACCGATTCCCTCGACCCCCCAGCACTCGATCCGGCTCACGCCAGCGCCTCCAGCGTGGTGCGGGCGAGGGCGGCGGCCACGTCGAGGTCGCGCATCACGGTGTGGGTCACGACGCAGCGCACGCCTTCGGCTTCGACGGCCGGCGCCAAGGCCGCGTCGGCCTCGTCGACCACGAGCACGGAGGCGACGTCGCGGTAGAGGCGGGCCACGCCCACCACCGACACCTCGTGGCCGAGCTCGGCCAGCAGGCGGTCGGCGGGGCCCTTCAGCGCGGCCCCGGCCACGATGGGCGACACCGCCGCCACCTTGTCGCGGTGGTGGCGCAGGCCGTCGCGCAGCGAGGTGAACGCGAGCAGCGGGCCGATGGACACGATCGGGTTGGACGGCGCGATCACCACGGCGTCGGCGTCGTGCACCGCGGCCAGCACGCCGGGGGCGAGGGTGGCGCGCGACAGCCCGGCGAAGCGGACCGACCGCACCGCGACGGCGTGGCGGCGCCCGACGAAGTACTCCTGGAACCCGATCTCGCCGTCGCCGTCCACCTCGACACGGGTCTCCACCCGGTCGTCGGTGACCGGCAGCAGCCGCAGGCCGAGGCCCCACGCCCGGGCGATCTCGGCGGTCACCATCGTGAGCGTGGCCCCCTCGGCCAGACGGGCCGTGCGGTACAGGTGGGTGGCCAGGTCACGGTCGCCGAGGCTGAACCAGGTGGCCCCGGCCTGCGAGCCGGACGGGCGGTGGGCCTGGTAGCGGGCCAGCGCCTCCATGGCCGTCCACGTCTCGCCGGCCAGGCCCCAGCCCCGCTCGGGGTCGATGGCTCCGGCCAGCGTGTAGGTGATCGTGTCGAGGTCGGGCGCCACGTGCAGCCCGTGCAGCACCACGTCGTCGCCGACGTTGACGACGGCCGACACGTGGTCCGGCGGCCGAACCGCCAGGAGCCCGCGCAGGAAGCGCGCCGCCCCCACGCCACCGGCCAGCACCGCGACCCGCCCCTGTGCGTCCACGAGTGGCGAACCTACTGCGGCACGGCTCTCTAGGATCCCGGGGTCCACACGAGGGAGAGTCCATGCCCAGCGCGCTCATCACCGGCATCACCGGCCAGGACGGCCAGTTCCTGGCCGAGCTGCTGCACTCGAAGGGGTACCAGGTGTTCGGCCTCATCAAGGGCCAGAACAACCCCAAGGGCAACCAGGTGCAAGAGGAGCTGCCGTTCGTCGAGCTGGTGCCGGGCGACCTGCAGGACCTGCCGTCGCTCGTGATGGCGCTCGAATACACCCAGCCCAACGAGGTCTACAACCTCGGTGCCATCTCGTTCGTGGCCCTGTCGTTCAAGCAGGCCGAGCTCACCGCCAACGTCACCGGGCTCGGCGTGCTGCGCATGCTCGAGGCGATCCGCATGGTGGGCGGCTCGCAGGCCAACCCGATCCGCTTCTACCAGGCGTCGTCGTCGGAGATGTTCGGCAAGGTGCGCGAGACACCGCAGAACGAGCTCACGCCGTTCTACCCCCGCTCGCCCTACGGGTGCGCCAAGGTCTTCGGCCACAACATCACCGTGAACTACCGCGAGAGCTACGGCCTCTACGCCTGCTCCGGCATCCTCTTCAACCACGAAAGTGAACGACGCGGCGTCGAGTTCGTGACGCGCAAGGTCACGAACGCGGTCGCGCGGATCAAGCTGGGGCTGCAGGAGGAGCTGGTGATGGGCGACCTGCACCCCCAGCGCGACTGGGGGTATGCCGGCGACTACGTCAAGGCCATGTGGGCCATGCTCCAGCAGGACGAGCCCGACGACTACGTGGTGGCCACCGGCGAGACCCACACCGTGGAGGAGTTCGTAGAGCGGGCCTTCGCCGAGGTGGGCATCGACGACTGGCGCCGGTACGTGCGCCAGGACCCCCGCTTCCTGCGTCCGGCCGAGGTCGACCTGCTGATCGGCGACGCCTCCAAGGCCCACACGAAGCTGGGCTGGCGACCCGAGGTCGCCTTCCCTGCGCTCGTGAAGCTCATGGTCGAGCACGACCTGGCGCTCGAGGCCCGCAAGGCCGAGCGGGGCCGCTGAGCCCTACGGCTCCACCGGCAGGTCGAACATGGCCTCGATGAGGTCTTCTTCGCGCACGTCGAGCGGCCGCCGCAGCCGGGGCACCAGCGACACCCCGAACGTCAGCGCAGCCGCCGTCGAGCCGGCCACCAGCCCCATCTCGACGCGCAGCAGGAGGTCGTCGCCGGCCACGGCGGTGACGGCGAGGAACGCGATCATGCCCATGAGCCAGCCGAGGGCTACACGGGCGTGGCCGTGGAGGGCGATGAGGGCCTGCGCCATCGCCACGGCCACCATGTAGAGCGCGCTGGCGATGGCCAGCAGCGTCATCGTGCGACGGCTGGGCTCGGAGTCGAAGAACAGTTCGACGGCCAGCGGGCCGATGAGGAACGCGCCGACGGTGCCGATGACGCCCACCGCGACCACCACCTTCATGAGCCGGCCGAACCCCTGGCGGAACTCGGTGAGCTGTCCCACCGCCGCGAGGCGGGCCAGCTTCGGCAGGAGGGCGGCCTGCACGGCCTGGAACAGGAACAGCGGCACGCGAGCGATCAGCACGGCGTAGGCGAACTGACTGACGAGCTCGCTCTCGTCCTCGTCGGCGAGGAGGTTGGCGGCGATGGGTCCGGCGTTCACGAGTGCCGCGGCGAGGGCCGAGCCGGCCAGGAGCCAGCCGAGGTTCTGGGTGATCTCGGCCCAGGCCGCCGGCGGGCCCGGGGCCAGGTCGAAGCGGCGCTGGCCGCGGGTGGCGATGACGACGGCGAGCAGCGGCGGGATGCCGACCAGCAGCCCGTAGGCGCCGAGCCACTCGACCCCGGCGACGGCCAGGGCCAGCACCAGCACGACGCGCAGGATGCCTTCGGCGCCCATCACGACTCCGTATGGCGCGAAGCGCCCCGTGCCGGAGCACAGGCCACGCGTGAAGTGGGCGAGGCCGTAGGTCACGAACGCGAGGAGCAGGCCGAACCACAGCGACCAGTAGCCGTGGAAGAGGTGCTCGACGATCAGGGGGCTGAGCAGGATGAGGGCCAGGCCGATGACGCAGACGAGGATCAGCGCCAGCGCGCCGGCCCGCTTGGCCACGGGCAGGCCGCCCTGGCGCAGGGCCCGGCGGTGGGCGAGCGCCCGGCCGAGCTCCTGCTCCACCGGGAGGAAGAAGCCGGGCGCCAGGATGAACGTGGCGAACCACAGCTGGCTGACGGGGACGAAGTCGTCCTTGCCGAGGGCGCGGGCCGCAACCGTGAGGAAGGCGTAGGCCGACAGCCCGGAGATGACGAGTCCGGCGCCGACGGAGAGCGTGCCCTCCGGCAAGGGGTTCCTGCCGTTCCGGCGCGGGGCGACGTGCTGCTCGGACAAGGAGTGGAAGCGTACCCAGCGGCCGCGGGGGCCACGGGTCATGTCGGCCGGGTCGGATCCGGGTGGGGTCCGAGGTGCCGTGGCGTGGTGCCGGGGGGCGGCACCACGCCACGACGAACCAGGGTCAGGCCGCCTTGTCCTCGCGCTTCACGAGCTCGGTGACCTGCTCACGAGCGTCCTTCACGGCCGTGCGGGCCTTGGCCATCAGGTCGGCGACCTGCTCGGGCAGCTTCTCCTGGACCTGGTCGAGCATCTCCTCGACCCGCTGCTCCAGGGTGTCGAGGCGCTCCTCCATGCCCTTCAGCTGGGCGTCGAAGCGCTCGGCGACCTTGTCCCACTCGACCTTGCCGCTGTCGACACGCCGGCCGAGGGCCTTCTGCAGCTCCTGGCGCTGCTCCTGGGCCTTCTGCACGGCCAGCACGCCGAAGCCGACGCTCACGTACAGGGCGTCCTTCAGGACCCTGGCGACCTCGCCGCCGATCTCGTCGAGCCGGAGCTCCTTCGGCGCCTCGGCCTTGTTGGTTGCCATGGTGTGTCCTCCTTCGCCGCGCTGGGGGGTGCGCGTGGATCTGAAAGGAGTCTACGCAGGAGTCGCTAACTTTTGCAAGCGTATGCTGCCTGTCGGGAGGTCGTGGAGGGTCCGGGCTACCCTCGGGCGACCGTGACCGACGCCGCTCCCACTGCCCCGCCTGTCGTGGCGGTCGTCGTCACGGACGGGGTGGGCGACCACGTCGGCGAGGCCCTCGAGACGCTGGCGGCCCAGGACTACCCGAACCTGCGGGTGCTCGTGCTGGCCGTCGGCGACGTCGACGAGGTGGCGGCCCGGGTGGCCCCCCGGGTGCCTGGTGCGCTGCTGCGGCCGATCGCTCCCGACGTGCCGCCGCCGGTCGCCGCCAACGAGGTGCTGCGCCTCGTCGAAGGGGCCGGCTTCTTCTGCTTCCTCCACGACGACGTCGCCCTCGACCCGCCGGCGGTGCGCCTGCTGGTGGAGGAGACGTACCGCTCGAACGCCGGTGTCGCCGGGCCGAAGCTGGTGGAGTGGGACGACCCGACGCGCCTCGACACCGTCGGGTTCGGGGTCGACAAGGTCGGCGAGCTGGCGCCCATCGCCGAACCCGACGAGATCGACCAGGAGCAGCACGATGCCGTGCGCGACGTCTTCTGCTTGTCGAGCGCGTGCCTGCTCGTGCGCACCGACTTGTTCCGCGAGCTCGGAGGCTTCGATGCCGACGTGCACCACGGCGGGGCCGAGCTCGATCTGTGCTGGCGGGCTCACCTGAGTGGGGCCCGGGTGCTCGTGGTGCCGGCGGCCCGGGGGCGCCACCACGCCGGCCCGGCCGAGCAGGCCTCCGAGGCCCAGGCCGAGCGCGACCGCCTGCGCACGGTGCTGTCGTCGTACTCGGGGGGCCACCTCGTGCGCGTGCTGCCGCAGTACGCCCTGGCCACCGCCGTGCAGGCGTCGGGGTCGATCGTCACCGGCCAGGGACGGCGGGCTGCCGCGCTGGTCGGTGCGTGGCCGTCGGTGCTGGGAGACCTGGGCACGGTGCGGGCCAAGCGGCGCACGGCCAAGGCCCTGCGCCAGGTGCCCGACCACGAGATCCGGGGCCTCCAGGTGCGAGGCAGCGCCCGGCTGGCCGCCTGGCTGCGCGGCCACACCGGTCATCGCGAGCAGCGCTTCTCTGCGCTCGCCGGGGTGGGGCGGGGTGCGGTCGACTTCGTGCGCACGGGCGCGCACCGGGCCGCGGTGTTCACCTGGCTCGGCGTGCTGGCGGTGCTGGTCTTCGGCAGCCGGGCCCTCATCGACGGCCCGGTGCCGCTCGTCGGCGATCTGGCCGCGTTCCCGGCGAGCGTCGGCGATGCCCTGCGCTCCTACTTGGCGGGCTGGCGCGAGACCGGGCTCGGCAGCGACGGGCCGTGGCCGACGAGCGTGGGCGCCAGCGGCCTGCTCGGGCTCGTGTCGTTCGGCTCGATGGACCTGGCCCGGACGCTGGCCGTGGTGGGCCTGCTCGTCGTCGGGGCCGTCGGCTCCTGGCGCCTCTCCCGGACGATGGGGTCCGATCGAGCCCGCATGGCCGGCCTCGTCGTCTACGCCGCTGCGCCGGTCGGCCTCAACGCGCTGGCCGAGGGCCGCTGGGCCGGCCTGGCCGCTCATGCCGCGGCGCCCTGGGTGCTGGCCCGCGTCGCTCGCCTGGGCCGGCTCGAGCCCTTCGCCGGGGTGGCGCGCCCATTCGTCGTGGACGTGGTGTCGCTCGGGCTGGTGCTGGCGCTGGTCGGCGTGCTGGCGCCGGTGGCAGCTCTCCTCGGACCGGGCATCGCCCTCGCGGTGGTCGCCGGCTCCCTCGTGGTGGGGGGCGTGGTCGGGGCCCTGCGGGCACTCGGCGGCGCCGTGGCGGCGCTCGTCGTCGCGGTGGTGCTCCACCTGCCGTGGTCGGGGGGGCTGGCCGACACGGCGTGGGAGGTGGTCGCCGGCGTGGCACCGGCTGGTGGCTACGGCCACGGTCTCTGGGCGTTGGTCCGGTTCGAGACCGGGCCCCATGGTGCCACGGTGCTCGTGCTGGGGCTGTGGGTCGCGGCCGCCATCGCAGTGCTCGTCGGGCGCGACTGGCGGCTGGCGTGGGGCACGCGGGGGCTCGCCGTGGCCCTGGTCGGACTGGGCGTGGCGCTGGCCGTCGATCGGGGCGCGCTCCCGCTCGGCCCCGGCGGCCTGGAGGTGGCGCTGTCGGCCACGGCGGCCGGCTTGGCCCTGGCGGCCGCCTGCGCCGGCGGTGCCGCCGACCTCGACGTGCGAGGCGGCCGGCTGTCGTGGCGCCAGCCGCTCGCGGTCCTCGGCGCCGTGGCCGTCGCGGCCGGTGCGCTGCCGGTTGCCGGGGCGGCCCTCGACGGCCGGTGGGACCAGCCCACCTCGTCGCTGGCCGACCCGCTCGCCTTCCTGCCGACCCAGCGCAACCCGGGCGGCTACCGGATCCTGTGGGTCGGCGACCCGCGCGCCCTCCCGCTGCCCGGGTGGGAGCTGACCGAGGGGCTGGCCTACGGGCTCACCAACGACGGCCCGGCCGTGCTCGACGACCGCACGTCGCGCTCGCCCCAGGCCCCCGAGGCCGAGGCCGCCGAGGCCCTTCGCGTGGCCGCCGACGGTGCCACCAACCGCCTCGGTGCCCTGCTCGGCCCGCTGGCCGTGCGCTACGTCGTGGTGCCGCTGGCCGACGGTCCGGGCACCGGTCCTGCCGACCCGTTCGCGCCGCCCGCCTCGCTCACCTCGTCGCTGGCCAACCAGCTCGACCTGCGCGCCGTCGACATCGACGACAACCTCGTCGTCTACGAGAACACCGCCTGGATCCCCACCCGGGCGTCGCTCACCGCCGAGGCGGCCGCGGCCAGCCAGGAGGCCGGCTTCGAGGCGCTCACCCGAGCCGACCTCGGCGGATCGCGCGGGGTGCTGCTCGAGCCCGACGGACCGCTCGGCCACCAGGGACCGCTCCCGGCCGGTGCCGTCGGGGTGGCGGTGCCCCGTGACGACCGATGGGTGCTCGAGGTGGACGGGACACCCCTGTCGAGCCGTCCGGCGTTCGGCTGGGCGACGTCGTTCGACGTGACCAACGGTGGGGAGGGCCGGCTGGCCTACGACACGCCGGTGGCCCGCCCGCTGGCGGTCGTGGGCCAGGCCGTGGCCTGGGTCGCCGCCGCGGCCTTGCTCGTGTGGGCGGCCGGCGCGCCGGAGCGGCGCCGGAGGCGCGAGATCCGCGGCGTCACCGCCGAGCTGGCGGCCACCGATGCGCCGGTGCTGATCGACCTGGCCGGGCCGGCCCCCGCGGGGGACGCTCGATGAGCGCCTGGCGCCGGCTGGCCGCCGTCGGGGTGATCGGGGCGATCGCCGCCGCGCTCGTGGCCGTCGACCGGCGTGACCCCGAGCCCGTCGAGGTGGTGTTCGGCTCCGCCACGGCGCCCGTGCAGCCCGTCGCCCCGACCGGCGACGCCCTCACGACCGTGTGGTTCTGTCCGGGCATCCCGGCCGACGCCGACGGCTCGGCGTCGGGCACCGTCGCCGTCCTCAACCCGTCCGAGGTGGCCATGACCGGCTCGGTGACGTTCGTGCCTTTCGAGGCCGACCCGGTGGTGGCGCCGATCGAGGTCGCGCCGCGGAGCCGAACGGAGCTGCGCCCCCCGATGGCGGCCCGGTTCGTGGCCGTCCAGGTCGAGGTGTTCGGCACCAACGCCGTCGTCGAGCAGACCACCGTGTCGCGGGCCGGGACGTCGCTCACGCCGTGCGCGTCCGCGGCCTCGCCCACCTGGTACGCCCCTGACGGCACCACCACCGCGGACGCCCAGCTCACGCTGCTGGTGTGGAACCCGTTCCCCGACGAGGCCATCGTCGACATCGGCTTCGCCACCGAGGAGGGCACCCGCACCCCCCAAGCCCTCCAGGGCTACGTGGTGCCGGCTCGGACGCTGCGCCTCGTCGACGTCGACCAGGCCGTGCAACGCAACGAGCTGGTGGCCACGTCGGTGGAGGCCCGCAGCGGTCGCGTGGTCGTCGGCCGCTACCAGACCCACCGCAGCCTGCGCCGGGGACTGGTGGCCGGGCTGGTGTCGCCGTCGCCGGGCACCACGTGGCTGTTCCCCGGGGGCGACAAGGGCGAGGCGGCCGTCGAGCGCATCGTGATCCTCAACCCCGGCGACGACGACGCCGAGGTCGACGTGACGCTGTACCCGGCCGACCCGGCGGCGGCGCTGGTCGAGCCGATCAGCCTGCCGGTCGCCGCCGGCGGGGTGGAGGTCGTCGACATCAGCGCCACCGACTTCGTGCCCGACGGCGTGCACAGCCTCCAGGTGACGGCCGAGAACGGTGCCCCGATCGTGGTCGAGCGGATCCTCGACCGAGGCCAGGTGAGCGGGAACATCGGGCGGGCCACCACGTCGCAGCCCGGCTCACTGCTCACGGGCGGCCGCTGGTTCCTGCCGTCGAGCCCCGTGCCCGGCAGCGGCTACGTGGTCACGGTGGCCAACGCCACCGGCACGGAGCTGCGGGTCACCCTGGCCGCCATCGGTCCGGCCGGCGCCGTCGCAGTGGCCGGCTTCGACCAGGTGGTGCTGCCGGCCGCCGGCACGCTGCGCCTCGACCTGTCCGGCAACCCGGCCACCGCCTCGCCGCTCGTGGTCGAAGCCGACGGCCCGGTCGCCGTCGACCGCCTCGTGATCCCGCCGGGCGAGGGGACGGGAGCCACCGCTGCGCTCGCCATCGTGCAGGGCTGACGTGGCTCGCGTCGTCCTCGCCGTGGTGCTGGTGGCCGTGGCCCTCGCGGTGGCGGCCTACCTGCGGCGCCGCCAGGCCCCCGACGCCCCGACGCAGGTCCGCTACCTCGCCCCGAGCCAGCTCGACCGGGCCGACTTCGCCCGGCCCGACGCACCTTGGCTGGTGGCGGTGTTCTCGTCGGCCTCGTGCGCCACCTGTGCCGACATGGTGCGCAAGGCGATGGTGCTCCAGAGCGCCGAGGTGGCCGTCGACGACGTCGAGGTGACGGCCCGCAAGGCCGTGCACGACCGCTATCGCATCGACGCCGTCCCGATCACCGTGGTGGCCGACGCCGCCGGCGTGGTGCGGGCTGCCTTCGTCGGTCCGGCCAGCGCCACCGACCTGTGGGCGGCCGTGGCCGAGGCTCGGGATCCCGGCTCGTCGCCCGAGCCCGATCTCGGCCGCTGAGCGGCGATCAGGAGGCGGTGGAGGGCTGCTCGGCCGCGGCGCTCTCGGCCATGCCCTGGTGGATCAGCTCGTTCACCTGGGGGCCGTCGACGGTCTCGTCCTCGAGGAGCGCCTGCGCGATCAGGTCGAGCCCGCGGCGGTGGGTGGCGAGCAGCATGCGAGCCCGATCCTCCTGCTGGCGCAGGATCTTGGCGATCTCCTCGTCGATCAGGCGGGCCGTGTCGTCGCTGTACTCCCGGGCCGACTGCATCAGGTCCTCACCGAGGAAGACGTGCTGCTGGCTCTCCCAGGCCATCGGGCCGATCTTCTCGCTCATGCCCCACTCGCGCACCATGCGCCGAGCCCACGACGTGGCCTTGTTGAGGTCGTCGGCGGCGCCGGTGGTGCGGTGGCCGAACACGAGCTCCTCCGCCACGCGGCCGCCGAGGGCCATGCAGAGGCGGTCCTCGATGTACTCGCGGCTGTAGCTGTGGCGCTCCTCGGGCATCGTCTGGGTGACGCCGAGCGCCATGCCGGTCGGCAGGATCGTGACCTTGTGGACCGGGTCGCCGTGCGGGAGCACGGCAGCCAGCACGGCGTGGCCGCCCTCGTGGTAGGCGGTGGTGCGCCTCTCCTCGGCCGTGAGCACGAGGCTCTCCCGCCGAGCGCCCATGATCACGCGGTCACGGGCCGACTCGAAGTCGATGCGCTCGATCGTCTTCGAGCCCCGGCGGACGGCGAACAGGGCCGCTTCGTTGACGAGGTTGGCGAGGTCGGCACCGCTCATGCCCGGCGTGCCCTTGGCCATCACCTCGAGGTCGACGTCGGGGCCCATCTTCTTGTCGCGGCAGTGCACCTTCAAGATGGCCAGCCGCTCTTCGAACTCGGGCAGCGGCACCACGATCTGGCGGTCGAAGCGGCCCGGGCGCAGCAGCGCCGGGTCGAGGATGTCGGGCCGGTTGGTGGCGGCCATGATGACGATGCCCTCGGAGGTCTCGAAGCCGTCCATCTCGGCCAGCATCTGGTTGAGGGTCTGCTCCCGCTCGTCGTGGCCGCCGCCGAGGCCGGCCCCGCGCTTGCGCCCGATCGAGTCGATCTCGTCGATGAAGATGATCGCCCGGCCCATCTTGCGGGCCTGCTGGAACAGGTCACGCACGCGGCTGGCGCCGACACCGACGAACATCTCCATGAAGTCCGACCCGGTGACCGACAGGAAGCCGACGCCGGCCTCGCCGGCCACGGCGCGGGCGAACAGCGTCTTGCCGGTACCCGGGGGGCCGACGAGCAGGATGCCCTTGGGCACCCGGGCGCCGATCTCCTTGAACCGCTCCGGCATCCGCAGGAAGTCGACGACCTCGGTGATCTCCTGCTTCACGCCCTCGTAGCCGGCGATGTCGGTGAACGTGGTGGACGGCTTGTCCTGGCTGTAGGCCTTGGCCCGGCTCCGCCCGATCGACATCACGTTGCCCATCTGGCCGGCCGCTCGCCGCTGCATCCACACGAAGAAGCCGATGATGAGCACGATCGGCAGCAGCAGCGGGATCAGGCTGCCGATCCAGCTGCTCTGGGGCGTTCGGGGGTCGACCTTGACGCCCTTGTCGGCCAGGAGCTGCTGGTCGGCGTCGGGCATGGGCACGAAGCCGCTCGTGACGAACGTCTCGCCGTTGTTGAGCTCGCCGGTGATGGCGCCGGTCTCGTTGTTGTACTTGATGCTCTTGACCTGGCCGTCTTCGACCAGCGAGATGAACTCGGTGTAGGTGATCCGCTTGCCGTTGTCGGTCGACAGCAGCTGCGAGCCGAACAGCAGCATCGCCACCACGCCGAGAAGCACCCACAAGGTCCAGCGGGGGAGGCCGGCTCCCGGCCGCCCGGGAGCGCCCTTGCCGTTGGGCCTTTGGCCGCCGGGAGGCGTGGGCCCGCCCGGGCCGCGCCGGTCGCCGCCGCTCGACGGCGGGGGCGGGGGCGGAGGCGGGGGCAGGTTGCTCATGCCGAGGAATGCTAGGGGTCCGATCGCCCCGTGCGACCGTCAGAACGGCTGTCGGCGCAGCGCGTGGCGTCCACCGGCACCGCATGGCCTGCGGATAGGGTCGCCCGCCGATGACGCGCCAGTGCTCCCGACCGGGCTGTGCCGAGCAGGCGACGGCCACGCTCACCTACGAGTACCGGCGCGGCGCGGCCTGGATCGACGCCTTGTTGAGCGAGCGCGACCCCCACGCGTACGACCTGTGCGAGCGCCACGCCGGCCGCGTGAGCGTGCCGCACGGGTGGCGGCTCGACGACCGGCGCGCCGGCGCCGGCCTCCTGCGCATGGCCGGGTGATCCCGCCCCGCCGTCTGCACGGCCCCCTTGTAGGGTCGTCGGCCGTGCGCGTGGCACCCGACGAGCCGAGGTTCACGGTCGGCATCGCGGTCGGTGCCTGGGTGGCGGCGTTCTTCCTCGCCAACCTCGGCGGTCTCCTCATCCTCAGCGCCACCGGCCATGCCGACGACGGCATCGAGGACTTCCCCCTGTGGCTCATCGCCGTCTTGCAGGTCCCGCTGTGGCTGGGCCTGGCCGGCAGCGCCTGGTTCGTGAGCCGGCGCTGGGGCACCGGCCGCCTCGACCGTGACTACGGCATGAGCTTCATGGCCGTCGACGTCGTCGGCCTGCCCATCGGCATCGTGACCCAGCTCGTCTTCGTGCCGTTGCTCTACCGGCTGCTGTGGTTCATCGACACGAGCGAGCTGGCCGAGCCGGCCGAGAACCTCACCGACAAGGCGCGGGGCGGCGCCGGTGCCGTGGTCCTGCTCGTGCTGCTCGTCGTGATCGGCGCGCCGCTGGTGGAGGAGCTGTTCTTCCGCGGCCTGCTCCTGCGGTCGATCTCGGCCCGCTGGAGCGACGGGGTCGCCATCGCCGGGTCGTCGGTGCTGTTCGCGATGGCGCACTTCCAGCTGCTCCAGCTGCCCGCGCTGTTGCTGTTCGGCGTGGTGGTCGGTTACTGCGCCGTGCGCACCGGTCGGCTCGGCATGTCGATCCTCGCCCACGTGGGCTTCAACGCGACGACCGTGTTCCTCCTCCTCACGGGCTGACCGCAACGCGACCGGTCGGGGATGGAATCATGGTCGAGCCCATGACCGATCTCCTCGACGCTGCCCTCGAGTCCACGCCGGCCGACCCGACGCCCGCGCAGCCCCAGCCCGCGCCCGAGCGCGCGCCACGGCACCGAGCACGGTCGCGCCGCGAGTGGGTGGAGCTCGTCACGACGGTCGTGGTGGTGGCCGGTGCCGCCCTCTACACCCTGGCGCAGCTGCACCCGCTGCTGATCCTGCGTGACTCCACCCCTGCGGGCGGCGACTTCGGCGCCCACGTGTGGGGGCCGGCGTTCCTGCGCGACCACCTGCTGCCCGACTTCCGACTGTCGGGGTGGGCGCCCGACTGGTACGCCGGGCTGCCGATGTACCACTTCTACATGGTGGTGCCGGCCCTGGCGGTGGTGGCCGTCGACGTGCTCGTCCCCTACGGCGTGGCGCTGAAGCTGATCCACGTGCTGGGCATCGTCACGCTCCCGGTCGCCGCGTGGGCCTTCGGGAAGCTGGCCGGCTTCAAGTACCCGGTGCCGCCGATGCTGTCGATCGCGGCGGTGTTCTTCCTGTTCGACGAGACGTTCACGATCTACGGCGGGAACATCGCCTCCACCATGGCGGGCGAGTTCTCGTTCTCCATCGCGCTGAGCCTCGCCGTGCTGTTCCTCGGCGTGTTCGCCTACGGGCTGCGCACCGGGCAGCGGCGGGCCACTGCCGCCGTGCTGTTCGGCCTCACGGCGCTGTGCCACCTGATCGTGGCCTTCTTCGCCATCGCCGGCGCCGTCATCTTCTTCCTGTTCTGGGCCGACCGGAGGCGCTTCGTCTACGCCGCCTCGGTGGGGCTCGTGGGCGCGCTGCTCACCGCCTTCTGGATGCTGCCGTTCTGGTTCCGCGGCCCGTTCATGACCGACATGTTCTACGAGCGTCGGACCGACTTCTGGGAGATGTTCTTCCCGCAGTCGCGCCCGATGGACTGGGTCATCAACGGCGTGGCGCTGATCGGCATGGTGGGCGCCATCGCCCGCCGCAGCCGGGCCGGCATGGCCCTCGCCGCCTTGTGTGCGTTCTACGCGGTGTGGGCTCGCTTCTGGCCGCAGAGCCATCTGTGGAACGCCCGGCTCCTGCCGTTCCTCTACCTCACCCGCTACTTCCTCGTCGTGCTCGGCATCGTCGAGATCGGCCGGGCCGTGGCGCGCTTCGTGGCGCCGCACAGCGAGCGGGCCGACTGGGTGGGTCGCACGGTCACGTTCGGGGTGAGCACCGTGGCCGCCCTCGCCGTCCTCGGCCTGCACCTGCAGAACATCCCCGGCCTGCAGCAGTACTACGACCAGGACGAGGCTCGATGGGAGTACGGCCTGGCCGGCTCGAACCTCGGCGTGAAGAGCGATCCGGCCTTCGTCGACGACTGGGCCAAGTGGAACTACAAGGGCTACGAGGGCAAGGACGCCTACGGCGAGTACCACGGCATCGTCAGCACCATGAAGCAGCTGGGCCAAGAGCGCGGCTGCGGGCGGGCGGTGTGGGAGAACAACAACGCGCAGGACAAGTACGGCACGCCGATGGCGCTGATGCTCCTGCCCTTCTGGACCGACGGCTGCATCGGGTCGATGGAAGGACTCTTCTTCGAGGCCTCGGGTACCACGCCGTACCACTTCCTCGCCACGTCGGCCCTGAGCGAGCGCAGCAGCAACCCGGTGCGGCGGCTGCGCTACGAGGACGGCCAGGTCGACAAGGGCGTCGAGTACCTGAAGAAGCTCGGCGTCCGGTACTACCTCGCGTTCAACGAGAGCGTCACCGAGAAGGCCGATCTCGACCCGGACCTCGACCAGGTCGCCACGTCGGGGCCGTGGACGGTGTACGAGCTCCAGCGGGGCAACGACCTCGTGGTGCCGCTCGAGGTGCAGCCGGTGGTCGTCACGGGGATGTCGAGCTCGCCGATCGGGGCGCAGTCGAGCCGTGACCGGTGGCTCGAGGTGGGGGCGAGCTGGTTCCAGGACAGCGCGGCGTGGCCGGCCCTGCCGGCTGCCGACGGGCCGTCGTCGTGGCAGCGCATCGACGTCGGCATCGTCCCCGAGGCCGACGGGACCCAACGCTCGACCGACGACCGTTACCTGGCCCGGGTCAGGCCCGACACGCCCGTCGCCACCGAGGCGCTGGCGCCGGTCACCGTCTCCGACGTGGAGGCCCACGAGGGGTCGATCCGCTTCAGCGTCGACCAGGTCGGCGTGCCGGTGCTGGTGCGGACCAGCTACTTCCCGAGCTGGCGGGTGTCGGGAGCCGACGGCCCCTACCGCGTGGCGCCCAACTTCATGGTCGTGGTGCCCACCGACGACGAGGTCACCCTCCGCTACACCTACACCCCCATCGACTACCTGGCCTACGCGCTCACATTCGTCGGTATCGGCGGCGTGGTGTGGCTCTGGCGTCGGGGCCCGGTGCGCTACCGCGACGACGAGGTCGACGTCGAGCCGCTCGACTTCTTCTTCGACTGGGACGAGCCGTACGAGCCGGCCCCGCCGGCCATGGTCCCCGAGGCCGGGCCGCTCGACGACCCGCTGCCGCCGCCGGTCGGCGGACCGGTCTCGCAGGCCCCGCCGCTGGTCGGTGCCTTCGACATCCCCGACGACGAACCGGACGACCCGGCCCAGCCCCCCCGGTAGGGTGCCCAGTCGTATGGCGTCCTTCGCCCCCATCTTCAAGGCCTACGACATCCGCGGCACCGTGCCCGACCAGCTCGACGAGCCGATGTGTCGCGCCATCGGGGCCGCCATCGCCCGGTTCACGGGGGCGGCGCAGATCCTCATCGCTCGCGACATGCGACCGTCCGGTGTCGCGCTCGAGGCCGCCCTCGCCGAGGGGGTGCGCGAGCACGGAGCCGATGTCGTCCACCTCGGCCTGGCCTCCACCGACCTCCTCTACTACGCGTCGGGCAAGCTCGATGCTCCGGGGGTGATGCTGACAGCCAGCCACAACCCGGCCCAGTACAACGGCATCAAGGTGTGCCAGGCCGGGGCCCGGCCGGTGGGGATCGACAGCGGGCTCGACGACATCCGCCGCATCGCCGAGGCGGTGGTGGCCGGTGAGGGTCCCGCACCGGCGGCCACCAAGGGGGGCGAGGAGCACCTCGACCTCCTCGACGACTTCGCCGACCACGTCACGTCGTTCATCGACGTCGGCGCCGTGCGCCCGCTCGCCGTGGTGGCCGACACCGCCAACGGCATGGGCGGGCTCATCGTGCCGAAGGTGTTCGAGAGGCTGCCGTGCCGGCTCGAGGTGATGTACGGCGAGCTCGACGGCACGTTCCCGAACCACCCGGCCGACCCGATCCAGCCGGCCAACCAGCGTGACCTCCAGGCCCGCGTGGTCACCGGCGGCTTCGACGTGGGCCTCGCGTTCGACGGCGACGCCGACCGGGTGTTCTTCGTCGACGAGACCGGCCGCGGCCTCTCCGGCAGCACCACCACCGCCATCTTGGCCTCGGGCGTGCTGGCCAAGCACCCCGGTGCCACGGTGCTCCACAACCTCATCTGCTCGAAGGCGGTGCCCGAGGTGGTGCGGGAGCGGGGTGGTACGCCGGTGCGCACCCGGGTCGGCCACTCGTTCATCAAGCAGGTGATGGCCGAGACCGGCGCCGCCTTCGGGGGCGAGCACTCGGCCCACTACTACTTCCGCGACAACTTCCGGGCCGATTCCGGGATCATCGCCACGATGTTTCTCCTCGAGCAGCTGAGCCAGAGCGGCCAGCCCCTGTCGGAGATGCGCAAGCCGTTCGAGCGCTACGCCGACTCGGGGGAGATCAACACCGAGGTGCACGACCCCCACGCCGTCATCGACGGGGTAGCGGCCGCCTACCGCGACCATCCGCAGGACCGCCTCGACGGGCTCACCGTCGACTGCGGCTCCTGGTGGTTCAACCTGCGACCGTCGAACACCGAGCCCTTGCTGCGCCTGAACCTCGAGGCCGCCAGCCGCGACGAGTGCGACGACCGCGTCGCCGAGGTGCTCGCCATCATCACCGGCGCGTGAGCCGCCCACAGGAGACGCCGACCATGCCGCTCGACCCGTTGCTCCTCGAGATCCTTGCCTGCCCCGACGACAAGGGGCCGCTGCTCTACCTCGCCGACGAGGACACCCTCTACAACCCCCGCCTGCACCGCCGGTACGCGATCCGCGACGCCATCCCGGTGATGCTCGTCGACGAGGCCGAGTCGGTCGACGACGACGAGCACGAGCGGATCATGGCCAAGGTGCAGGCCGAGGGCATCCGACCCACGTTCGAGGGCTAGGCCGTGGTCGACACCCTCGACATGTTCGGCCTCGCCCGTGGCCTGCCCGAGCAGGTGGCTGACGCAGCGGCCCGCGTCGACGGGGTCATCGCCGGCCTGCCCGACCACGACGACGTCGAGGCCGTGCTGGTGGTCGGGATGGGCGGCAGTGGCATCGCCGGTGACGTGCTCCATGCCGTCGCGGCGCCCGAGTGCCCGGTGCCGATCGTGGTGAGCAAGGACTACGAGCTGCCCGGCTTCGTCGACGAGCACACGCTCGTGCTGGCCCTGTCGTGCAGCGGCAACACCGAAGAGACGGTGGAGGTGGCGACCGCAGCCGCGCACGCCGGTGCCCACCTCGTCGCGGTGAGCCAGGGCGGCCGGCTGGCCCAGCTGGCCGCCGAGTGGTCGAGACCGCACCTGGGCGTCCCCGCCGACATCGTGATGCCCCGGGCCGCCATCGGCGCCCTCACGGTGCCGCTGCTGGCGGTGCTCGACGACGTCGGTCTGCTCCCGGGTGGTCGGGCCCTCGTCGGCCAGGCCGTGGCCCAGCTGCGGGCCCGGCGCGACGAGCTCGAGCGGCCCGGGAACCGAGCCGAGGTGCTGGCCCGCCGGATCGGCCGACGCATCCCGATCGTCTACGGGGCCGGCGCGGTCGGCACCGTCGCCGCCGCCCGGTGGAAGGGCCAGTTCAACGAGAACGCCAAGGTGCCGTCGTGGGCCAACCGCGTACCCGAGCTGTGCCACAACGAGGCCAGCGGCTGGGGCCAGCACGGCGACGTCACCCGCCAGGTGCTCACGCTCGTCGAGCTGCGACACGACCAGGAGCACTGGCAGATCCAGCGCCGCTTCGAGCTCCTCGACGAGCTGCTGCTCGAGGTGGTCGGCGGCATCCACGTCGTCGAGGCTGCCGGTGACGGGCCCCTCGCCCAGCTGTTCGACCTCGTGCTCCAGGGCGACTACGTGTCGCTGCACCTGGCCGCCCAGAGCGACGTCGACCCCGGCCCCATCCCTGCGCTCGACTTCATCAAGGCCAACCTCGCCTGACACCCCGCCCCCACGAGATCCCCCCGACTCGTGTCGGCCGGGCCGAGGAGTGAGCACGGCGCACACACGATGCTGTCGACCGGTGTCGCGTAGGGTTTGCCACTCATGAGCACCCCCCTCGGGAAGCACGACTTCCGCGTCGCCGACCTGTCGCTGGCCCCCTTCGGGCGCAAGGAGATCCACCTGGCCGAACACGAGATGCCCGGCCTGCGCACCCTGCGCCGCGAGCTCGGCCCGCTCAAGCCGCTGCGGGGGGCCAAGATCTCGGGCTCGCTGCACATGACCGTGCAGACGGCCGTGCTCATCGAGACGCTCGTCGAGCTCGGCGCCGAAGTGCGCTGGGCCAGCTGCAACATCTTCTCCACCCAGGACCAGGCGGCCGCGGCGGTGGTGGTGGGACCGGAGGGCACGGCCGAGGAGCCGGCCGGGGTGCCGGTGTTCGCCTGGAAGGGCGAGACGCTCGAGGAGTACTGGTGGGCGACACAGCAGATGATGACGTGGCCCGACGGCGACGGCCCGAACATGATCCTCGACGACGGCGGTGACGCCACGCTGCTGCTCCACAAGGGCGTGGAGTTCGAGAAGACCGGCGAGGTGCCCGACCCCACCACTGCGTCGAACGCCGAGTTCGCGATCGTGCTCGGCCTGCTGGCCCGGTCGCTCAAGGACGACCCCACGAAGTGGACCCGCATGGCGGCCGGCATCAAGGGCGTCACCGAGGAGACCACCACCGGTGTGCACCGGCTCTACCAGATGCACGACAAGGGTGAGCTGCTCTTCCCGGCCATCAACGTGAACGACTCGGTCACCAAGAGCAAGTTCGACAACCTCTACGGCTGTCGCCACTCGCTCGTCGACGCCATCTGCCGGGCGACCGACGTGATGATCGGCGGCAAGCTGGCCGTCGTCTGCGGGTACGGCGACGTCGGCAAGGGCTGCGTGCAGAGCCTTCGGGGCCAGGGTGCCCGCGTCGTGGTCACCGAGATCGACCCCATCAACGCGCTGCAGGCCGCCATGGAGGGCCTCCAGGTGGTGCTGCTCGAAGACGTGGTGGAGCAGGCCGACCTGTTCGTCAGCGCCACCGGCAACGAGGCGATCATCACCGCCGAGCACATGGCCCGCATGAAGCACAACGCCATCGTGTGCAACATCGGCCACTTCGACACCGAGATCGACATGGCCGGGTTGGCCCGCACGCCCGGCATCAGCAAGGACACCCTCAAGCCCCAGGTCGACCTGTGGACGTTCGCCGACGGCCACTCGGTCATCGTGCTGGCCGAGGGCCGCCTCGTGAACCTCGGCTGCGCCACCGGTCACCCGAGCTTCGTGATGAGCTGCTCGTTCTCGAACCAGGTGCTGGCCCAGGTGGAGCTGTTCACCAAGACCGAGCAGTACCCGGTGGGTGTCTACACGCTGCCCAAGGCCCTCGACGAACAGGTCGCCCGGGCCCACCTCGACGCCCTCGGCGTGCGGCTCACGAAGCTGAGCGACGAGCAGGCCGAGTACCTCGGCGTGGCGCCGGGCGGCCCGTTCAAGCCCGAGCACTACCGCTACTGATGCGCGAGCTCGCGGGGAAGGTCGCCGTGGTCACCGGCGGCGCCAGCGGTATCGGCAAGGCGATGGCCGCTGCGTTCGTGGCCGAGGGGATGCACGTGGTGGTGGCCGACGTGGAGGACGCCGCCCTCGACGCCACCGTGGCCGAGCTCGGCGTCACCGGGGTGCGCTGCGACGTCACCTCCCTCGATGACGTGGTGCGACTGCGCGAGGCCGCCATCACCGCGTTCGGCGCCGTGCACCTCGTGTGCCTCAACGCCGGGGTCGGCGGCGGTGGGCCGATCGCCGAGAGCACGGCGGCCGACTGGGACTGGGTGCTCGGGGTGAACCTGTTCGGTGTCGTCCACGGCGCCCGGACCTTCCTGCCCGGGCTGCTGGCCCAGGGCGAGGGCCACGTCGTGCTCACCGCCTCCCTGGCCGGGCTCATGGCGGCGCCGGGGCTCGGGCCCTACAACGCCAGCAAGTACGCCACCGTCGCCATCGCCGAGACGCTGCGGGCCGAGCTGGCTGGCTCGGGTGTCGGGGTGAGCGTGCTGTGCCCCGGCTGGGTGCGCACGAACATCTTCACGAGCGGGCGCAACCGCCCGGCCGAGCTGGGCGGCTGGTCGGGCCCGGCGGTGCCCGGGGAGGTGCTCGACGCGGTGCTGGCCGAGGCGATGGCGCCGGCCGAGGTGGCCCGCCACGTGGTCGACGCCGTCCGCGACGGCACGTTCTGGATCGTCACCCACCCCGAGATGTTGGGCTCGTACGAGGCGAAGGTGGCCGAGGTGCTGGCCACTCGGGCTCAGCGCTCGTAGACCGGCACACCCTGCGCGCAGCGCTCGCGGAAGCGGGCCAGCACCTCGCCGGGCTCGGCGTGGCGGCCCTCGGCCTTCTTCGAGAACAGCACCTCGCCGTCGACCACGACCTCGAAGGCGCCCCCCGAGCCGGTCACGAGGGTCAGCTCCTCGACGATGTGCTGGTAGTCGTGCAGCAGGTCGGCCACCGTGCGCACGGCACGGTCGGCGTAGTCTCAGGGAACGCAGTAGGTGAGCGAGATGCGGTGCCTGTCCATCGGGTCGCAACCTACCGCCCCGGTGGCGTGGCGGCGGCCGCCAGGGGATGCACCTCGTCGGCCCCGCCAGCACGCAGCGCGGCGGCGGCCGAGCGCAGCGTGGCCCCGGTGGTGACCACGTCGTCGACCACCAGCACCCGCCGGGGTGGTCGCCGGGCGACCGCGAAGCGGGGCGGGTCGCCCAGCCGGTCGGCCCGCGACCGCCCGCGCTGCGCCGGTCCGTCGAGACGCCGCAGCAACCGCCGGGCCGGGACGCCGAGCGCCCGGGCCACGGCCCGGGCCAGCAGCTCGCCCTGGTCGAAGCCCCGGGCCCGGGTGTGCGACGCCAGCGTGGGCACCCAGGTGACGGCATCGACCGCCGGGGCCAGCGGCGCCATGGCGGCGGCCAGGTGCCGCGCCACCGGGCGGGCGTTGCGGAACTTGAGCGCGGCCACCACCTCGGCACCGGCTCCTTCGTAGGCCACCGCCGCGGGGACCACCGCGCCTCGGGCCGGGGCCAGTGCTTGCCAGCACCGCCCGCACACGGCGGGACCGGGCGCCTGGCAGCGAGCGCAGCGGGCGGGGAGCAGCATGGCGCTCATCCTGGGCCGGGGGTGCGCGCCGGTGCCCTTCCCGGGGGAGTCGGGCCAGGACGAACGGCCGGTGAACTGCCGGGCCCGTCGTCCTATGATCCGCGCAGGGAATCCGAAAGGAGCCACGTTGGACATCTCCGTGAGCAGTCGCCACGTCGAGATCTCCTCCGACTTGAAGTCCACCGCCATCGAGAAGATCGGCCGCTTGGAGCGCTACCTCGATGGGATGGACCGCGCGGAGATCCACTTCGCCGAGGAGCGCAACCGGCGCATCGAGAACAAGGAGGTGTGCGAGGTCACCCTCCACGGTGGCGGGTACACCGTCCGGGCCAAGGTCGCGGCGCCCGACCAGTTCGCCGCCGTCGACCTCGCCGTCGAGAAGCTCGAGCACCAGCTCCACAAGCTGAAGACCCGCACGGTCGACCATCGCCACGGCAGGAAGGCCAACGGGAAGCCGGTGAAGGTGCCGGCGCCCGCCACCGAGGCGGTCGAGACGGCGGCCGGACCGCAGGTGGTGAAGGTGAAGCGGTTCCGCCTGAAGCCGATGACCACCGAGGAAGCGGTGCTCCAGATGGAGCTGCTCGGCCACGAGTTCTTCTTCTTCGTCCACGATCCTTCGGGCGAGCCGGCGGTGCTGTACCACCGCAGCGACGGCGACGTCGGCCTGATCGAGATCGAGCGCTGAGCACCGGCGGCGCCGCGGCGCCGCCGCCCGCAGGGCCTGGCCCACGGGGCCACCGGTAGGCTGCCCCGAGCTATGGGCATCATCGACAAGATCCTGCGCGCCGGCGAAGGCAAGAAGCTGAAGGCGCTGGCGGGCCTCGTGCCCGACATCAACGCCCTCGAGCCGGCCATGACGGCGCTGACCGACGACGCCCTGCGGCACAGGACCGTGGAGTTCCGCGAGCGGCTGGCCAACGGCGCCGACCTCGACGACCTCCTGATCGAAGCCTTCGCCGTCGTGCGGGAGGCCGCGTCGCGCACCATCAGCCAGCGCCACTACGACGTGCAACTGATGGGCGGCGCCGCCCTGCACTTCGGCTGGGTCGCCGAGATGAAGACCGGCGAGGGCAAGACCCTCGTGTCGACGCTGCCGGTGTACCTCAACGGCCTCACCGGCAAGGGCGTCCACCTGATCACGGTCAACGACTACCTGGCCCGGTTCCACGCCGAGTGGATGGGCCAGATCTACCGCTGGCTCGGGCTGTCGGTCGGTCTGGTGATCCCCGGCTACCGCGAGGCGCCCGACGAGAAGCGCCGGGAGTACGCGTGCGACGTCACGTACGGCACGAACAACGAGTTCGGCTTCGACTACCTGCGCGACAACATGGCCACGAGCATGCAGCAGAAGACGCAGCGCGGCCACGTGTACGCCATCGTCGACGAGGTCGACTCGATCCTGATCGACGAGGCCCGCACGCCGCTCATCATCAGCGGCCGGGTGGCCGACGCCGCCAAGCTCTACTACAAGTTCGCCAGCATCGCCCGCACGCTCAAGCGTGACGTCGACTACGAAGTCGACGAGGAGAAGCGCCAGGTCGCCATCCTCGAGGACGGCATCGAGAAGGTCGAAGCCGCGCTCGGCATCGACAACCTCTACGACGAGGTGCAGCAGAACTTCGTCCACCAGCTGAGCGCCGCGCTGAAGGCCAAGGAGCTCTACAAGCGCGACAAGGACTACATCGTCCAGCACGGCGAGGTGAAGATCGTCGACGAGTTCACCGGTCGCATCCTCGAGGGCCGCCGCTGGAGCGAGGGCCTGCACCAGGCGGTCGAGGCCAAGGAGGGGGTGAAGATCAAAGAGGAGAACCAGACCCTCGCCACGATCACCCTCCAGAACTACTTCCGCATGTACGACAAGCTGGCCGGCATGACCGGCACCGCCTCCACGGAGGCGGCCGAGCTCATGAACACCTACGGCCTCAACGTGGTGCCGATCCCGACGAACCGCCCGGTGGTGCGCAACGACGCCGGCGACCTCATCTACAAGACCGAGGTGGCCAAGTTCGACGCCATCGTGGCCGACATCGAGGAGCGCCACGCCAAGGGCCAGCCGATCCTGATCGGCACCATCTCGGTGGAAAAGAGCGAGTACCTCAGCCGCCAGCTGGCCAAGCGGGGCATCCCTCACGAGGTGCTGAACGCCAAGCAGCACACGCGTGAGGCGCTGATCGTGGCTCAGGCCGGGCGCCTCGGTGCCGTCACCGTGGCCACCAACATGGCCGGCCGTGGCGTCGACATCCTGCTCGGCGGCAACCCCGAAGGCATGGCCCGCCAGGAGGTGCAGCGCGAGGGCTTTCCCGCCGAGACCTTGATGGAGGAGTGGGACCTCCCGCTGCCGCTGGCGCAGATGACCGAGGAGCAGCGGGCCCAGCGAGCAGCGGCCCAGGCCCGGTACCACGAGCTGTTCGAGAAGTTCGCCGTCGAGTGTCGCGCCGAGGGCGACGAGGTGCGTGATCTCGGCGGTCTCTACGTGATCGGCACCGAGCGCCACGAGAGCCGCCGCATCGACAACCAGCTCCGCGGCCGCTCGGGTCGCCAGGGCGATCCCGGCGAGAGCCGGTTCTACCTGTCGCTCGACGACGAGCTGATGCGCCTGTTCGCCACGGGCGCCATGAGCTGGGTGATGGGCAAGGCCCTCCCCGACGACGTGCCGATCGAGGCCAAGATGGTGACCAAGGCCATCGAGCGGGCCCAGAGCACCGTCGAGCAGCGCAACGGCGAGATCCGCAAGAACGTCCTCAAGTACGACGAGGTGATGAACGAGCAGCGCAAGGTCATCTACAAGCGCCGCGACCAGATCCTGGCCGGCGCCGACCTGAAGCAGGAAGCGCTCGAGTACCTCGCCGACGCGGTCGACTCCACCATCGACGCCCGCTGCGTGTCCGACGCCGACGACGAGTGGGATCTCGAGGGCCTGCTGGTCGACCTGCAGGGCTACTGGCCCACGCAGCTCACCGAGGCGCAGCTGCGTAGCTGCTCGCGCACCGACGAGATCTACGACCTCGTGATGGCCGAGGCCACGACGTACTACGAGCAGCGGGAGGCCGAGCTCACCCCGGACGTGCTGCGCGAGGTCGAGCGCCAGGTGATGCTGCGCATCATCGACCAGCGCTGGCGCGAGCACCTCTACGAGATGGACTACCTGCAGGAGGGCATCAACCTGCGGGCCATGGGCCAGAAGGATCCGCTCGTCGAGTGGCAGCGTGAGGGCTTCGGGCTGTTCTCGCAGCTGATGCACGGCATCGCGCAGGACTTCGTGAAGTACGTGATGCACGTGCAGGTGGTGCGCCAGGAGCCGACCCCGGCCCCGGTGCTGAACGTGCAGACCCACTCCTCCGACGACGAGCAGGTCGACGGCATCAAGGAGGCCGCCAAGGCCATGCAGGCCAGCGGCGAGCTCGACGAGGCCCCCGAGCCCGTCGCCGACGCCGAGGCGACCATGCAGCCGGTCGTGAAGAGCGAGTGGGACAAGACGCCGCGCAACGCGCCCTGCCCGTGCGGGAGCGGCAAGAAGTACAAGCTCTGCCACGGGAAGTAGGACGTGCGCGACTTCACCGACGACCTGAAGGAGCTGCGGCGCCGAGTCGACGAGGCCCACGGCTACCTGAAGATCGACGAGACGCGGGCGCGCCTGAAGGAGCTCGAGGCCGAGGTGCAGCGGCCCGACCTGTGGGACGACCAGGACCGGGCCAAGCACGTCAACGCCGCCTACGCCCGTGCGCGTGACGACGTCGCCACGTTCGAGTCGCTCCTGCTTGAGCTCGACGACGCCGAGGTCTTGCACGAGCTGGCTCGTGACGAGGGCGACGAGAGCCAGGAGCCCGAGATCGCCGAGGCGGTCGAGGTGCTCGGCCGGCGCCTCGACGAGCTCGAGCTGCGCAGCCTGTTCACCGGTGCCCACGACGAGGCCGACGCCATCTGCCGCATCAACGCGAAGGACGGCGGCGTCGACGCCCAGGACTGGGCCGAGATCCTGCTGCGCATGTACACCCGGTGGGCGGAGCGCCGTGGCTTCGAAGTCGAGGTCGACGACGTGAGCGAGGGGACCGAGGCCGGCATCCTCTCGGCCGAGCTGACCATCAAGGGCCGGTACGCCTACGGGCTCATGTCGGCCGAGCGGGGTACCCACCGCCTGGTGCGCATCAGCCCGTTCGACAGCCAGGCCCGCCGCCAGACGAGCTTCGCCGCCGTCGAGGTATGGCCGTCGATGGACGACGTGGCCGACGTGGCCATCGACGACAAGGACCTCCGCGTCGACACCTACCGCTCGAGCGGGGCCGGTGGCCAGCACGTCAACAAGACGAGCTCGGCCATCCGCATCACCCACCTCCCCACGGGCATCGTGGTGACCTGCCAGGACGAGCGCAGCCAGCTCCAGAACCGGGCCAAGGCGATGCAGAAGCTGCAGGTCATCCTGGCCGCCAAGGCCGAGGAGGAGCGGGAGGAGGAGCTGGCCCGCATCGCCGGCGGCAAGCAGGCCCAGGTCGGGTGGGGCAGCCAGATCCGCAGCTACGTCCTGCAGCCGTACCAGATGGTGAAGGACCTGCGCACCGAGTACGAGGTCGGCAACGTGGCCGGCGTTCTCGACGGCGACGTCGACGAGTTCATGGAGGCCTTCCTGCGCTGGAAGCGCCGCAGCACCCTCGACGAAGGCTGATCGCCTCGGTCGTCGTGGGCCCCCGCCGCTGGCCCGGCTTCCCACCGGCCCGCGGGTGACACCTCCGGCGAGAACCCCGCTGGTACCGTCGCTGCACGGCGCGGCAGCCTCCGCTGGCGCCCGCCGCCCTCACCTCCATGATCAAGCTCGACAACGTCACCAAGGTCTACAACGGCGAGGTCACCGCCCTCCGAGACGCCAGCTTCGACGTCCCCAAGGGCGAGTTCGTGTTCCTCGTCGGTGCCTCTGGTTCGGGGAAGTCGACGCTCCTGCGCCTGATCAACAAGCAGGAAGACCCGCAGAAGGGTGAGGTGTGGGTAGCCGGCAAGAGCATCAACGACCTGCCGTCCCACAAGGTCCCCTACCTGCGCCGCAACATCGGCTCGATCTTCCAGGACTACAAGCTCCTGGCGAACAAGACCGTGTTCGAGAACGTGGCGTTCGCGCTCGAGGTGATCGGCCGGCCCAAGCATGTCATCCGCCAGCAGGTGCCGGCCATCCTCGAGCTGGTCGGCCTGGCCGGCAAGCAGGACCGTTTCCCGCACCAGCTCTCCGGCGGTGAGCAGCAGCGCGTGTCCATCGCTCGGGCCTTCGTGAACCGACCGCTGATCCTGCTGGCCGACGAGCCCACCGGGAACCTCGACCCCGCCACCAGCGAGGGCATCATGCGGCTGCTCGACCGCATCAACAAGACGGGCACCACGGTGGTGATGGCCACCCACGACACGAAGATCGTGAACATGATGCGGCGCCGGGTGATCGAGCTCGACCGCGGGGTCATCGTGCGCGACCAGGCGCGCGGGGTCTACGAGTGACCGCCGGCGCCGTGGAGGACTCCTGATGTTCAGCCGTCTCGGCTACATGCTGCGCGAGACCGGCGCCAGCCTGCGCCGCAACCTCACGCTCACCCTCGCTTCGCTGCTCACCGTGGTGGTGTCGCTGGCGCTGCTCGGCACGGCCCTGCTCGTGCAGCGGGCCGTCGACAACCTGCTCAAGCGCTGGGAGGGCGGTGTCGAGTTCATCGTCTTCATGAACCCCGACGCCACGCAGGACCAGATCGACGCCGTGCAGGCCGACCTCGAGGACAACCCGCAGGTCGACAAGGTGACGTTCTTCGACAAGCAGCAGGCGTACGACGAGTTCAAGCGGCTCTACCCGGACACACCCGAGCTGGTCGAGGCGCTCACGCCGGAGCAGATGCCCACCAGCTTCCGGGTGGTGCCGGCCGACGCCGACAGCGACCTCATCGAGGCCATCGGCTCGCAGTTCGAGCGCAAGCCGGGCGTGTTCGCCGTCGAGTACGCGAAGAAGGCCGTCGACTGGATCCGCACGGTGTCGAGCTTCCTGCGATGGGGTTCGCTGGTCGCCGCCGTCGTGCTCGGCGTCGGCGCCGTGATGCTGATCTGGAACACGATCCGCACCGCGATGTTCGCCCGTCGCCGCGAGATCGAGGTGATGAAGCTCGTCGGTGCCACGAACTGGTTCATCCGCGTGCCGTTCATGCTCGAAGGTCTCGTGCAGGGCCTCATCGGTGCTGTGCTGGCCGTGGGCGGCGTGTGGGCCGCTCGGCAGTTCTGGGAGTCACGCGTGATCCAGAGCGTGTCGATCACCGAGCTCCAGCAGCTCCAGGTGACGTCGGCGCAGTTCACCGGTGTGGCGCTGCTGCTGCTCGTCGCCGGCGCGCTCGTGGGCGCCGTCGGCTCGGGCATCGCCGTCACCCGCTTCCTCGACGTCTGAGCTCCCCCGTCCGGGGGAGGCGGCCGCCGCCGTCTGCAGATACGGTCACCGGAGGTCCGGGCGGACGAGGGGCTGTCGCCCCGCCCTGCGTCTGCCACGAGGAGCCCGTTGACCCGTCGCCCCCACCGCCTGCTCGCCGTCGCCGGTCTCACCGCCGTCGTGTGGGCGTCGCCGGCCGGGGCGCTGCGGCCCACCGCGCCCGTCGTGCCCGTGCCGCTCACCCCACGGTCGAGCGCGTCGCCGACGACCAGCGTGGCGTCGAGCGCGTCGCCGGCCACCGCGACGGGCGACCTGGACGGGGTCGCCACCGAGCAGCGGGCCCGGGCCGAGCGGGTGCTGGCCGAGATCGAACGGCTCGAGGAGCGGTCACTGCAGCTCGGCGAGGAGTACGACCAGCAGCTCATCGCAGCGGCCGAGGCCGAGGCGTCCGTGGCCGTGGCGGCGGCCAGGCTCGAGGGGCTGCAGGGCGAGGTCGATCGCCTCGAGCGCAAGGTGAGCGGGTTCGCCCTGCGGGCATACATCCACGCCGGCACCGTCGACGGCATCGGGTCGGCGCTGGCCGGCGGAGCCCTCGTTGCCGGCGAGGCACCCCGGCGGGTCTACGGCGCCGTCGTGCTCGGGATCGACCTCAGCGCCGCCGACGACCTGTCGGAGGCCCGGCGGGCCACCGAGGGCGTCGGCGTGCAGATGGCGGCCGCCGAGCAGCACGCCCGACTGGCTGGGCAGCGGGCCGAGTCGCAGCGGCGAGCCGTCGAGGCGGTCGCCGACGACCTCCGGCGCGTCCATGCGGGGCTCGAGGCCGAGATCGCCGCCGCCGTGGAGGCCGAGCGCCAGCGCCGCGAGGCACTGCAGCTGGAGGCCGCCCGCCGGGCCATCGAGGAGGCCCGCCAGGCCGCCGCGGCTGCCGCTGCCGCCGCCACCACCGTGCCCGCCCGGCCCGCACCGCCGAAGGTCACCACCACGACGGCCGGACCGCCGCCGGTCCGAGCGACCACCCCGCCGACCACCACTCGCGCGACCGCCGCCCCGGCGACCACCCGCGTGACGAGTCCTCCCACGACAGCCGCCCCGCCGACCACCCGGGTGACGAGCCCGCCGGCGACCGCGGCCCCGGCGACCACCACCGCGCCGCCGACGACGCCCGCCCCGACCGTGGCGCCGACCGCCCCGTCCGTCACCCCGGCGCCCACCACCCGCCCGGCATCGACGACGGTGGCCCCGGCCGAGACCACGACCACGGCGTACCGCCCGCCCCCGCCGTCGTCACCCAACGCCGACATCGCCGTGCAGGCCGCGCTGAGCCAGGTCGGCGTCCCCTACCAGTTCGCCGCCTCCGAGCCGGGGGTCGGCTTCGACTGCTCGGGTCTCACGATGTGGGCCTGGGCCCAGGCCGGCGTGTCGCTGCCGCACAGCTCGGCCCTCCAGGCCCGGCGGCTGCCGTCGGTGTCGCTGGCCGACATCGCGCCGGGCGACCTCGTGTTCACCCACGACCCCATCAGCCACGTGTCGGTCTACGTCGGCGGTGGCCGGGTGGTGCACGCGCCGAACTCGGGCGGTGTGGTGTCGGTGAGCGCCATGCGCGTCGATCGCGTCACCGCCATCGGCCGCCCGGGCTGAGGCACGCGTCCCGACGGCGCCTAGGGTCCGCGCCGTGGACTACCAGCACATCGCCTACGAGGTGGCCGACGGCGCCGCCACCATCACGCTCGACCGGCCCGACCAGCTCAACGCCTTCACGAACCGGATGGTCCACGAGCTGCTCGACGCCTTCGACCGCACCGACGCCGACGACGCCGTGCGGGCCGTGATCATGACCGGCCGCGGACGGGGCTTCTGCGCCGGGGCCGACCTGTCGAGCGGGCGCGAGACGTTCGCCAAGGGCGGCAGCGACGTGGCCGACCGCGGCGGCGTGGTACGTGACGGCGGCGGCCTCGTGACGCTGCGCATCTTCCGCAGCCTGAAGCCGGTGATCGCCGCCATCAACGGGCCGGCCGTCGGCGTCGGGATCACGATGACGCTGCCGATGGACATCCGCATGGCGTCGACGAGCGCCAAGATCGGCTTCGTGTTCGCCAAGCGGGGCATCGTGCCCGAGGCAGCCTCGTCGTGGTTCCTGCCCCGGCTGGTCGGCATCCAGCAGGCCGCCGAGTGGGTGTACACCGGGCGGGTGATGACAGCGAACGAGGCGCTCGCCGGCGGGCTGCTGCGCTCGGTCCACGAGCCCGACGAGCTGCTGCCGGCGGCCCGGGCGCTGGCGGCGGAGATGGCCGAGGGCACCGCGCCCGTGAGCGTGGCGCTCTCGCGCCAGATGCTGTGGCGGATGCTCGGTGAGGCCCACCCGATGGCGGCCCACCGGGTCGACTCCCGGGCCATCGCCGCCCGCGGCCGCAGCGGCGACGCCGCCGAGGGGGTCACGTCGTTCCTCGAGAAGCGCCCGGCCCGCTTCCCCGACAAGGTGAGCGACGGCCTGCCGGACGTGTTCCCCGGCTGGGTGGAACCCGAGTTCTCCTAGGCGGGTCGTCGCGCTCGAGGCGGTGAGCAGGCACGCCGGGGCCCGCCCGGCGTACCGAGGCGGCCGTAGGCTCGCCAGCGTGACGGAGCCGACGGTGTACGAGTCCGCAGGCGGGCTGGCGTTCTTCGAGGCGCTCGTCGATCGGTTCTACGAGGGCGTCGCGTCCGACCCCGTGCTCCTGCCGCTCTACCCGGAGCAGCCCGATCTCGCCCCGGCCCGCCGACGGCTGGCGCTGTTCCTGGCCCAGTACTGGGGTGGGCCCAGCACCTACAGCGACGAGCGCGGCCACCCGCGGCTGCGCATGCGCCACACCCCCTTCCCGATCGGCACCGACGAGCGTGACCGGTGGCTGGCCCACATGCAGGCGGCCGTCGACGCCGTCGACCCGGCGCCCGAGGTGCGTGAGGCGCTGCTCGCCTACTTCGCCATGGCCGCCGAGGCGATGCGCAACGTCGACGAGCACGTGGACAAGCAGGCCGTCTGGCGCAGCGACGGCTGACGCCGGGCCGTAGCCTCGTTGCATGAGCCTGAGCGAACGCGAGATCGACGCCCTCACCGCTGAGCGGGAGCGCATCAAGGGCGACCACCTTCGTTCTCGTGAGGAGCGCCCGGCCAGCAGTGCGCGAGGCGTGCACCACGTCGCGCTCATCTCGAGCGACGTCGAGCGGACCGTGCGCTTCTACCAAGACGTCCTCGAGTTCCCGTTGGCCGAGATGTTCGAGAACCGCGACTACCGCGGCTCCACCCACTTCTTCTTCGACATCGGCCTCGGGAACTTCCTCGCCTACTTCGACCTGCCCGGCCTCGACCTCACTCCCTACGCCGAGGTGCTCGGCGGCCACCACCACCTCGCCATCTCGGTGGAGCCCGAGCGGTGGGCACACCTCAAGGCCAAGCTCGACGCCGCCGACGTGGAGTACACCCATGTCGACGGGTCGTCGCTGTACTTCCGCGGTCCCGACGGCGAGCGCCTCGAGCTCATCAGCGACCCGCTCGGGGAGATGTACGGCAAGCCGGTCGGCTGATCAGCGCGGCGCCAGGTCCCCCAGCCACGCCGGCATCCGCACCGGGCGACCGTCACGGTCGACGCAGCCGTGCACGGTGACCGCGCTCGCTCGGGTCTGGCCGGCCACCTGCAGGAGGTAGCCCATCTGGAACGTGGCCCGGGTGGCCGCCCCGAGCACGAGGTGCACGTCGACCACGTCGTCGAAGCGCAACGGCTGCACGTAGCGGACGTACGCCTCGAGCACGGCGAAGTCGACGCCGTGCTCCTCGTGCACCTCGAGGTAGGGATGGCCGAGGTGGCGCAGGTAGGCGACCCGGGCCTCCTCCAGGTACGGCAGGTAGGCGGCGTGGTGGACGATGCGCATCGCGTCGGTCTCCGCGAACCGCACGCGGATGGCGTGGGCGTAGGGGTAGGCGGCCGGGTCGGCGGGAGGTTCGAAGGTGAGGCGCATCGGCCGACGACCGTACTGGCCCGTCATCGTCCGATGGCCGCCAGCTCCTTGCGGATCCGCTGCTCGCTCACCGGGACCGCCGTGCCGAGCTGCTGGGCGAACAGGCTCACCCGCAGCTCCTCGAGCATCCATCGCAACGGCACGGCCCGGCGCCGCTCGAGCGGGCCGAGGGTGGCGGTGGCTCGCTCGACGTCGTCGGCCAGACGCCGGACGACGGCCATCCGCTCCCGGTCGCGAGCCGTCTCGGCGGCGGCCTTGTCGAGGCGGCGCTCGACGGCCTTGAGGTAGCGCACGAGGTGGGGGAGCCGCTCGGCCCCGGTCTCGGCGACGAAGCCCGGGTGGACGAGGCCGGCGAGCTGCTGGCGGACGTCGGCCACCGCGGGAGCGAGCGAGGGCGCGGTGAGCGTGGCGACGCGAGACCACAGTGAGGCCGCCGCCACCAGCACCCGCCCGGCCGTGGCGGCGAGGTCGGCCGCCAGGTCCATCACGTCGGTCCGCACCGCCTCCCGAAGTCGCTCGAAGCCCTCTGCGTCCCACGCCGGGCCACCGTGCACGTCGAGCAGGTGGTCGATGGCGGCGACGACGACGTCGTCGAGGAGGTCGTCAACGGTGCCGCAGGCCGTGCGGGCCAGGGCCAGCTTCACGTCGTTGGCGCCGTCGCGCTGCAGCAGCCGGCGCGTCGTGGGCACGGTGAGCAGGAGGAGCCGTAGGGTGCCGGCTCGCATGGCGACGGCCTGCGCGCCGGCGTCGGCCAGCAGGCGCACACCCACGGTCGCGCCCTCGTCGACGAGGGCCGGGTAGGCGTCGACCTCGTGGCCGCCGCGCTCGACCGCGACCACGCGTGGGAGCTCTCCGATCGTCCACGCCGTCAGGCCCGTGCGCTCGAGCGCAGGGGCGGCGTCGGCGATGGCGTCGCGCAGCCGGCCCTGGAGGCGCCGCCGCAGCGCAGCCAGGCTCTTGCTGTAGGCGATGCGCCGGCCGCTGTCGTCGTCGACGGCGAAGGTGATCCGCAGGTGGTCGGGCACCTTGGCGGCGTCGACGTCGCCCGGTTCGACGCGCGCGTCGGTGGTGCCGGAGAGGTAGGCGGCCAGCACCTCGGCCAGCGGGCCCTGCGACGGGTCGGCCTCGGCCAGGAAGGCGTCGGCCCGCTCGGCCGCCGGGAGCACCTGGCGGCGGATGGTCTTGGGCAGCGACCGCACCACGGCGTGCAGGAGCTCGCGCCGGTGGCCGGGGACCTGCCAGTCGAAGCCGGTCGGCTCCACCCGGTTGAGCAGCGCCAGCGGCACGTGCACCGTGACGCCGTCACAGGGGTCGTCGAGGTCGAAGGTGTAGGTGACGGACAGCTCGACGTCGCCTTGGCGCCACGTGGTCGGGTAGTCGGCCAGATCGAGGCGGCCCACCTCGGGGCGCACCACGTCGTCGAGGGTGAACGTGAGGAGCGCGGGCTGACGACGGCGCTCGTCACGCCACCACCGGTCGAAGTGCCGCGTCGACACGATGCCGTCGGGGAGGCGGGCATCGAAGAACGCGAACAAGGCCTCGTCGTCGACGACGAGGTCGCGCCGGCGCACCCGGTCCTCGAGGGAGCGCACCTCCTCGAGCAGGCGGCGGTTGTCGGCGACGAAGCGGTGGTGGTGCTCCCACTCGTCGCCCACGAGTGCGTGCTCGATGAACAGGTCGCGGGCCAGGTCGGGGTCGACCCGCCCGTACTGCACGGTTCGCCGCGCCACGAGGGGGAGCCCGTAGAGGGTCACCCGCTCGTCGGCCATCACCGCGCCGCGGCGCGCGTCCCAGCGAGGTTCGCTGTAGGTGCGCTTCACGAGGTGGCTCGCCAGCTCCTCGGCCCACTCCGGCTGCACCCTGGCCACCGTGCGGGCCCACAGGCGGTTCGTCTCGACGAGCTCGGCCGCCATCACCCAGCGGGGCGGCTTCTTGGCCAGCGCCGAGCTGGGGGCCACGAGGAAGCGGGCGTTGCGGGCGCCGGTGAACTCCTGGCCCTGCCCCTCGCGGACACCGACCTGCGACAGGAGCCCGGCGAGCAGCGCCTGGTGGATCCGGTCGGGGTCGGCCGGCTCGGTGCCGGCGTGGATGCCGGCGGCCGCGGCCGTCGTTCGCAGCTGGCGGTAGAGGTCTTGCCACTCCCGCACCCGGAGGTAGTGGAGGAACTCGGTGCGGCACAGCTTGCGGAACTGGCTCGACGACAGCGCCTTCTGCTGGGCCCGCAGGTGCTCCCACAGCGCCAGCACCGCGAGGAAGTCGGAGTCGGGGTGGGCGAAGCGCCGGTGGGCCTCGTCGGCGGCCTGCTGGTGGTCGGCGGGGCGCTCGCGCACGTCTTGGATCGACAGCGCCGCCGCGAGGATCATCACCTCGCGCACGCATCCCCGCCGGCCGGCCTCCACCACCATGCGCCCGAGCCGCGGGTCGACCGGGAGCTGGGCCAGCGTCCGCCCCAGCGGCGTCAGGCGCGGCTCGTCGCGCTCCTTGGCGGCGTCGAGGGCGCCGAGCTCGTGCAGCAGGGCGATGCCGTCGTCGATGCTGCGGCGGTCGGGCGGCTCGACGAACGGGAACGACGCCACGTCGCCGAGGCGCAGTGACGCCATCTGCAAGATGACCGACGCCAGGTTCGTGCGCAGGATCTCGGGCTCGGTGAACGCGGGACGGCCGGTGAAGTCGTCTTCGGCGTAGAGGCGCACGCAGATGCCGGGGGCGACGCGACCGCAGCGGCCGGCCCGCTGGTTCGCCGAGGCCTGTGACACCGGCTCGATCGGGAGGCGCTGCACCTTGAGGCGGCGGCTGTAGCGCGAGATGCGGGCGGTGCCGGCGTCGACGACGTAGCGCACCCCCGGCACCGTGAGGGAGGTCTCGGCGACGTTGGTCGCCAGCACCACCCGGCGACCCGGGTGGGGTTGGAAGATGCGGTGCTGCTCGGCGGCCGACAGGCGGGCGTAGAGCGCCAGCACCTCGGTGGCCGGCAGGCCGAGGCGGCGCACGGCGTCGGCGGTGTCGTGGATCTCACGCTCGCCCGAAAGGAACACCAGCACGTCACCCGGGCCCTCGCGGGCCAGCTCGCGCACCGCGTCGCAGACCGCCTGCGTCTGGTCGCGGTCGTCGTCGGGCTCGACGCCGAACGGCCGGTAACGGATCTCGACCGGGTAGGTCCGCCCGGACACCTCGACGACCGGCGCGCCCCCGAAGTGCTCGGCGAAGCGGGCGGTGTCGATGGTGGCCGACGTGATGACGACCTTCAGGTCGGGCCGGCGGGGCAGGAGCCGCTTCAGGTAGCCGAGGAGGAAGTCGATGTTGAGGCTGCGCTCGTGGGCCTCGTCGATGATCACCGTGTCGTAGCGGCGCAGGTCGCGGTCGCGCCGCAGCTCGGCGAGGAGGATGCCGTCGGTCATCACCTTCACGTAGGTGCCCGGTCCGACCCGGTCGGTGAAGCGCACGGCGTAGCCGACGGCACCGCCCACCTCGCTCCCGAGCTCCTCGGCGATCCGCTCGGCCACCGTGCGGGCGGCGAGGCGCCGGGGCTGGGTGTGCCCGATGAGCGCGTCGCATCCGCGGCCGAGCTCGAGGCACAGCTTGGGCAGCTGCGTGCTCTTCCCCGAGCCGGTCTCACCGGCCACGATCACCACCTGGTGGTCCCGCAGGGTCGCCAGCAGGTCGGGCCGCCGGTCGGTGATGGGCAGCTCCGGCGGGTAGCGCAGGTCGGTGAGCGGGGGGCGGGCTGTCATGCGGCCCTCCATCCTGGTCGTCCTTCCGGGGTCGGTGGCGGCCAGTTGCGCCGGGCCTTGGCGTGTTCGTCATCGTTCTGTAATCTGAGGCCCGGTCGTTCGCCCCGACCAGTCCGTGCCGATGCGTGCCGCCGCGCCCGCCGAAAGGACACCCCGATGCGCCCTCGTTCCGCCGCCCTTGCCCTCGCCACCGTGCTGGCCGTCACGAGCGCCCCCGCCGTCGCCCTGGCCGCACCGGCGCCCGTGGCCGCGCAGGCCCCCGACACGGCGACGATGCCCCGGGTCCGCCGAGGCTCCACCGGCGACGCCGTCGTCACGCTGCAGCGCCTCCTCACCGAGCGGGGGTACAGGCCGGGGGCGGCCGACGGCCGCTTCGGTCCTCGCACGCTGGGAGCCGTGCTGGCGTTCCAGCGGGCCAGCGGGCTGGTCGTCGACGGCATCGTGGGCCCCCGCACGTGGGCGGCACTGGGCAAGGCGGGCACCACCACCACCACGCCGGCCACGACGACCGGTTCCGCCCCGTCGGGCACGAACGGCACGCCGCCCATGGCGACGTGGGACGCGCTGGCGAGGTGTGAGAGCGGCGGCCGGTGGGACCTGAACCTCGGCACCGGCTACTACGGCGGGCTGCAGTTCCTGGCCAGCTCGTGGCGTGGTGCCGGCGGCACCGGGCTGCCCCACGAGCATCCGCGCGAAGAGCAGATCCGCCGGGCCGTCGTGCTGTGGGAGCGCTACGGCTTCAAGCCGTGGCCGGCCTGCTCCCGCAAGCTCGGCCTGCTGTAGCGGCTACGCCCGCTCCCACAACACCGGGAAGCTCGGGTGGTCGAGCGGGGCGCCGGCCGCCAGCTCGTCGGCCAGGCCCGGGAACGGCGGTGAGGTCGTCCACGGGCGGGGGGCGTGGACCATGTCGTCGCCGAGGAACCGCACCGACAGCACCCGCCGGCGCTGCGGCCCGTCGACGCCGCCGGCTGCGTGGAGCGTGAGCATGTGGAAGAATACGGCGTCGCCGGGTTCGAGGGCCCAGCCGATCACCGGGTAGCGCTCGGGGTCGGCATCGAGGTCGGGCAGCTCTTCGAGCGCCCCCTCGGGGAACCACTTGGCCTGCCCGTCGAGGAACGTGCGGGGCAGGTACCACGGCCCGAGGTGGGAGCCGGCCACGAACTCGAGCGTCGACGAGCGCGGCACCGGGTCGACGGGGAACCACATGCTGGCGTTCAGGCGCCCGTCGACGTTGTAGTACGGAAGGTCCTGGTGCCACGGCGTGCGCTGGCGCGTGCTCGGCTCCTTCACCAGCACGTGGTCGTGGAAGAGCCGCACCACCCGAGCGCCCATGAGCTCGCCGGCGATGGCGGCGGCCGGTGAGGTGCGCACGAGCCGCTCGAGGGCCGGGAGGCGCGACCACGAGCAGAAGTCCTCCACGAAGGCGCCGTCGTCGGCCGCGCTCGCTCGCTTGGCCAGCGGCGACAGGTCGGCCAGGTTCGCCTCGATCGCCTCCTCGGCCAGCGCCACCTCGGCTGCCGAGAAGGCATCGCGCACGCACACCGCGCCGTCGCGCCAGAAGTCGCCTTCGATCTCCATGCCGCAGTCCTACCTCATCGATCGCTCACATCTCACCGACGCCGCCCTCACACGGGTGTCGGACCCTGGGACGTGCCGGGGAGGACCCGGCCGATCCGAAGGAGCGACCATGAAGCGCACCACCCTCGCGGCGGCCCTCGCCGGCGTCACCCTGGCCGTCGGGCTCGCCCTCCCGGCGACCGCCGCCGTCGCCACCCCCAACGACACGACGTCCCCCGCGGCCTCGGCGACGAAGGCGACACCCGTGCCCGCCGTGCAGGCCCGCTGCCGGGCGGCCATCACCAAGCGGTTCGGCCAGCTCGACGTGCTCGCCGCTCGCACGGCGGCGTCGACCTCGTTGAGCGACACCCACCGCGCCTCGATCACCACGATCCTCACCGGCACCCGCACCGGCCTCACCGAGCTGCAGGCCCAGATCGCGGCGGCGTCCACCGTCGACCAGCTGAAGCCGCTGTGCGGGGCGGTCGTCACGGACCACCGCGTCTACGTGCTGCGCACGCCTCAGGTCGACCTGACGATCCGCTTCGACCGGGCGTCGGCGGCCACCGACCTGCTCGAGGTGCAGGCGGCCTCGTTCCAGCAGCGCATCGACACGCTGAAGGCACAGGGCAAGGACACCTCCAAGGCCGAGTCGGCGCTGGCCACCATGAACGCCCGACTGGCCACGGCCGACCAGGCGCAGGCCGGCCGGGCCGACGCCCTGCTGCTGCTGACGCCGGCCGACTACAACGCCGACACCGGCATCGTCGGGCCGTTCGTCACCGCCGCCCGCCAGGCGGAGAAGGCCAACGGCTCGGCGATCTACTGGGCCGCCCGCACCGAGGCCGCACTGCGCCGCCTCGCCTGAGGCCGGTGGCCGACGCCCACCCCTGGCATCCGCCCGGATTCTGACTCCCAAAGTGGCTGCTCCAGCAGCCACTTTGGGAGTCAGAACGAGCCTGGGCGGATGCGGCGCAGGGCGACGACGACGATGACGAAGCCGGCCACCAGCAGTCCGAGCGCCGCGCCGGCGCCCCGGAGGTACTGGCCGAGGGCCACCGTCATCGATTGGAGGAAGAGCAGCGTGGCGATCACCGTGACCGGTGTGCGCTTCGTGCGCAGGCCGACGGCGACCAGGCAGCCGGCCACCAGCATGGCGGCGAGGGCACCCACCCCCATCGAGACGTCGTCGAGCGCGTAGGCGCCGCCGACGGCCAGGACACCGCCGACCAGCATGGCCGTGGTCGGCGGGCGCAGATGCTGGCGGGCGGCGAGCGCGACGATCGCGGCGCCCGTCGGCACGAGCACGAGGGTGAACACCCACGCCGGCGCGTCGAGCGACAGCACGTCGCCAAGGCCGGCGATGGTCGCCGCCAGACCGGCCACGACGCTCAGCAGCTGCAGGGGCCGGTCGGTGTTGCGCCACAGCACGAGCCCGGCGAGCGCGGCGGCCGGGCCGGCCACGAGCGCGGTGACGCCGGGGTCGTCGCTGCCGAGCATCACGGCAGCGACGCCCGCCGTGAGCGCCACGCCGCCGGTGCCGGCCAGGTCGGCGACGCCGGCCAGGCGGGTGAACGCCGGCTCGGGTACCCGCCGTAGCAGGCGCCCGGCCGTCAGCCCGAGCACCGCGACGGCCATGCCGATGGCGAGGCGGGCGGCCCACGGCAGCTCGTCCCAGAAGCGGGTCACGACGAAGGTGGCCCCGACGGTGGCGAAGATCAGGCCGAGGTACACGAACAGCTCCGCCAGCGGCGGCATCCTCGCCTCGGCGGGGGTGCCGGGCGATGGTGCGAACACCTGCTCGAACCGCAGGATCTCGTCGGCCTGCTCGTGGGAGACGAACCCGCGCTCGACCCATGCGTGCGCGTGCGACTCGAGCCAGCGGGTGTCGGGATGCTCAAGGACGGGTGCCATGGTGCACCTCCCCGTCGTTCCAACTTGACGGTACGCCTGCCCGCCCACCGCGACGAGAGTCGAAGGACCATCGCCCCGATCGGATTCTGACTCCCAAAGTGGCTGCTCCAGCAGCCACTTTGGGAGTCAGAACATGGGGGGCGGCTACTCCCAGCGCAGCAGCTCGGCGGCCGGCCGGCGAGCCAGGCGCGCCGACGCCAGCGCACCGACGGCCGCCGCGACGGCCACGGCGACGAGGGCCAGCACGGCCACGCTCGCGAGGGCGGGTGCCGCCATCCAGCCCGGGCCCACACCGACCGCTTCGCTGACGAGGTCGGACAGGAGCCGGAACATCACCAGCCCCAGCGGCACGCCGACCACCACGGCGAGCAGGCCGAGCACGGCACCGGCGACAGCGCCCTCGCCGACGAGCTGGCGAGGGGTGAAGCCGACGGCTTGCTGCACGCCGATGCGCCGGGCCGACTCGCGCGTCGAGGTGAGCAGCGTGGTGAGGAGGTTGGCGACGGCCATGACGAGCAGGAGGAGCGCGACGAGGCGCAGCACGGCCGTCATGGCGTCGAGGTCGTCGGTGCCGGTGTCGATCACCTCCACCCGCACCGCGGGGCCGAGGGCGTCGGCGATGCGGGCGCCCAGCGCCGCCGGGTCGGTGCCCGCGGCGGCGGTCGCCCGCACCACGCCCGGGACGGCGGTCGGGTCGGCGGCGGTCAGCGTCTCCAGCCGATAGAGGAGCACCTCGCCGGTGTCCTCCGTCTCGCGGTACCAGCCGACCACCGTGACGTCGATAGGGGTCGTGCCGGCGAGGAACCGCACCTGGTCGCCGACCGCGACGTCGAAGCGGTGGAGGAAGCCGTAGCCGGCGATGGCCTCGCCGGCCGTCGCCATGGCCCGGCCGCCGGCGATGCGGAACCCGGCCGTGCTCGGGTCGCCGCCGATGGCCATCGAGAGGAACGCACCATCCTGCAGCGTGCTGCGCCGGCTCACCTCGGAGAACCACGTCGCGACCCCGTCGACCGCGCCGACGGCGTCGGGGTCGAGCGGCCCGTCGACGGCGATGACGGTGACGTCCCACGGGTCGCCGGCGCGCGCCGGGTCGGCGGCCACCTCCCCGACGGCCTGCACGAACCCGAGCGACACGATGGTGCCGACGACGGCCACGGCGATGGCGAGGGCGGCCAGGACGCCGCGCGTCGGGCGGCTGGCGACGTCCTGCGCGCCGAGCAGCGACAGCCGCCGCGGCACACCCGAGGCCCGCCGCGAGAGGCGACTCACGGGCTCGGGCGGCACGTCGCGCAGCACGTCAGTGACCGGACGCCGGGAGGCCGACCGAGCCGGCACGAGCGTGGCCACCGTCAGGAGCCCGAGGACGACGGCGAGCGTGACGACGAGCGACGGCAGCGTCCAGGCCGGGTCCTGCGGGCCGAGCGCGGCACCGATGCCGATCTGCAGCACTGGCGTGAGGAAGCCCCCGAGGAACCAGCCGGTGCCGGCGGCGCCCACGCCGACGACGAGGTGCTCCAGCAGCAGCGCGCCGGTGATCTGGCGAGGTGTGCAGCCGACGGCGCCGAGCAGGCCGATCTCCCGACGGCGGGCCACCATGCGCACGGCCATCGAGCCGGCCACGACGACGGCGGCGACCACGAGGACGAACATGCCGAAGGCCGTGACGAAGGCGCCGAACACGCGGTCGAACGCGAGGAAGTCGTCACGGGTGTCGAGCCACGACTCGGTGCCGCCGATGCCGGTGACGCCGGCCGCCGCCTGGCGCTGCACGAACGGGTCAGCCTGCTCGGGCTCGTCGAAGCGCAGCCACGCCTGGGCGAACACCCGGTCACCGGGGGCCAGGCGGTCGAGCCCGGCCTCGGTCAGCCAGGCCCGGCCGGGGTCGCACTGGGGGTAGAAGCAGTCGGTGAGGTTCACGGCCGTACCGACCACCGTGTAGGTGGCGTCGGCGTCGCTGCGCAGCGTGACGGTGTCGCCGACGCCGAGGCCGACGTCGGCGGCCAGGCTGCGGTCGAGCACGATCTCGTCGGGCCGCTGGGCCCACCGCCCGGCTCGCTGCGGAGGCCGGTTGACGGCGATGTCCAGGTCGTCCACCGCCATGAGCTCCATGGCGATCTCCTCGTCGTCCACCACGAGCACGGCGTCGTCGACGGTGGCGAACGGTCCGGACGATGCCCGCACCTCCGGGTCACCGGCGACGGCGACCACGGCGGCCTCCCGGCCCTTCACCACGAGGTGGGCCACGTCGGCCTCGGCCGCCACGCGGTCGAGCAGCGGCGCGCCCTGCCCGCTGACCACCAGGCCGGCGGCGATGCCGACCGAGGCCAGCACGAGCACGAGGAAGGTGGCGGCGAGGCCGCCGCGACGGCGGCCCTTCAAGCCGGCACCGGCCAGCGGCAGGACGCCGCTCATGGCGCGTCGGCGGCGCCCGTGCCGACGACGAGGCCGTCGCGGAGGTGGATCGTGCGGTCGGCGCCGTCGGCCACCTCGGCGTCGTGGGTGACCATCACCACCGTCTGGCCGGCGGCGTGCTGCGCGGCGAGGAGCTCGATCACGGTGGCGGCCGCTGCGCTGTCGAGTGCGCCGGTGGGCTCGTCGGCGAGGAGCAGGTCCGGCCGGTTGGCCAAGGCGCGGGCGATGGCCACCCGCTGCTGCTCACCCCCCGAGAGCGTGCCGGGCAGGGCCCGGAGACGGTCGCCGAGCCCGAGCGCGGTGAGCAGCTCCTCGGCCCGCTCGCGGGCAGCCTTGCGGCCGGTGCCGGCCAGCCGCTGCGGGAGCACGACGTTGGCCGTCACGTCGAGGTGGGCCACCAGGTTGTACTGCTGGAAGACGTAGCCGACCCGCTGGCGCCGCAGCACGGCCCGCTCCGCCACCCCGAGGCTCGCGAGGTCGACGTCGCCGAGCACCACCGAGCCAGCGTCCGGGCGGTCGAGCCCACCGAGGAGGTGCAGGAGCGTCGACTTGCCGCAACCGCTCGGGCCCATGATCGCCGCCCACTCGCCGCGCTCCACGGTGACCGACACCCCCCGCAGCACCGGCTGCGTGGCGCCGTCGGTGTGGAACGACTTCACGAGGTCGCGCGCGGCGAGCAGCTCGCTCACCCCCGGATGCTCCACCCCGCAGCGCTCCGACGGCCAGAGCCCAAGGTCGGGACCTGCGACGCCGGGGCCGGTCAGCGCCGCAGGCGGTAGCCCATGCCGCGCACCGTCTCGATGGCCCCGTCACCGACCTTCTTGCGCAGGTAGCGCACGTACACGTCAGGGTCGTCGCTCATCGTCTCGAGGTGACCACGCACGATGGTGATGGGCGTGCGCAGCTCGTGGCCGGCATCGTCACCTTGGGCGCTGGGCCATGTCCTCGAGTCTCGTAGTATGTGACTGTGCGACTGGAGGTCTCCCGCCGAGCCGAGCTGGCCGTACGGGCGATGGCGGTGCTCGGCGCCGGGCGGTGCAAGGGTCCGGTCCTGGCCGAGGCGCTCGGCACCACGCCGGGCTTCGTCACCCAGGTCATGGGACCGCTCGTGAAGGCGGGCTGGGTCCGCTCCGAGCCGGGCCCGCTGGGCGGCTACGCCCTGCTGGCCGCGCTCGACGAAGTGAGCGTGCTGGAGGTGATCGAGGCCGTCGACGGCCGCACCGACGGAGGTCGCTGCGTGGTGGAGGACCGCACCTGCGATGCCGAGGCGCCGTGCGTGCTGCACGTCGCCTGGTCGCGCGCCCGTGGCGAGCTCGAACGCACGCTCGGAGCCATGCCGCTGTCGTCGCTTGCAGCAGGGGTGCCGTGAGGCCCGGTCGGGCCCGCGGTCTCGTGAAGGAGGAGCTCATGTCCACCGTCGCCGACATCGTGATCGCCAACCCGGGCGCGTCCCGGGTGTTCGAGCGCTATGCGATCGACTACTGCTGCCACGGCCAGCGGCCGCTGGCCGACGCCTGCATCGAGGCCGGTGTCGATGTAGCCGTCGTGGAGGCCGAGCTGCGGGCCCTGCCGTCGGCCTCGGCCGCACCGCCGGCCGACGACGTCGGCGCGCTCATCGGCCACATCGTCGCCACCCACCACACGTATCTCCGGCGCGAGCTGCCGCGCCTGCACGACCTCATGGAGAAGGTGGTGGCCGCCCACGGCGCCGCTCACCCCGAGGTGCACGGCCTCGCCCAGACGCTGGCCGAGCTGGCCGACGACCTCCTGCCCCACCTGGCCAAGGAGGAGAAGGTGCTGTTCCCGCTCACCATCGAGCTCCTCGGCGCCGTCGAGCCGACCACGTTCCACTGCGGCAGCGTGATGAACCCGATCCGCGTGATGCACGTGGAGCACGACCGGGTGGGTGAGCTCCTGGCCACCCTGCGCCATCGCACCGGGGGGTACGTGCCGCCGGCCGACGCCTGCCCCACCTGGCGAGCCCTCTCTGCCGGCCTGGCCGAGCTGGAAGCCGACATCCACACCCACGTGCACCTCGAGAACAACGTGCTGTTCCCGCGGATCATGGCGCTCGAGGTCGCGCTCGGCCGCTGACCCGTCAGCCGGCATCGGGTCGCTGGGCGGCCACCCACGCCTTCGCGTCGTCGTGGGCCCGGCGGAGGCTGGCGCCGACCCACTCGTCGCGCTCGTACACGTTCTCGCTCCCGACCACGGCCGTGAGACCCGTCACGACGAACTGCTCCTGCAGGCGCTCGTCGGCCGACACGACGACGAGCTTCGAGCCGGTGTTGTGCAGCTCGGTGGCGTAGCGCTTGAGCACGTCGAGGAACGTCGACCCGAGGTCGGTGCGGCCGCGAAGCCGCAGGATCACCACCGACCCGACCGACTCGGGCGTCACCTCCGGCAGTGCGGCCTTGAACACCGGGGCCGAGGCGAAGAACAGGCTGCCGTAGGGCTGCAGCACCAGCACCTCACCGGGGGGCACCGTCGCCGGCGGGTCGGTCTCCACCATCCGGCCGTCGGGCTCGAACCGGCGCTGCACCACCTTCACCTGGTTCGACTGCTGGATGACGCGCAGGACCACCGAGAGCCCGACCCCCGCGAGCACGGCGTACTGCAGGGGGATCAGCATCGTCAGCACGAACGTCACCGAGAGGACGGCGGCCGACACGACGCTAGAGCGCCACACCGACACGATCTGCGTCGGCTTCACCGTGCGGAAGCCGATCAGCATCAGGAGCCCGGCCAGCGCCGGCATGGCGATGTAGCCGACCACGTCGCCGAGTAAGAGGATGACGGCGGCCATGACGGCCGACGCGATGATCAGCGCCTGGCGCGACTTGGCGCCCGCCGACTTCACGAGCGAGGTACCCGACATCGAGCCGCCGACCGGCATCGCCTGCAGCATGCCGCAGGCCAGGTTGGCCACGCCTTGGCCGGCGAAGTCACGGGACGCGTCCGGGTAGGTGCCGTCGGGGTTGGTGAAGTTGGCCGAGATGGCGGCGCCCTGGACAAGGCCCACGAAGGCGAGGGACAGCGCCGGGATGATGAGCTCGAACACCGCCCGGAACTCGGGCCACTGCGGCAACGGGAGCGAACGCGGGATGTCGGCGATGTCGTCGAGACGTTCGACGCTGTCGAGCCCGAAGACGACCGTCGCCGCCGAGGTGACCACGATGGCCACCACCATGCCGAGCGCCTTGAGGGGTGTGCGCTCGAGCAGCACGATGAGCACGATCGTGGCGGCACCGACGGCCACGGTGGGCCAGTCGAGGGAGCGGGGGCTCAGCACGGTGTCGATCGCTCTGGTCACCCGGTTGCCGCCGGTGGCGGCGTACCCGGTGAAGTTGCTCAGCTGGCCGAGGATGATGTTGATGCCGACCGCGTTGATGAAGCCGACGACCACGGCGTTCGACACGAAGCGCAGCACCGTCCCGAGGCGCAGGAGGCCGGCTACCAGCATGATCGCTCCGGTCATGAGCGAGAGCGTGAACAGCGCCGACGAGTCGCCACCCGTGACGCGGTCGACGTCGGCGATCACGATCGCCATGGCGCCAGTGGCCTGGACCGCCATGAACGCCGAGCTCGTGGCGAGCCCGCCGGCGAACGTGCCGACCATGTAGGCGTAGAGCCCATAGACGGGGTTCACCCCGGCCAGGAGACCGCCGGCCAGCCCGTCCGGCACGCTCTCGACACCGAGGACGACACCGGCGACGGCGTCGCTGCGGATCGTGCGTCGCTGGAACAGGCGCGGGAGGTGCATCGGTCAGCCCCCGAGCTCCACGCGCGCTTCGGGCTCGAGGTAGACGACGACCTGTGAGCGGTCGAGGCCCTCGGCTTCGAGCAGCTCGGCCAGCACCTCGGTGTCGGGCGCCGGGAGCGGCCCGGCCACCCGCACGGCGTAGTAGTCCTCGCGACGTGACACGTCGACGAGGCGCCAGTCGGCGTCACGGGCCCAGGGGGCGGCGACGTCGGCGATCTCGATGAGATTCGCGTTCTCGCTGACCACCTTCGCGGTGGCGGCGGCGAGGGGGACGGCGACGACGAGCACGAGCGCGACCACCACGAGCGCGGCGTTGCGCCGGTTGAGCGTTCTGCCCTCCGATTCGACGGCGAGGCGGTGGACGCCGAACAGCGCCATCACGATGCAGCCCATCACGAGGATGGCGGCCACGTTCGTGAGGAACAGCAGGAGCGCGCCGAGCGCCTCGTCGGCTTGTCCGCCCTCCAGCGTGAGGCCGACGACGGCGAGCGGCGGTACCAGGGAGATGGCGATGGCGACACCCGGCAACGTGTCCGACACGTCGGCCCGGCATTGAGCGAAGGCGCCGACCGCGCCAGTGGCCAGAGCGGCGATGAGGTCGATGAGCCGGGGGCTCACGCGTGACGCGACCTGCGAGCTCGTCTCCGACACGATGGCGATCGGCGAGAAGACGCCGAACAGGTAGCCGACACCGATGGCAGCCGCCGCTCCGCCGACGACCATCGCCACCGACTGGGTCAGGTTCTTCTGGTCGCCGGTGACGACGGCGAGCACCGTGCCCATGATCGGCACCATGAGCGGGGCGACGATCATGGCGCCGATGACGGTGGCGGTGGAGTCGGCCACCACCCCGGCCGACGCGATGACGGCGGACAGGAGGAGCAGCGCCCAGAACCGGCTGAGCTTGCGGCGGCGGTCGTCGCCGTCGAACAGGAGGTGGTCCCGCATCCGGGCGAGGTCGTCGATGGTGGCGGTGGGCATCACGACCCTTCCTACACCGTGGTGCGCGCTCCGGTGGACGACTGCTGGTGAGGGCGGGCGCGGGGCTCAGCGGCGGCGGGGCCAGGGGAGCCGACGCCGGCGGCCGTCGACCAGCACCACCTCGGCGCCCGGCATCCGCTCCCGAACAGCCGGCGCGACGTGGAGCGCCACCGTGGCCGGCGAGAGGTGGCAGCCGTGGCACGCGCCATGGGCCTGCAGCACCACCCGTCGACCGTCGACGGCCACGACCTCGAGGCGACCGCCGTGGTCGGCCGCCAGCGCCCCGGCACCGCGATCGACGAGGGCCTGCAGGTCGGCCAGCGAGGGGGTGCCCGGGGCCACGAGCCAGGCCGCCCGGTCGCCGAGCGCGGCCCGCACGGCCTGGTCCACGCGGCCGACGTCGTCGGTGCCGGCGGTCCCGCGACCGAACCGGACGTGCACGTGTCCGCCCTCCACCCACATGCCGGTGACCGTGCCGTCGGCGACGAGGCGTGCGACGGCCGAGCCCGGCTCGGGGCGGCGTGGTCCGACCGGGCCGGGATCGACACCGTGGCACACCCAACGGAGCACGCCGGCGTCGGCCGTGCGCTCGACGTGGAGCGCGAGGGGGTCGAGGTCAGCTGGCGGCAAGGACCACCGTCCGGGCCACGAGCGCCGCGGCGTAGGCGAGCGCGAACATCGAGGCGAAGGCGAAGGCCGGCCACCGCCACGAGTTGGTCTCGCGACGCAGCACGGCCACCGTCGACAGGCACTGCAGGGCGTAGACGAAGAACACGAGGATGGCGGCGACGGTGGCGCTGTCGTAGACGAGGTCGCCGTCGTCGTCGCGCATCTCCTGCAGTCGCTCCGGCAGGGCGTCCTCGCTCTCGGCTGCGGTGGTGATGGCGAGCGTGCTCACGAACACCTCGCGGGCGGCGAGGCTGCCGATGAGCGCCACGTTGGTCTGCCACTGGAAGCCGAGCGGCGCGAACAGCGGTTCCATGGCGGTGCCGGCTTGCCCGGCCAGCGAGTGCTCCATCTCGTAGCTGGCGGCTTGGGCCTCGGTCATCCCGTCGGGGGCGCTCACCGACGGCACGTTGAGCAGGACCCACAAGGCCATGGACGTGACGAGGATCACCGTGCCGGCCCGCTTCACGAACGACCAGCCACCGTCCCACGCCGCCAGCAGCACCGAGCGCAGGGTGGGGCGCCGGTACGGCGGGAGCTCCATCGCGAAGGGGGCGGTCGGGCCCGATAGCACGGTGTGACTGAGCAGGCTGGCGTAGACGAGGCCCGACACGGCGCCGAGCGCGTAGAGCCCGGCCATCGTGAGGCCCTGCCAGGTGAGCGGTCCGGCCACCGACTCGTCCGACACGAACGCCGACACCAGCAGCACGTACACCGGCAGGCGGGCCGAGCACGTCATCAGCGGCGCCGCCATCATCGTGGCCAGCCGGCGCCGCTCGCTCGGGATGGTGCGGGTGGCGAGGATGCCGGGGATGGCGCAGGCGAACGACGACAGCATCGCCACCACGCTGCGCCCTTCGAGCCCGAAGCGGCCGAGCAGCCGGTCGGCCAAGAACGCGGCCCGGGCCAAGTAGCCGACCTTCTCGAGCAAGGCCAGGATCACGAACAGCAGCACGATCTGGGGCAGGAACACGAGCACGCCGCCCACGCCGCCGACCACGCCCTCGGCCAGGAACTCCCCGAACGTCCCGGGGAACACCGACTGCACCTGGTCGCCGAGCCAGGCGAAGAGCTGGTCGACCCGGTCGATCAGCGGTGCCGCCAGCGTGAAGATCGCCTGGAAGAACGCCAGCATCACCACGGCGAACACCGCGACGCCGGCGACCGGGTGCAAGAGCACGGCATCGATGTGGCGGGTGCGGCGGTCGGGGCCGGGTGCCGACGTGGCCGAGCGCACCACCGAGTCGACCCAGGCAGCCCGCTCGGCGGCGTCGGTGGGAGGGGCCAGCACCGGTGTGGGCCAGACCGCCGGGTCGGCGAGGAGGTCGCGCACCTCGTCGACGCCGATGCCGCGGTGGCCGACGACGGCTACGACCGGGACGCCGAGGGCGGCGGCCAGCCGGTCGGCGTCGACGGTGCCGCCCCGTGCCGACACCTCGTCGACCATGGTGAGCGCCACCGCAGTGGGGAGGCCGAGCTGGAGCAGCTCCCCGACGAACAGCAGCGAACGGGCCAGCGCGGTGGCGTCGACCACCACCACCACACCGTCGGGGCGCCGGGTGCCATGGCCGGTGAGCGCGTCGACCACCACCTGCTCGTCGGGGCTCACCGCCGACAGGCCGTAGGTGCCGGGCAGGTCGATGAGCAGCACGTCACGGGAGCCGACCGTGACGGTGCCCTCGCCACGGCTGACCGTGACGCCCGGGTAGTTGGCCGTCTTGGCCCGCAGTCCCGTCAGCGCGTTGAACAGCGTGGTCTTGCCGGCGTTGGGGCTCCCGACGAGCGCCACCTCGAGGTCGGCGGTGCGGTGCGCGCTGTGGCCGCCGTGGTGGTCATGACCCATCGGGCACCTCGGTGACCTCCACGAGCGCCACGTCGGCCCTTCGCACCGCCAGGCGCACGCCGCGCAGCTCGTAGACCATCGGGTCGCCGAGCGGCGCTCGCCGCTCCACCCGCACGACGGTGCCGGCCAGGAACCCGAGATCCTCCAGACGGCGGCCGAGGCCGCCCTGGCCGGGCGCGACCGACTGCACGACCACCGTGGCACCCACCCCGACTTCGGACAGCCTCACGTGTGCGACCTCATGTTAGGTGACCCTAACACGCGACCGCCCCCGGTGGACCGGCCCTTGGTCCCGTCGTCGTCGGGGGGCCGGGTCTTGGCACTGCCCCGGGCCAGAGGCGGAGGTCCCTACTCGCCAGCCGCTGGCCCGGCGTCGATGGTGGCCGCCGGTGGTGCCGCCCGCCGGGCCTGTGCCCGCCGCACGAACACCGCCGTCACCGCTGCGCCGGCGATGAAGGCGAGCAGGACGAGCGCCCACTTGCGCCGGCTGTGACCGGTGATCTGGTCGAGCGTCTCGTCGACGAATTCCCGGCCGACGGAGGTGACGAGTTCGTCGATCGCCTGTCCCACGAGGCCACGGTAGCCCGCCGCCCCGACAGTGTCACGGTGGCGAAGCCAGGGTCGAGGGAGGTGGCCGCGCCTCAGACCACGACGCAGGCGTCGCCCTCGCCGACCCGGCCTGGCACGGTGACCCGGGCGTACACGCCGAGGTCCTGGCCGGCCTCGCGCACCAGCGTGCGCATGATCGAGCGGTCCTCCGGGAGCTCCGACACCGGGCGGGTGATCATCACGCAGCGGGGGCAGCCGCTCAGCACCTCGATCACGGCGCTGCCGACCTGCAGCGAGCGACCCACCCACGCCTGCTCGGCGAAGCCCTCGGCATCGGTGTGCAGCAGCAGGCTCGGCCGGAAGCGGCGCACGTCGATGGCGCTCGTAGGGGCCAGGGCCTGCAGGTGCGCGAGCGAGGCGTCGGTGATCAGCACGAGCGGCCAGCAGTCGTAGTAGGTGCCGGGTGGGCTCTCGAACTCCACCACGTCCGGCGGAAACTTCGAGAAGTCGGGGAGCGGATCATGCTCCTCGAGGGCGAAGGTGGCGCGCAGTTCGCCCATCAGGTCGGGGTCGTCGGCCGGGCCGCGCCGGTAGTGGTCGCGGTCGTCGGCCGGTGCCAGGGCCTCGAGGCGCACGGGGTGGCCGACGGCCTCGCTCACCACGTCCGACGCCTCGTCGGCACCCGCCAGCACGGTCCGCCCGTCGGGCACCGTGATCGCCACCTCGCCGGTGGCGAGGGTCCGGGCAGCCAGATGCATGAGCGGGCCGATCTTCTTGGCCCCCCGGATACCGCCCCGAACGAGGTCCCTCGTGGCCCACACGCGGTCGCCGGCGATGCCGAGCGGGCCGAGGTCGACGGAGGTGAGGCGCTCGCCGAGCATGCTCTTCACGGGGTAGCGCCAGCACTGCGCGACGGTGGCGACGACGTCGCCTGGCTTCGTCTCGGTCATGGCGGCACAGTAGATCGACCGATCAGGGCTCGAGGCGGGCTTTGTCGCTGCCCGACGCGCACGCCCCGATGAGCAGCCTGGCGGCGGCTGTGGCGCACCACCAGCCGCGTCCGCTCGTCATGGACGCGACTCGAGCACTGCGAGGTCTCGGGTGGCGTACCGGTGGTGCTCGAGCTCTTCTTCCATCACGGTGAAGAGGCACTCGCGCACCGACGGGAGCTCGTCGTCCCAGCCCTCCAGCGGGCTCTGCAGGCAAGGCGGGTCGAGGTCGGCGTCGGCGAGCAGGTCGAGGGCGCGGCGGACCTCGGCCATCTGCTCGGCCCGCACGGCGAGCACGTCGTCGAGCGTTGGCTGGGTGTCGGCGTCGAGGCCGATCGCGGCCGCCGACTCGGCCGGGAACGAGCTGTGGGGCAGGCCGAGTGGGTGGAACGGCGACGGTTGGGCCAGCACCGCGTTGCGGAGCCAGGCGTCGGTGGCGAACACGAGGTGACGCTGTGTCTCCACGAACGACCACTCGCCGTCGACCCGCTCGTGCAGGGCAGCCTCGGGCAGACGGCGGGCCCGCGTCACCGTGGCGTCCCACGATCGCTCGACGTGGGCCCACGAGGCCGTGAAGTCGTCGACCGTGCGGGCGGCCAGCAGCTGGGCCATCTCGGGGCGGACGTCGTCGGTCATGGTGCCTCCTCGAAGTCGATGCCTATCACCACACGCCTTGGGCGCCGGTCCCGCTCGCAGCTCTTGAACCACTGGCACTGGCACCAGGCCGGCTCGTCGCGGCGGGCGAACACGGCCTGCAGGCGATGAGGAGATCGGGCACCTTGGGTCCCCTCAGCCCGTTGTCGGCGAGGCTGCGCCGGACCTGATGCGCGCGATCGAAGTGGTGACACTCGACGTCGCCTCGGCGGAACACTCCGAGCGCAGCAACCAGGCGGTCCCACTTGCCGTCGCTGCGTGCCGAGAAGCTCGACGCCACCGTCGATCAGATCCGCGTCGGCTCGAGCTGCGGGTAGCTGCTTCGCAGTCGGGTCGACAGCCCGATGTCTCGCGACATCGCAGCGTGGAGCTGGGGGAATCGAACTGCCGCC
>Ga0114939_10000016_pt1 | contig 145160 bp, 122 predicted proteins | sample AshMeaCrysSpring_FD_87196 | JGI IMG/M metagenome (GOLD analysis project Ga0114939, IMG submission 87196) | Groundwater microbial communities from Big Spring, Nevada to study Microbial Dark Matter (Phase II) - Ash Meadows Crystal Spring | ecosystem: Environmental > Aquatic > Deep subsurface >...
GGGTGTCCAGGATGGTTTCGTAGAGCTTCTGGACCTGCGCGATGGTAAACTTTTCCGGCAGCAGATCAAACCCGATGGGCTCTCTTCGCAGGCGATGCTGAAGAAATTCGAGCGCCATTTCGATCATTTTCCGGTGGTCGAATCCCAAGGGAGGAAGTTTTTTCACCGGGAACCATGCAGCGTCCGGGTGTTTCCGATCTGGCTTGATTTTCTCATCGTCCACCAGCGAATAGTAGGCGATGGAGAAAACATGCCTGGCCACTTCCGGAAAACGCATGTGCACCCAGAGCCAGTCCTTTTCATTTTCAAGTCTGTCTGTTTCTCCAAATACATGGAACTGCTCCAGGCGGATTTTTTTCAGCCCCGTTTTTTCTTTGAGGATCCGGGCAGCGGCCTGGTCGGGGTTTTCCCCTTCCTGCACATGATGGCCCGCAAGTGTATAATCTGAAAAAATAAGTTTTCCGCTGCGTGGGTCTTCCAGCACCCTTTTTGTCAATAATACACTGAGTGTGTCTTCGTGGAAACCGAAGATGACACAGTCGACGGAAATATTGGGTATAAGTCCAGGCATCGTTGAGGTGTACAATGTACACTTCTATAAATCTAAGGTAAAACGACTGATTGAGGTGGATTTTTTTCCTTCAGGGTTATCCCGAATTTGTCTTTGTGTAGAAAAGCGGCACTGACCGTGCAGTGGAGCTACATATCCATTGATTTTCGGATCACCAGTTGCCATCCGGCTTCGCCGGCTTTCAGCCCATAATGGATCATCCGTTTTGTTTTACCGCCCTTGCCGATCGGGAATTCCCGGATCAGTTCTTTGCCTGAAATGCTGAAGTGATCCCGCCCGCTATACCCATCAAAAGGCTTACCAGCCTTCATATCGGTTTCCGAAACCTCGGCCATGTAGACTGGGGTGAGCGACTTATCCCCGTTTGAAGCCATGCTATTTTTTTGACGCCCTCAGCGCTCCATTCCACCAAGATCCACTGGGAATCAGCGGTGGTACAAGTCTTGATCATGGCCGGTTCAAATTTATAGATCGGTATGCGTCTGCTCGTGGGTCCTTCTCCTTCGAACAAATCGGGCAGCTGGTTCTCCAGGTAAATGCTGGGTTGTTCCGTATATACGGTTGCCGGCTCCTGTCTCCGGTTCTGATATTTTGCTTTAATTTTTTGGAAATTGGCGATGCGACGGGAATAGGCTTCCGGCTGGTAATCGAGGAATTTTTTTCTCCCAGCGGCATTGAGGGTTGGGTCGGTCTTGATCTTTTCTGTTTTCTCCTGGTAGTCTCTTTCGATCCTTGCGCCAAACTGATCAAGGATTTCGCCCAGACCTTCTTTCGGAGTGCAAGTCAGTTGCATTCATTGGCGAAACACGCCGGCAGTGCGACTTTGCTTAGCCGATATCACCCGGTTGTCACAGACCGTTGGCTTCGTGGTGCTGTCCGTAGCAAACATCACCTGCCAGCCAATGATTTCGTCCTGGTAAGTGGTGCGTTGGGCGAGTGCGGGGAATAAAATGAGCAGTCGAAACCAAAGAAGTATCCGTTTGTGCATTTTTGGAGCTTTTTTGAACACTTATAGCCTGGCCTGTCAATCAATTTAAAGATACAACCCCATCTCCACCTTATACTGTTCCGAAATGGCACGAGCCTCGGCGGCGAAGTCTTTTTTTTCCGAAGCGTAGATCACTGCGCGGGAAACGTTCACCAGCAACCCGCAATCTGCATTCATGGCACGCTCCGAGATATCTTTGAGTGATCCACCCTGGGTGCCTACGCCTGGCACGAGAAAGAAATGATCCGGGATGATCTCACGGATACGCGTAAACGCATCAGCCTGGGTAGCGCCAACCACGAACATCAGGTTGTCCGGTGTACCCCAGGTAGCCACGGTCCTCAATACGGATTCAAACAACGGCTCGCCGGTGGACAGTGTTTGTCGCTCGAAATCTTCTGCCCCCTTATTAGACGTCAGCCCCAGCACGATGCCCCACTTCCCGGGATAGACCAGGAAGGGTTTCACGCTGTCTTCGCCCATATACGGGGCGATCGTGATGCTGTCGAAGGGTAGGTTCTCCAGGAAAGCTTTCGCGTATTGCGTGGAGGTATTGCCGATGTCGCCGCGTTTGGCATCGGCGATTTTGAAATGCGTGTTGGGGATATAGCGCACGGTCTTCTCCATCGCCTCCCAGCCTTTGAGGCCCATCGCTTCATAAAAAGCCGTATTGATCTTATAGCTCACACAAAGGTCAAGGGTAGCATCGATGATGGCTTTATTGAATGCAAAAATTGGATCAGGATCCGCGTGCAGGTGCTTTGGAATCCGCTCCAGGTCGGTATCCAGGCCAATACATAAATAGGATTTCTTTGTCCGGATCTGTTCAACGAGTTGTGCGCGGGTCATGGGGGCAAGTTAGGGAAAAAGGGAAAACAGCTAAAGGCAGCGGGATACTGGCGCCAGTTGAACCTAACCGGGTTGGCCCGGTGATCTGAAACTTAGCCTTAAGCCACCTGCAACACCACCCGGTATTCCGTGCATTCTCCTTCTTTGGTCTCCACCCGGATTTTGCCTCCGTGTTTTTGGACAATGTCGTAACTCCGCTAATTCCCAATCCCGTGCATTCGCATTCCGCTGTCGCTTTTCATACCGGTAGAAAAACAGCTTTGTGTTACCGGGGGCCGCAAGCCATGGTTTTCACTTTTGTTCATAAAAGTGACTTCATTAACGCTTTCGTTTGTGTTCTGGAGGCTTCGGAGGTTGATTGTCCGGGGAGCAATCATGTGGCCTGGGGTGAAAAATCATCTCGCTGGTTGTTAAAAGCGTTTATCCTTTTGCGTGCAGATAACTTCCAAGATACGTTTTTCAGCCCGGGACGGGAGTGAATTTTGGGGCGATATGAAGTCCGGCTATTACCGGATACCCAGTTCCGCAAAGGTATTTCCCTGGGATAGATCGCCCGTCTCGAAGCCTTTTTTGAACCAATAGACCCTCTGCTCCGATGTACCATGGGTGAATGCGTCCGGCACGACTGTCCCGGTAGAACGCTTCTGAAGCCGGTCGTCACCAATCTGGTTGGCTGCATTTAGCGCCTCCTCGATGTCTCCCCGATCAAGTATATTCATCATTTTCTGTGCATGGTGTGCCCAGACGCCGGCCAGAAAGTCCGCCTGTAGTTCCATGGCTACGGAAAGTTTGTTACCGTCCGCCTCGCTCATGCGCTGTCGCATACTGGTGATCCTTTCAGAAGTGCCATTGATGGTTTGGATGTGGTGTCCCACTTCATGGGCTACCACATAGGCCATGGCAAAATCTCCGGGAGCGTTCAGGTTGCGCTGCAGTTCTTCGTAAAAAGAGAGATCGACATACAATTTATAATCGCCAGGACAATAGAAAGGTCCGGATGCTGCACTGGCATTGCCGCAGGCTGACTGCACGATGTCCCGGTATAGGACCAATGTAGGTGCGGGATATTTGGCTCCTTGCTCCGCATACAGTTTACCCCATACGTTTTCAGTATATTTCAGCACCACGCTGACAAATTCCGCGCGTGCGTCGTCCTCCTGTTTCGCTGCTTCCGTCATGGGTTGGGAGCCGTTGCCAGTTGGATTCAACTGCGGAATCTGCGATGGATCCACTTCTCCGCCGCTCAACAGGGCAAAAAGGAGAAAAGCGATCAGCCCCAGTGCGCCTCCGCCTGCCACAATGCCTCCCGTTGAAATACCGCGTCTGTCTTCTACGTTATCACTTTGCTCCTGGCCTTGCCATTTCATAGCTCAATTTTTTTGCAATCTAATTTTTTTTTGGTTTCCGGAAATATCCCGACACTCCTCTTTGGGTACTTACCTATCCTACTGTTCCCGGGGAAGGCTGAAACAAGCGTGTAATGGCTGGGTTGATTTATCCAGGCTTTGGTCTAAACAAGTAAACTTTGCATGACCAGATAAAATCTCCAGATCTCGGCAAATGTATTGTATAATGGTACCGGTGCGAGGCGGATGACATTTGGCTCACGCCAGTCTGTGATGATGCCCTGCTTGGTCAACGCTTCAAAAACTTCCCGGCCATTGCGATGCATCAGCAAAGAGACCTGGGATCCTTTTTCCACGCGGGGCGTGACCACGGTGAAGGCGTTTTGCGGAACGGCGCGCTGCAATTCGTCCAATAAAAACCAGAGCCAGGCGCTGAGTTGCTGACGCTTTGTCTGGATGGCTTCCCAGCCTGCTTCCATAAAGACTTCCATTGAAGCCCTCAGGCAGGCGTATTGCAGGGGAGAGGGAGTGGAAAGTTGCCAGCCTTCGGCACTCTGGATCGGTTTGAAGCCCTGCTCCATTTTAAACCGGGTGCTTTTATCATATCCCCACCATCCGGCTAGGCGCTGCAGCGAAGCGTCAGCGTGGTAACGTTCATGGATAAACGCAGCACCTACCGCCCCGGGTCCCGCGTTCAGGTACTTGTAATTGCACCAGCAGGCGAAATCCGCGTTCCAGTTGTTCAGTTGCAGGGGCACATTGCCTGCGGCATGGGCAAGGTCGAACCCCACCTTTGCCCCGGCTTTGTGCGCAGCTTCCGCAATGGCACGCATATCGAAGACCTGGCCGGTGTAGTAATTGATGCCGCCCCAAAGCACCAGTGCGATTTCATCTTGATGGCGATCGATGGCTTCAAGGATGTCTTCCGTACGGATGGTTTCTTCGCTTGCGCGCGGAAAAACTTCAATCAGGTGTTCTGCAGGATCCAATCCACGGGAACGGAGATGGGTTTCGAACATATACTGATCGCTTGGGAATGCCTTTGCTTCACAAAGGATTTTGGTGCGATTGCCCTGCGGACGATAAAAACTCACCATCATCAGGTGGAGATTGACCGTGAGCTGGTTCATCACGGTGATCTCTTGGGGCTTTGCTCCCGTGATGGCTGCCAATGGCTGTTGAAGATGGGCATGGTAGTCCATCCATGTATCATCGCCCATGAAAAATGCTTCCACCCCGTAATCGTTCCATTGCTGCAGGACCTTGTCAATGTATGCTTTAGTACGCACTGGCTGCAGGCCCAGGGAGTTGCCCAGGAAGTAGGCCTGTTCTGCGCCATTATGAGAAGGAATCAGAAATTGTGCGCGAAAATACTTCAAGGGGTCTTCCGCGTCCAACTGCCGGGTAAAATCAAGTGATGCAATCATATGGAAATGGGAAGTTACGTGTTTCCCGCATGCAGGGGGCAAAAGGAGGAAGTCCGTTCTGCATGATATTTTCCGGCAAGTTTTGACGCAAAAGGCAATTCGAAACTACCGGGTATAGATCACTCATTCATGTGGTTGTCCCCCGTAAGACCGGGAACTATGTTTGCGAAAAGGTGATTATGAGAATAATAACGCTGATACTGGGACTTACAGGATGGATGAATTTGGGTTTCGGGCAGCTGCGGTCTTCGTGGGTTGACAGTGCCGTTCAACACACCGGGGATGCCATGGTGGCAAGCTATGTCTTCCCCCAGACAGCAAAACAGGCCAGGGACTTCCTGCTGGAGCAACGGAAAAAAGGGTCGTATTACAATATCCACTCCGGGGAGGACCTGGCCCTGTTGCTGACGCGCGATCTGCGTCTGGTGACTAAAGACCTGCATGTAAGGGTCTCCTGGTCTGTGGAAACCCTGCCTGAAGAGCATACAGACAGCGATTCTTCTGCGGAGGAGATGGAGATGTTGCGCCGCATGCACGCGGACAGCCACCAGGGGATTGCGGCAAAAAAAATACTCGAAGGCAATGTAGGCTATATCGATATTACGATGTTTGGCCTGCTGCGTTTCACGGCTGATTCACTGATCGCGGCGATGCAATATGTGGCGGAGACCGATGCGCTGATCATCGACCTGCGCAGCTGTCGCGGCTCCATGGACCCTTCGGCAATTCCTTTCCTAAGCGGGTATTTCTTTGAAAGACCCGTGCATCTCAATGATTTCTACAACCGGGCCGGGAATGATACCACCCAATCCTGGAGTTGTGGCTGGGTGCCGGGAAAGAGATACTACGGGAAGCCAGTCTATATCCTCACCAGCGGCCGGACCTTTTCTGGAGGGGAGGAGTTCGCCTACGACTATAAAAACCTTAAACGAGCTTTGATCGTGGGCGAAACCACCGGGGGTGGTGCCAACCCAGGTATGTCTCATCGAATCAATGACCATCTCGAGGTTTACATTCCTTATGGTTCGGCCATCAATCCTGTGACAAAGACCAATTGGGAAGGGGTAGGGGTTAAGCCCGATACCATGGTCAAAGCCAACCGTGCCTTGCAGAAAGCGCATGAACTGGCCTTGCAGCGATTGATCGCTGGCGCGTCAACGGCAGAAATACGGACGAGGCTGTTTGCATCGCTCGACCTTGTTCGGTTAAAAGCGCCGGTATTCCGGAATATTTCGTTTACCCTTCCGGGTTATATCGATGCCGGCGAGGTAGTGCTGTCCGGATCCTTCAACTTCTGGGACCGGCGGCAGTACCGGATGCAGAAGACACCTAAAGGTTGGACCATTACCGTAGAAGTGGAGCCGGGTGAGCACAAGTACAAGTTTATCGTCGATGGCAAATGGATGCTTGATCCTGGGGCAACCCACACGAAGCAAGATGGCGAAACGGTGAATTCGTTGATTAAGGTGGGCTAAGCGATTTGATGCCTGGGTGGGTATTTGCCACATGGCAGCCCTTAAAGGGTGACCGAAAGTTATATCACCGGGAAGTTGCCTGAAAATACATTTTTAAAAGGTTGGTCACACAAAACAGCGGATTCCTTGTTATCTTGTAAGGTATCCGGGAGACTCCGGTCATTCCTCATAAGAAGAGGCAGGGGCGGGTCGTCGGTGAAACTGATATGCGATTGGCAGTCCTCCGTCTCACATTTTTGTTCATTTGCTGCATTGCGGCTGTCCCCGGCATTGGGCAGGACCTTGATCCGCGTGCATACACCAGGCTTCCGATACAAACGACGGTCCTTTCCGGAGGCTACAGTTATTCAGCAGGAGGGGTCGTCACGGATCCCACACTGCCCCTGGATGATCTGAAAGCACGTGTTCATTCGGTTGCTGCAGGTGTTGTTCATTCTTTTCCTCTGTTCGGGCTCACCGCGCAGGCCATGGCTGTCCTGCCTGTTTCTTGGGCGGATGCCAACGCCGTGATCAATGGGCAGCGGGAGTATGTATCCAGGTGGGGCCTCGCCGATATGCGTTTGCGCATGTCCGTTTTGTTTCTGGGAGGTCCGGCTGCTTCGGTTCCCCAACTGCTCAAATCCAAACGGGGGACTGTCCTTGGCGCCAGCCTGAATGTTGTGGCCCCCACGGGACAGTTTTTTTCAAACAAGCTGATCAACATCGGTACAAACCGCTGGGCTTTCCGGCCTGAGCTGGGTTTGTCCCAGCCGCTGAGCAAGCGATGGCTAATAGATGTTTATGCAGGTGTTTGGTTTTTCACCAATAACCGGGAATTCTTCCCGGGAAACGCCTTGCGGACGCAGAATCCGCTTGCCGCCTTTCAGACACATGTGAGCTACAATATCGGCCCGCGCGCCTGGGCGGCATTTGACGCCACATACTATGTGGGCGGTCAATCTACCATCAATGAAGACATCAATGATGATCGGCAATCGAATACGCGCCTGGGGTTCACCGTAGTCATGCCGGTTGGGAAGCGGAATCTCCTGAAACTGTCCGCCAGTAATGGCGCCGTCGTCAGGGTTGGCCAGGATTTCACTACGGTCTCGGTTGGCTGGATGTCTACCTGGATAGGGAAAAAGGGCAGAGGGATGTAGGGTCTCATGTCAATGATGGCAACGGACCGAGGGTAGTTGCGGGTGCGTCTGATTGCGAGGATGGAACTTTGCCATTTTCATCGTTTAGAATTTCGGCATCTCCGCTCTATATTGTCCCTGTCCGGCCTCCGTCCACAGGTATGCTGACCCCGTTGACGTAGGATGCGGCCGGGGAGGCGAGGAAGGCTGCCACGGAGGCGATTTCTGAAGCCTCGCCAAAACGACCTGCCGGTATATCTGCTTCCATTTCGCGCGTGAGGTCGTCTACATGCATGCCCCGTTTATCTGCGGTAAAAGCCAGCAGGGAGTCCAGTCTTCCTGTTTTGGTATAGCCTGGAAGTATGGAATTCACCGTAATGCCAAATCTTCCCAATTCATTGCTCAGGGTTTTGGACCAGGAAGCCACGGCGCCGCGAATCGTATTGGACACTCCAAGATTTTTAAGGGGAACCCGGACTGAAGTGGAAATGATATTAATGATGCGTCCATATCCCGCGTCTTTCATGGAGGGAATGCAGGACTGTGCCAGGATCTGGTTGCAGATCACATGCTGAGTGAATGCTTTTTCGAACTGCTCTGGAAATGCATCGGCGATGGGCCCTGCTGCAGGTCCTCCGGTATTGTTGACCAGGATATGCACGGGGAGGGAACTAACGTGGGCCGTGATGGCCTTTCTAACGGTGTCCGGTACACTAAAATCCGCCACGATGTAATGATGGATCTGGCCTTGCGGTGTGGGTAGTGCATTCAGGGTTTCCTGGAGTGCCTTTTCATTGCGGGCCATGAGTGTGCAGGTGGCGCCCAGCGAGGCCAGTTCAATGGCAATGGCGCGACCGATACCCTGGGTACTTCCGCAAACAACGGCGTGTTTATGGGCAAGATTGAGGTTCATGTGTGCAATTAACTCATTAGCTTATTAACTTATTAGCTCATTAACCAACTAAAATGCTCATGTCTCTTAGAATCAGCTAATTAGTCAATGAGCTAATCAGCTAATCTTCTTCCATATCCTGCTTGATCTCCTCTGATATTTTCACCAGCACTTTATCAATCCGGTGTCCGTCCATATCGATGATTTCGATATGGAAGCCACTCCATTCCAATTGATCCCCGGATTTGGGAATGCGTTCCATCCGGTGCAGGATAAAGCCGGCCAGGGTATCAAATTCCTGTTCTCCTTCATTCATCCATTCTGCTTTATCAAAACGCGTCAGAAAATCGTAGAACGGAATTTGTGCGTCCACGAGGTACGTGCCGTCTTCGCGTTCCACCACTTCATAATCCTGGATATCTTGCTGGGGCAGGTCTCCCACGATGGCTTCGAGGATGTCGTTGAGCGTGATCAGGCCCAGCAGGGTGCCATATTCGTCCACGATGAAACAGGTATGGATCTTGGATTCCTTGAATCTTTCCAGCAATTGATAGGGGGAATTGTTTTCCGGCACAAAGAGGGCGGGTTTCATGATATCCTTGAAGGGTGTATCGTCCGGGGAGACGTACATATCCTTGATGGATGCGATGCCTTTGATATTGTCAATTGACCGGTCGCAGATGGGATAAACGGAATGGGGTTCCCGCAGGATTTTCTCCTTGATGATATTTTCGTTGTCGTCCAGGTCAAACCAGATGATATCGGACCGGTGGGTCATCAAAGACGTGATGTTCCGGTCGCCCAGGTGAAAGACCCGCTCAATGATTTCCTGTTCTACGGTTTCCACGGCACCGTGTTCGGTGCCTTCGCTGATGATGGCTTTGATCTCTTCTTCCGTGACCTGGTTGTCCGTTGTGCGGATATTGAAAAGCCTGACCAGGAGAGTGGTGGTTTTATTGAGCAACCAGACAAATGGCCATGTGATGGTGGTGATGAGTTTCATGGGTGCAGCCACCATTTTGGCGATGGCTTCCGGTGCCGTTAGCCCCAGTCGCTTTGGCACCAGTTCTCCCAGAATCAGGGAGAGGAAGGTGACCAGGATAACCACCAGTGCGGTGGAAATGCCTTCCGCGTATTTTGAGATCAGTGGAATGGGCAGTTTCTGGAAAAAGGGAACAATCTGGTGTACGATCTTATCCCCGGAATAGATACCGGTTATGATGCCTACGAGCGTGATGCCAATCTGTACGGTGGAGAGAAAAGACTCCGGGTGGTTGGCTAGTTTCAGGGCTGCTTTGGCCCGTACATCCCCTTTGTTTGCCTGTCCTTCCAGCCTCGCCTTTCGGGCGGATACCAGGGCAATTTCTGCCATCGAGAAAAGGCCGTTGATCAGGATCAGTCCAAGCAGGATAAAAAATTCTGTCATGCGATTGTGGTTTCAAGGCCCATTTTGCGATTGAAAAAACGGGCAGTAAGGGCACCCACGAGGCAGCCAAAGACTGCTCCGGCCAGGACATCTGAAGGGTAGTGCACGCCTACATAGACCTGGGCGTAGCAGATGGCAGATGCCCAGCCAAACACGAGTCCCCATTTCCTATTCATCCATTTCAACGTCTGGAATATAAACATCGCAGCCGCAAAGTGGTTGCTGGCATGCGAGGAGATAAAGCTACCGTTCATACCGCAATATTTGGCGATGAAGCGGATATGTTCTGCCATGAACTCGTCCCGGCAGGGCCTCGGCCGGTCGAAAATCTCTTTGATTATTTTGCTGCTCACGATGTCACAAAGTCCCGCCATGGCGAGGGCTACTACTACCCACCAGGCGCCCCTGGATCCGAAATTAAGGATCACAAAGAGGGCCAGGAAAAGGTAAAAAGGGACATACAGGTAAGATTCCCGGGTAAAAAGGGCCGTGGTGTCCAGCCATGGGGCTGTCCATTCCCTGTTGATTTTCAGCATCAGGGCGTAGTCCAGATGAAGGATTTGTTCCGGAACAGACATTGCTGCAAGATAGTGTAAACCGGGCAGTTTGGGGGAGCGCGTGGGTTGTGGGTACTGTGTGGTGGGTTGTGGGTGTCCACTTTTTCTCCCGGAAGGTGTCCCATCGGGCGAAGCCCGGGGTCACCTTCCGGTGCATTTTCCACCATCCACCATCCCCAACCCACTGCTCACTGCCTCTTCCTCCCCACGATGATTAGTCGCGGCGAAGCCTTCAGCTGGTATGCACCCAGCTCATAATCGCCAAAAACCTCCTGCACCTGTATGCCCTGGTAAGCCAGCATTTCAGTGAAATCCCCCAGGGTGAACTTGTTCACTTTCTCTGTATGGATGATGGGTTCTTCCATTTGGTCATCTTCGATTTCAATTTTTTTGTAGAAAAACTGTTCATCCATCCAGCGGGTGATGTGAAAGCTGACATCGTCCACCACTTTGGTTTCGCGGGGTTTCAGTCGCTCTTCCACATGCCGGACATTGAGGTAGTCTATGACGAAGCAGCCTTCGGGCCTGAGTGCGTTGGAGATGGTGCGCAGGGCGTCTTCATGTTCCCTGAGGGTATGGAAATAGCCGAAGCTGGTGAAAAAATTAAATGCGTAATCGTAATAATTGATGCGAAAGGGGAGCCGCATGTCATGTACAAAAAACTGCAGGTTATTGCGTTCCAGTTTACGCGCTTCTTCAATCATGGAGGGCGAGACATCGATGCCGGTGACATCGTAACCCATATCGGCCAGGGCTTGTGCATGCCTGCCTTTTCCGCAGGCGATGTCCAGCATCCAGGCGCCTGCCGGAGGCTTGAGCCATGCAATCAATCGCCCTAAAAATGCCTTGGCCTCCGCTTCATTCCGGTCGAAATAGAGCAGGTGATAGTAGGGAGAATTAAACCAGTCTTTGAACCAGGGCTGTTTTGCCAAGAAACGATGAGTTTGGGCAAAAGTAGGGTCTGCTGAGCGCTTTGGGCAGGGTCCCGTTTGCTTTTTTTAGCCTATCTTTGACCTCCCTAAACACCATCCACCTGTGGCATTGATTAAAAGCATTTCTGGTATTCGCGGCACCATTGGTGGTAAACCGGGTGATACGCTTTCTCCCCTGGACATTGTCAAGTTCACTTCTGCATTTGGCTCGTGGCTGTTGGACAAAAAATCCGGCAAAAAAATTGTCATCGGAAGGGATGGTCGCATTTCCGGTCCCATGGTTTCACAACTGGTAACCCAGTCCCTGGTGGCCCTGGGAATGGATGTGGTGGACCTTGGTCTGAGCACTACCCCAACTGTAGAAATGGCGGTGGTCATGGAGGAGGCAGCGGGTGGAATCATCATTACGGCATCGCACAACCCGCGCGAGTGGAATGCCCTGAAACTATTGAACCGTAAGGGCGAGTTTATCAGTGGCGAGGATGGCGCCGAAGTGCTTTCGCGCGCTGCCGCGGAACAGTTCAGCTATGCCACCGTGGAAAAACTGGGGACGATAAGGGAAGACGAGGGTTATCTTCAGAAACATATTGACGCCATACTGGCGCATAGCCTCGTGGACCGGGAGGCGATTGCGGCTGCGTCCTTCCGCATCGTGGTGGACGCCATCAACAGTACGGGTGCCACCTTTGTTCCTGCCCTGCTTCAGTCGCTGGGTGTGAAGGAAACGGACATCACGGTGTTGAATGGTGCGATCAATGGAAAATTTGCACATAATCCGGAGCCACTGCCGCAGAATCTCTCTGAACTGGCCAATGAAGTCAATAAGCGGGGCGCACACCTGGGCATTGCCGTGGATCCGGATGTAGACAGGCTGGTCCTGGTTTGCGAAGACGGCAGCATGTTTGGCGAAGAATATACCCTGGTGGCTGTAGCTGATTATGTGCTGGGAAAGCGCAAAGGGAATACCGTCAGCAACCTTTCATCCACGCGGGCGCTGAAAGATGTAACCCGCAAACACGGGGGGGTATACTATCCGTCCAGCGTGGGCGAAGTGAATGTGGTGGCAAAAATGAAGGAAGTGGATGCGGTCATCGGCGGGGAAGGCAATGGAGGGATTATTGTTCCTGATCTCCACTATGGAAGGGATGCATTGGCCGGGATTGCCCTTTTTCTCAGTCACCTGGCATTGAGTGGAAAAACTGCGAAGCAGTTGAGGGGATCTTATCCTGACTATTTTATCAGCAAGAATAAAATTGAGCTGGAGAACGGGATCAACCTGCAGGAGATCTTCGAAGCCCTCAAGAAAAAATACAAGAGCCAGCCTCTGAATGCCGAAGATGGGCTGCGGATTGAATTTGACAACGATTGGGTACACCTGCGTTCCAGCAATACGGAACCTATTATCCGGATAATTGCAGAGAGTAATTTCGAGACAACGGCGCAGAACATCGCCATGCGACTGATGCAGGACATCCGGGAGTTTATGTAATGCGAAATCATTGCCATGTCCACACGTGTTTACTTCGACAATGCCGCCACCACTGCCCTTGACCCGGAAGTGTTTGAGGCGATGAAGCCTTTTTTTACGGAAAAGTTCGGGAATCCATCTTCCATATATTCTTATGGGCGGGAAACGAGGCTGGCCATAGAGCAGGCGCGTAAGACCGTGGCCAAGATCCTGAATGCGCATCCGGCGGAAATATTTTTCACCAGCGGAGGCACGGAAGCCAGCAATACGGCCATCTTTTCCGCGGTACGCGACCTCGGCTGTACCCATATCATTACTTCGCCCATTGAGCATCATGCCACCCTGCATACGGTGGAATACCTGAAGAACAGGGGCGAAGCCTCGCTTAGTTATGTAGCGCTTTTACCCAATGGGCACATCGACATGGAAGACCTGGAGCATCACCTGGCAGCGGCGGAGTCCAAGACCCTGGTCACGCTGATGCATGCCAACAACGAAATCGGCAATATGACCGATATCCATGCGGTGGGCGAGCTCTGTAAATTGTACAACGCCATTTTCCATTCAGATACCGTGCAGACACTCGGACATTTTACCATCGACCTGCGCAGCACCCCTGTTCATTTCATCACCGGGGCGGGTCATAAATTTCACGGCCCCAAGGGAGTGGGCATGCTCTATGTCAATGAGAATGTGAAAATACATCCATTGATTCACGGCGGCGGACAGGAACGCAATATGCGCGCGGGCACGGAGAACGTGTATGGCATTGTTGGTTTTTCCAAAGCCCTTGAATTGGCAACGGCCCATATGGACGCGGAAACCGCGCATATCAAAGCCATAAAGCTGCACATGATGGAGCAGTTGAAAAAGAAGATCAAAGGAGCAGCTTTCAATGGAGACCCGGTGGGCCGGTCCCTGTATACGGTGCTCAACGTGAGCTTTCCCAAAACGGAGAAGACTGAGATGATCCTCTTTAACCTGGACATCAACCATATCTGTGCTTCCGGCGGAAGTGCCTGTACTTCGGGAGCCGACCAGGGTTCCCATGTCATCCGGGCCATTAACAACAACCCCAACCAGGTGGCCGTGCGATTCTCGTTTTCCAAATATAATACCCGGGAAGAGGTGGACCTGGTAGTGGAAAAACTCAGGGAATTGATTTGATCAGGACCTACGATTATATCATTGTTGGGGCCGGGTCCGCCGGCTGTGTGCTGGCCAACCGATTGTCCGCGAATCCCGTTGTAAAAGTGCTCCTGGTGGAGGCAGGGCCCGCCGATAAGAAACTGGAGATCCATCTCCCCGGCGGGTACACGAAACTGCACAGATCAAACGTAGACTGGGCTTTTTATACGGAACCACAGGAATATGTCAACCTGCGGAAAATTTTTATTCCCCGTGGCAAGACACTGGGTGGAAGTTCCAGCACCAATGCCATGGCCTATGTGCGGGGAAATGCGGCCGATTACGATGAGTGGGCGGAGCAGGGCAACGAGGGATGGGCTTATCATGAACTGCTTCCCTATTTTAAAAAATCTGAAGACAATATCGCATTTGATGGTCCCTTCCATGGAAAGGGCGGTCCCCTGCATGTTTCAAGGAGCCCGCAACCATCTGCCCTGGTGGAGCCTTTTCTGAATGCCTGCGCGGAACAAGGGATTTCCCGTATTGAAGACTACAATGCGGAACAACAGTTTGGCGCGTCCCCGCTTCAATTCACGATCAAGGATAACCGAAGGTGGAGTGCGGCGGTGGCTTTTCTGAAGCCCGTTATGAAACGGAAGAACCTGGATGTGATCACCCAGGCATGCGTGAAAAGGATTTTGCTGGAAGGAAGCCGGGCCACGGGAGTTGACGTGCTGGTTGGTCCAAGGACTGAGCGGTTTCATTGCAGCAAGGAAGTGGTGCTTAGCGCCGGGGCCATAAAGAGTCCTCATATCCTCATGGTCTCCGGCATCGGCGCGGAGGAGGCGCTGAAGCCTTTTGGCATTCCATTGCTGCAAAAATTGCCCGGGGTTGGTCAGAACCTGCAGGACCATGTGTGGACGGGCGCCAGCGTCTATACCAATATTCCCACAGGCAATACGCTGATCAGGCCATTTCACCAGTTGAAGGAGACCCTTCGGCACCTGGCAGTGCGAAAGGGTCCATTGGGCAACAGTCCCATCGAAACCACCGTGTTTCTTGGATCCAGGGCTGGCCTTACCAGGCCAGATCTGCAGTTGCATTCGGCGCCTGTGGGCATTCCGGGCGACTATTCCATGGATATCTATGACATGAAAACCTATCCGCACCGGGATGGGATGGGAGTGTTATCCATTTTGCTCAGACCGGAAAGCAGGGGATATATCGGGCTGAAGGACGCCAATCCATTGTCCGATCCCCTGATTCAGCCCAGGTTTCTTTCCCACCCTTCTGATATGACCAGGCTGCTGATTGGGCTGAAGAAGGCAATTGATATCCTGGAATCTCCTTCCATGCGGGCTTTTGCGCCCGATGGGGTGCACATGCCCGCCAGGCCATGGACGGACACTGCCCTGCGCAGCCACGTCCGGCAGTCGCTCGAAACCCTCTATCACCCGGTGGGTACCTGTAAAATGGGCCGGGATGAATCGGCAGTTGTGGACTCATCGCTGCGGGTATACGGCATCGTTGGTCTCCGGGTTGCAGACGCTTCCGTGATGCCTACCATCATTTCCGGCAACACCAACGCCGCGGCCATCATGATTGGGGAGAAGGCGGCGGATATGATCCTGCAGGAGGCTTAAGCATCAGGGTACATCCGTGGCAAAACTAAGGTGCCGGATCAGCGCTGGCGGCAGTTTGGGTAGTTTTTTCCGTTCAATCAGGTAGGTGGAGAGGCCGGCGATGTCCCGGAAAATATAGTGTTTACTCACCGCTCCTTCCAAGTAGCCGGATCCACTTGTATTTCCCGTTCCCACACGCATGCCAATCATTCTGCGCACCATCCGGTAGTGCGCGTGACGCCATCCCGCCAGTTGGTTGTCGATTTCCACCAGGGTATCCAGGATCTGGAAGGAATGGTGAAAAACGGGAAAATCCCGGTACAGCATGGTAAACAGGGCAGACCGCATGGCGGCAGAAGACAGTGTGCCGCGCAGATCCGGGTTGGGATTGTCCGGACCCTCCGGCAAGATGTCAAAGAAAACATAATCGAAGTCCCTGACCTTCCCGGATTCTCTTTCGGTTAGCCCGGACCGGTAGATATCCCGGTATTTTTTCCAGAAAGGATGTTGATTTGGTTCTAAGGGTACTGCGCCATTTGCAGGATCAGTCCAGTAAGCCAGATCGAAAAATGGCATCCGTTCCATCCATCGGTTGATGCGCTGTACCAGGGTTGGGCTGGCTTCCGTCTCATTAATTTGCTGATAATCTTCTGTATGAAAGCCGCCTTCATTGGTCCTTTTATAATAATCTGAATGATGCCGCTTTCCCATTTCCAGTCCCAGTTTGGCCTCAATCATCCTGAACTGCAGGCTCTGGAAGCCTGACGCCGGTGTGAGCAGGTTTCTGAATTCAAGAAAGTCCATGGGAGTCATGGTATCGAGAATGCCTACCTGCTGATTCAGGAGGCCCAGGATTTTTTCAACCCGGCGAAGCCTGTGCAGGGCCAGGTTCATATCCTCCGAATTGTCGTTTATATGCTCTTTTCCAAACACGTCCATGACATAATCCAGTTCAAACAGGATTTGCCTGAACCAGAGTTCGAAGGCCTGGTGGATGATGATGAACAGCATTTCATCGTGTGCTTTTTCCTGCCCTTCTTCAAAGCTGGCGGGACGCTGGGCGTCCAGCACTTTGTGGAGCTGGAGGTAGTCCTTGTAGTACATGGCGGAGGGGTTCATAAGGGTTCTTTTCGTTGGTTGCGGCAAGTTAGTTAAACTTGCAGGAGTTAACACAAGCAAGCAGATATGGAACAAAGCCTGGGTATTGGTTCGAGGGTGGAACACCCGCATTTTGGCCGTGGGACGATCGTTGACCTGACAGCGGAGAGTTATATTACCTGGTTCAAGAGCCAGCAGGGAACGAGGCCCATCGGGCGTTCATTTGAGGGGTTACGCGTCATTGAAAAACAGGAAGCGGATGGAAACGCTGCCGCCGGGATCACCGTTGCGGACATCGAGACGGCCCTTGAGCGGGTATTGGACCAGCGATTGCACGATGTGGAGATGGTGCCCCTGGCCAACAAGTGGCAGAACGGGATACTGGTTCTTCAGCCGGCCGACAAGAACTTGCAGGGGAAGGAGATTCCGCTTGGAACGTTTTTTCACAAGATTGTGATGGTCCGGGATAAACTCCGGCTCATTGAACAGAAAATCAATGCTTCGAAGAAACTGGAGGATGCGGAGAAAGTGGACCTCACACAGTACCTGACTGGCATCTACGGATCCCTCACCAGTTTCAATATCCTTTTCAGGGAAAGCCATCATCAGTTCAAGGGTGCGGGGGAGAAATAAGGATTGGCTTATTCGCTCATTCGCTGATTAGCTCATTTGTGTTTGGGTGTTAGATGTGCCTTCTGCGAAGTGAGATGCTGGATCTGAGATGCGGGCACTGTGGTGAAACCCCGGTGTCCGGTGCCATGGGGGTTATATAAATAACTTACCTTTCCATAGAACAAACTCCAACCCATCATGGCTATGCATGCTGCTGCAGGACGATCCAGGATCGAGTCCATTGATGTATTACGCGGAATCGTCATGGTGATCATGGCCCTGGATCATGCCCGTGATTTTTTTTCCTTTGTTCCGGACACTACTTCCGGCTTTGCACTGGATCCCACAAACCTGGCAACGACCACGCCCCTCCTCTTTTTAACGCGCTGGATTACCCATTTTTGCGCACCCGCATTTGTCTTTCTTTCCGGCATATCCGCTTACCTGATGCGCGGCAGGCGTACTGTCCCGGACCTGCGGGCTTTTCTCATCAAGCGCGGCATCTGGCTGATCTTTGTTGAGTTGGTCATCATCACTTTTGCCTGGTCTTTCAATCCATTGTATAACTTATTCTTCTTCCAGGTGATCTGGGCCATCGGAATCAGCATGGTCCTGCTGGGCCTGGCTATCGCACTACCGGCGCGGGTAATCGGACTGATCGGTGTCCTGATCATCCTGGGGCATAATCTCCAGGATTTGCCGGCACTGGCTGAAGCAGGTAAGGGTTCGCTATGGACCGATGCGGTCTTTGACGGCTTTTTTTCCTACCATCCCATTTCTGCGAATCGCGGGATTCTCCTGGTTTATGCCTTTCTTCCCTGGACCGGGTTGATGTTCCTGGGCTATGGCATTGGGTCTGTTTATACTGCTGGTTTTGACCCTCTGCGCAGGAGGCGTTTGTTGCGCATTGCCGGCCTGTCTGTGATCGCCCTTTTTTTCCTGCTGAGGTTCATTAATATTTATGGCGACCCGGCGCCATGGTCCGTTCAGCCGCGCGGATCCTTCTATACTTTTCTGTCTTTTGTCAACACCACCAAATACCCGGCATCGTTGCAGTATACCCTCATGACCATTGGGCCTTCCCTGCTGATTCTGGCAGGTTTGGAGCGCTACCGGAACAGGGTAACCGAATTTTTCAACCAGTTTGGTCGCGTCCCTATGTTTTACTATATAGTCCATCTCTATCTTCTGCATCTGCTTTCCGTGGGTTTGTTTTTTGCACAGGGTTTTGGTACAAAAGATATTATACAGCAGGGTACACCATTTTTTTTCCTGCCGCCCGGCTTTGGGGTTGGATTGGCAGGTGTATATGGGTTCTGGGCACTGTCCATCCTGTTGCTTTATCCCATGTGCAGGTGGTATAACCGGTATAAGCAAACCCATCAGTTCTGGTGGTTGAGCTATCTTTAGGCAACAAGCATTTCCTAAAGTCAACAAAACGAAAGCGTATGAAAAAACGGGGTTTGATCCTTTGCTGCGTCTTGCTTTCCTGGGCGGGTATGGCACAGGATTCCACCTGGGCTGAGAAGCTGGGATTTCCCCGCGGGAAGAAGGTGGTGGTCCTGCATGTGGATGATGTGGGAATGAGCCTGGAAGTGAACCGGGGGGCGATTGATGCGATGTCAAAAGGAGTGGCATCGTCCTGCAGCATGATGATGCCCTGCTCCTGGATACCAGGATATTTCCACTACCTGAAAGATCATCCGGAAACGGACGCAGGGCTTCACCTGACCCTGACATCAGAGTGGAAGGATTATCGCTGGGGACCTTTGGCAGGAAAAAAAGCTGTACCTGGCCTGGTGGATGGGGAAGGGGCGATGTGGGCTTCCGTGGAGGATGTGGTTAAACACGCCAGTGCAGACGAAGTGGAGATGGAGCTCCGTGCGCAAGTGGAACGGGCGCTGAGTTTTGGATTCCGGCCCACGCATATGGATTCTCATATGGGTACTTTGTTTGCAACGCCTGCTTTTATACAGCGATACGTAAAAATGGGTATGGAATACCAGATTCCGGTGATGTTTCCAGGCGGACACAATACGCTCATCGCACAGCAGATGAAGTCCACGGCAGCCGATATGCAGATGGCGCGCGGCATTGGAAAAGCGCTTTGGACGGCGGGTCTTCCGGTCATCGATGACCTTCACAATGAGAGTTATGCATTGCACCTGCCCCAGGGTATCGCGCCAACAGAAGAGAATCTGCGCAAATACAAAACCAGGTATTACATCGATGCCCTGGCTTCCTGTAAGCCGGGCATCACCTATGTCATCATGCACTGCATCCGGCCCACCGAAGTATTTGCGTCCATTTCAGATTCTGGCCCCATCCGCCATGGAGACTACCTGGCCATGATGAATCCGGAACTCAGGGCATATATTGAAAGGGAAGGCATCATCGTGACCACTATGCGGGAACTGATGCGCAGGCGAAAAGCATTGCAAAACTGAGGATCATGTTGGGACATTAAAAAATGAGCCTGTGCAAAAGCGACGGATGCAGTTTTCGCTGGTTGCCGGACTGTTACTGGCTACAGCGGGACATACACAAACTGCAGATGCACAAGGGGCACCCGCTGCGGTGAAGAAAGGAAGCCGCTATCCTTCGTTCAACATCGGCTATGAAGGAAAGGCACTCAACAGCGATAATTTACGCGGTAAAATAATCTGGATAAATTTTTGGTTTGAAGCCTGCAGGCCATGCATCGCGGAGATGCCTGCGATACAGGAGATCGTGGAGAAATACGCTGCTGATCCGGACTTTGTTTTTCTATCCATGACCTGGGAGAACAAAGCAGCCATTAACCGGGTGAAGGTAAAGCTGCCCATGTCCTATCCTGTGGTCTCTATAAGCGATGAGGAGGCGGAGCGATTGAACGGGGGACTAGGTTATCCTACAAATATTATCATTGACAGGGAAGGCAAAGTAATTTTTGTAGCGGTGGGAGGAAAGACTGACCCGGTATAGGCCAGAGAGGAATTAATGAAGACGATCGAACCCCTCATCGCGGAAGGTCTTCGCAAATGATGACGGTCATGGCGGAGGCACCATTCAGTCCTTCCCCAGCATTTTTTTTATTTCCTGCAATTTCAGCAGCGCCTCCACAGGTGTGAGTCGGTTGATGTCAATGCCTTCCAGCATGGACCGTATCCCAGAAAAGGTTTCGGTATGCGCGTCGAAGATGGACAACTGTACTTGCGGAGTTGACAGCCCTTTCACGGTTTGGGAAATGTCCTGGTCCAGGTGTTTTTCTTCCAGTTGTTTCAGTACTTCGTTTGCGCGTTGCAGTAGGCTAGGGGGCATGCCCGCCATCCTGGCCACGTGAATGCCAAAACTATGGGTGCTGCCGCCGGGAGCCAGTTTCCGCAGGAAGATGATTTTGTTGCCCATTTCCTGGTTGGTGACGTGAAAATTCTTGACCCTTGGCAGTTTGTTTTCCAGTTCATTCAGCTCATGGTAATGCGTGGCAAAAAGGGTATTTGGCCTGGCAGGCGAAGCGTGCAGGTATTCCACAATGCTCCATGCAATGGAGATGCCGTCATAGGTGGACGTGCCCCGTCCAATTTCATCCAGCAGGATCAGGCTCCGGGAGGAGATATTGTTGATGATGCTGGCGGTCTCGTTCATTTCTACCATGAAGGTGGACTCCCCCCCGCTCAGGTTATCGCTTGCGCCCACACGGGTGAAAATTTTGTCCGTGATGGGTATTTCGGCGCTGTCTGCCGGCACAAAACTGCCCATATGGGCCATCAGGGTCACCAAGGCGGTTTGCCGGAGCAGCGCGCTTTTACCGCTCATGTTGGGACCCGTCAGGATGATGATCTGTTGTTCCTCCGGGTCCAGTGAAATATCGTTGGGGACAAAGGGTTGGTCTGGTGGCAAGCTGCGTTCAATCACAGGATGTCTTGAGCCCTTGATGTCAAGCTGCCTGCCCTCATGCATGACAGGCCTGCGATAACGGTATTGAAGGGCATTCTGCGCAAAGCAGCAGAGACAGTCGAGAATGGCCAGCATATGACCATTGATCTGCATCGGCGCAATATAATCCTGCAATTCCTGGAGGAGCGCGTCGTATATGCGGGCTTCAATTTGGAGGATTTTTTCCTCTGCCCCGGTGATTTTTTCCTCGTATTCCTTCAGCTCCGGCGTAATATATCGTTCCCCGTTGGCCAGGGTTTGTTTGCGGATCCAGTTTTCCGGGACTTTATGTTTCTGACCGTTGCTCACTTCCAGGTAGTATCCAAAGACGTTGTTGAAGCCGATCTTCAACGTCTGTATGCCTGTATCCATCGCTTCTTTCTGCTGCAGCTCCACCAGGTAATTTTTCCCGCCGGAGGCAATGGCCCTCAGTTTGTCGAGGTCCGGATCAATACCCGCCGCAATCACATCTCCCTTGCTGGCCATCGCCGGAGGGTTCTCCCGGATGGTGTGGGTAATTTTTTCCTGGATGTATGGGCAAGGGTTCAGCGCGTCCCCCAGTCTGCGCAGGTATGCATTGCCACCGGATGTACTTTCTTCGCGGATGGCAGCAACCTGCCGGAGACCCCGCGCCAGTTGGACCAGTTCACGCGGATTAATTTTTTTTGCGGGGATCTTGCTGGCCAGTCGCTCCACATCCCCACATTGACTGATCTGCAATTGCAGTTTCGTCCTTGTGTCCGTCTCTGTAACCAGCCACTCCACTAGGTCCAGCCTTTCTTCAATTTTTCGTTTATCCAATAACGGTAGTACGATCCATCGTTTGAGCAGGCGCGCCCCCATGGGAGATACCGTCTGGTCCAGTGTACTGAGCAGGTTGAGGCCGTTTTCTACCGGACTGTGAATGAGCTCGAGGTTGCGGATGGTGAAGCGATCCATCCAGAGGTGGTCTTCCCGGTTGAGTCTTTGGATGGCCGTGATATGATGCAGGTGCGGGTGTTCCGTGTCTTTGAGATAGTGCAGTACGGCCCCTGCCGCAATGAGTCCCTGGTGAAAGTCCTCCACGCCGAATCCCTTGAGGGAATGCGTACCAAACTGACGGAGTAGTCCTTCGCGGGCATAAGTTTCTTCAAAAATCCAGGACTCAAGGGCATAGGTATAGAATTTCCTGCCGAAGGTTTCCTTGAATAATTTTTGATGGCTGCGTTGAAAGATCACCTCCGCGGGCTGAAGGGTCTGGAGCAGTTTGTCCATGTACTCCATATCGCCTTCAGCGGCAAAAAATTCTCCCGTGGACATATCCACAAAAGCGACGCCATGGGTCTGCTCACTGAAATGAATACCCGCCAGGAAATTGTTACTATGGTGTTCCAGCAGTTTGTCGTGCGTGGCCACTCCCGGTGTCACCAATTCAGTCACGCCCCTTTTCACAATCCCTTTTGCCAGTTTAGGGTCTTCCAGTTGATCGCAGATGGCCACCCTGAACCCGGCTTTGACCAGTTTATGCAAGTAGGTGTCCAGTGAGTGATGCGGAAATCCGGCCAGTTCCGACTCTGAAGCGCCTCCGTTGTTTCTTTTGGTCAGGGTGATGCCGAGGATGGACGAGGCGGTCACGGCATCCTGTCCAAAGGTCTCGTAGAAATCGCCTACCCTGAACAGGAGAATGGCATCCGGGTATTTTTGCTTGATGGCCCGGTGTTGCTGCATCAGGGGAGTATCTGCCTTGCTTTTGCTCATATGCTTGATTCCACGCTGGCGTGACGGAGAGTTGCAAAAGTAAGGAAGTGAGGGGGTTATCCCCGGGGGTAGGGGGGATGTGAAAAACTCCGGAATGCGGGTGTATAAAAACTTCCCATTCCGGTGTTTCAGCAGTAACTTTAAGCCGAATACTACTCGGCATGCCCTATTTATCCGTCATTCGCCGTCGCACGGTGGCCTTGCGCGCGGCCCTTGCCCTGATCATTTCATTGGCGTCTTGTTTTCTGCGGGCACAGTCCGTCAATCTGACTTCTTCCAACCTGCCCATCATCGTCATCAACACCAACGGTCAGGAAATTCAGGATGATCCCAAGATCGTGGCGGATATGGGCATCATTTACAATGGGGCGAGTCAGCGGAATAATATCACGGATCCTTTCAATCACTATAACGGGAAGATCGGCATCGAGATCAGGGGCCAGTCTTCCCAGATGTTTCCCCAGAAATCCTATAGCATTGAGCTGAGAAAATCCAACGGTACTTCTTCCCAGGATCTGTCCATGTTTGGTTTACCTGCGGAAAGCGACTGGGTACTGTATGCTCCTTATACAGACAAGACCCTGATGCGGAATTTCCTGGCTTACACGATGAGCAGGGAACTGGGCCACTGGGCTTCCAATTGCCGTTTTGTGGAAGTGATTGTCAACAATGACTATCGCGGGGTTTATGTTTTCATGGAAAGAATCAAGCGAAATTCTGGACGCGTCAACATCACCAAGATGGCCAAAACGGATATCAGCGGGGATGCAGTGACGGGGGGATATATTTTCAGCCTCGACAAGGAACCAAACGGTTGGTTTTCTTCCATCAAACCACCCAATGCCCAGAACAATAATACGCGCCAGTTTTCCTACGTGGTGCCCAAGGCCGAGGATATTGTGCCGGAGCAGAAAGCGTATCTGAAGCGATATGTAGACAGTTTTGAATTGGCTTTGCAGGGACCCGACTACCAGGATCCGGAAAAAGGTGTGCGGAGATTTGCGGACATGGGTTCTTTCATGGACTATTTCATCGTCAATGAGATTTCCCGCAACGTGGATGGATACCGGCTCAGCACGTATTTGTATAAGGACCGCAACAGCAGGAGCCGGAAAATCGTGGCAGGCCCCGTCTGGGACTATGACCTTGCATTCCGCAATGCCAACTATTGCGATGGCAGCCTGACCACGGGCTGGGCCTACCAATTTAACTATGTCTGCCCGGGAGATGGCGCCGGCCTGATCCCATTCTGGTGGAACCGCTTGATGACTGATTCCGCTTTCACCGGTGGTTTGAGGTGCAGGTGGGAATCTGCACGACAGTACAACCTCAGCCAGGCACGCGTGAATTCCCTGATTGATTCCGTGGCGGATCTGCTGCGTGAAGCGCAGCCGAGACATCATTCCCGCTGGCCGATTCTCGGTCAATATGTCTGGCCAAATCCCAACCCGATCCCAACCACATATGCCGGTGAAATCAGTATGCTGAAAGACTGGATCCGCAACCGGGCGGAATGGATCGATGCCAACCTGCCCAATGTGGGTGCCTGCGCTGAATGGTCACCAGACAAGCCTGGCACAATGGCAATGGAGGTCTATCCAAACCCCTTCCGCGGAAATGGTCAACTGTTGGTGCAATCCAAACTGATCCAGCAGGCAACCCTTGAAGTGGTGGATATGGCCGGACACCGGATTGCAACCAGGGTGGTCAACCTGACCGCCGGTAACAACAATGTCCCCCTGGATGGAGCACGCTGGGCGGCGGGGATCTATATGATCCGACTCACCAATCGCTCCGGTGAGAAACTGACCACTAAACTGCTAAAGCAGTAGTTGCGCATGTTCCGCAAATATCAGTCAATGCAATACTTTTTTAAGGGCTTAGGAATGGGGAGTATCTTCAATGGAAAAATCAGACGGACAGGATGATCAAGAAAACCATGTCTGAGTTGGAACGTCCATCTGCAGAGGATATTCGGTACTTGACAAAACGCCCTATCGTCATTGTTTTGGACAATGTACGCAGCATGCACAATGTGGGTTCGGTATTTCGAACGGCGGATGCTTTCCTGGCGGAGCGGATCATTTTATGCGGCTACACGCCCCGCCCGCCACATAGGGATATCCAAAAGACGGCTTTGGGCGCCACGGAAACGGTTGAATGGTCCTATGCGGAACAGGCGGTGGAGGCGGTTCAGGACCTGATGCGCAAGGGCTATGCAGTATGGGCCGTGGAGCAGGTACATGGCAGTGTTTCGCTCAGCGAATTTGTTTTTGATGGAAGCCAGCCCATCGCGCTGATTTTTGGGAATGAAGCAGAGGGGGTTCAGCAGCAATTATTGTCATTTGTGAATGGATGCATTGAGATTCCCCAACAGGGCACCAAGCATTCCCTGAACATATCCGTTGCCGTGGGCGTTGTTTTGTGGGAAATTGTACGCAAGTAGGCCCACTGAACTATCTTGCGCCACCCTGTTCTGCCAATAATGCCAGTTCTATGCCCGTGTTGAAAAACTATTTATCGCTCATCAAATTCTCCCACACCATCTTCGCGATGCCCTTTGCGTTGATTGGTTTTTTCCTTGGCATACTGAGTCTGAAGCGCATACCATGGATCAAAATCCAAACGCAGTTTGTAGATGAACCCCGGGAGAAGATTTTGGTTTACCTGCGTGTTCATTGGCATGTGCTTATCCTGGTCATCCTTTGCATGGTCTTCGCCCGAAGCGCAGCGATGGCCTTCAACCGATACCTGGACAGGTCCTTCGACGCAAGAAATCCCCGCACAGCCATCCGTGAAATTCCGGCAGGCATTATATCCGCAAACCGGGCACTTGGATTCACCATGCTGATGTGTGTGCTTTTTGTTGCCACTACCTGGTTTATCAACCCCATTTGTTTCTACCTTTCTTTCGTTGCGTTGGCGGTGGTGCTGGGGTATAGTTATACGAAAAGATTCACGCCGCTTTGCCACCTCGTGTTGGGTGTGGGACTCAGCCTGGCGCCTATTGGTGCTTTCCTGGCCGTGACAGGGGAGTTTACACTTTTACCCATCCTGTTTTCCTTCGCGGTGGTTTTCTGGGTGAGCGGATTCGATATCATCTATGCGCTGCAAGACGAGGAATTCGATAAACAGAATCAGCTCTATTCCATTCCTTCCTGGCTGGGCAAGGCCCGGGCATTGCGTGTATCTGAAATTCTGCACCTGCTTTCTGCAGCCTGCATTCTCTTTGCCGGGTATTACGGCTCATTCGGCTGGCTGTACTGGGTTGGAGCGGCTGGCTTCGTGGGTATGCTGGTTTACCAGCACTCCCTGGTGAAGCCAACAGATCTTAGCAGGGTGAACCTGGCTTTCATGACCGCCAACGGAGTCGCCAGCGTTGTCTTTGCGGTTTTTGTCATTTCGGATTTATTTGTTTCCTGAAAGTTCTGCATGCTTTCTCTTTCGTTAAGCGATGGTTGAAAACAGATTCAATTAACTTTGAATCCAGGCATAAAATCCCGCTGGCTCAACGGAAAGAGCGCTCAAACCCCTGAAAAAACATGCCCCGCATCCTCTGCATCGACTATGGCCGGAAACGCACCGGCATCGCTGTGACAGATCCCTTGCAGATCATCGCCACCGGTCTTGACACGGTGGAGACCAATAAACTGACCGTATTCCTGAAAGAATATTGTGCCAAGGAACAGGTGGAACGATTCCTGGTTGGGGAACCCAGGGGTTTGGACGATCAGGATACCCATGCTTCAGAACCCGTGCGGAAATTCATCGCCTGGCTGAAAAGGCATTTTCCCAAGACACCTATTGAAACGATCGATGAGCGGTATACGTCGAAAATGGCAGCAAGGGCGATGATCGACATGGGTATGAAGAAAAAGGACCGGCAAAAAAAAGGTCATGTGGATGAAATCGCCGCCACGATGATGTTGCAGGAATGGATGGAAGCACGCAGCAGCAACTTCTCTGCTGGGTGACCTCAGCGCAGCGAGGACATCCAGCAGACGCCGAAACGTCCCTTCGCTTCGCTCAGGTGAAATTGCGGAGAAAATTCCCCGAAGGTGACCGCAGCGAAGCGAGGACACCTTCGGAGTCCGCAACCTTCTAGTAATCCATCGGATTTTCGCAGACCCGCAGACCTTCATCGCATCCGTCCAGGATGGCCATGTCTTCTGCGGAAAGGGTGAAATCGAAAACGTTGAAGTTTTCTTCCAAGCGTGCTCGGCTAACCGATTTTGGGATCGGGCAGATGCCTTGCTGGATGTCCCAGCGCAGGATGACCTGGGCGGGGGTCTTTCCGTATTTGCGACTAATACGCTGTAAACGCTGGTCGTCAAAGCGTTTCCCTCTTACCAGCGGCGTGTAGGCCTGCAAAATGATTCCTTCCTTCCTGCATCGCGCGCGTAAGGAGGGGAGTTGTAGAAAAGGACTGTATTCCACCTGGTTCACCATCGGCCGGATGTCCGCATAACCGAATAGTTCATCGAGGTGGTGTTCGTAGTAGTTCGCCACCCCAATGGCTTTGGCCCGCTTCTCCGCATAAATCCGCTCCAGCGCTTCCCAGGTGTCTTTGCGGGTTTGCCTGATGGGCCAATGCACCAGGTAGAGATCTACGTAGTCCATTCCCAGTTTCCGCAGACTTTCATCAAAAGCCTTCAGGGTAGAATCGTAACCCTGGCTGGGGTTGGCAATTTTGGTGGTTACAAAAATGTCCGCGCGTGGAATGCCGCTGGTCTTGACTGCCTCGCCAATCTCCGTTTCATTGCGGTACATCTCCGCCGTGTCAATCAACCGGTACCCGATCTCCAGGGCATCGCCTACAGCCCGCACGGCCTCGGCCTCATACATGTCATATACCCCGAGGCCGAGCATGGGCATCGATACTCCGTTCGATAAGGTTGAATATTCCATCCGGTATTAAATATAGGACTGATCTGATTGCATGACAGGCTCCACTACCACTTTTCCAGTCCCAGCAGTTTCCGGCCGAGTTCCGTTAGTTCGGCGGTTTGATATTTTGTCTGCTCCCAGTTCCGGGGATCACCTGGAAACGCGTAACCTTCTGGTGCAATGCGGTCTTTCCAGGAACGTATGCGCCATTCTTTCAGTGCCTCATTGTCTTCTTCGGCGGGCATCATCGAAATATATTGGGCGATGCGCACTTTGTTCCCGCTCATATTGGGACGGATGCCATGGGGTTGCGTGCTGTTGAAGATGAGCAGGTCTCCTGCTTCCATCCGTACTTTGGTTGGGGTGAAGCCGGTGGTGTCTGGTTTGAAATGATCACGGTTGGCCGGTTGCGTCAACTTCCAGGTGTCGTAGTCTCTGAACAATTCAGGGATGCACTGGAATCCACCCATGTTTTCGTCGGTCTGATCCGCGAGGGCAAGGACACCCTGCACATTGACCGGCCTGGTTTCCGGATCGTAGTCCCAGTGGATGAAACCCTTGTATTCGAAGCCCGGGCGGATGGGAAAATTAAGGTTGGCGCGATCGATGGTAACCCATAACTTATCCGTTCCCCAAATGTCCGCAAACGCGTCATACACTTTTGGGTACATCCGGTTATTCCACAAGGCCTGGTTGTTGTAGACTTCTACCATGCCGGTGTTGGTGAGTTCCTTCATCTGGATTTCACGGCGGGGCTGCGTATACCAGGTCTCCGGGTTGTCCGGATCCTTTTCTTCGAATTCCCAGAGAAAGGCAGCCGTTTTCAGGGCCTGTTCCCTCGGCACAGCCTGCTTGATCACGATGTAGCCGTTTTGCATCCAGAATCGCCAGTCTTCTTCGCTCAAAACCCGCAGGGGTTTACCATTGGAGCGGTCGTTCAATTTCACCGCCGAACTCTTGGCAGTGGAAGGATTGCCTGGAATATCCTTGTGGGCATTGTTGGGGACCATGGTTGGAGCCATGGTAGACGCCATGGTCTGATTTTTCTGTTCCATATTGCTGCATCGTTTATGGATTCAAATGTAGGTGTTATGCAAGGCCCCTCCCAACGCCGGGATTTGCAGGTATTTGTTCTATATTGACATTTTAAGCCTTCATTTGCCAGAATTAGTATATTGACATACAGATTTCTCATGAGAATAAGCCTGGAACAGATTGCAAGGGAGGCGGATAAGAGTTTCAAACTCCTGTTAACGCCCGGGCTGAACGATCTGTACTATTGGCATTTCCACCCCGAGTGGGAGATTGTTTATGTGGAAGGTGTGTCCGGGACGAGGCATATCGGAGATCATATTTCGCGGTATGCGAACAGTGATCTTGTATTGATTGGTTCCAATATTCCGCACCTGAATTTCGACTATGGAGCCAAGAAAGCATGCGAACAGGTAGTGCTTCAGATGCGCGACGAGTTTGTGCAGTTGGATTTTTTTTCCCTTCCAGAACTGGCAGAAGTCCGGAGCCTTTTTTCAGATGTAAAAGGGGCAATCGCATTTTGCGGGGAAACGAAAAGCATCGCCGGTGCGATGATGAAGGAAATTCCATCCATGGACGCTTTTGGCCAGTTGATGCAGTTGCTCCGCGTGTTCAGGTTCCTGGGCGCTTCCAGGGAGAGGGAACTGATACCTGCGGATCCTGTCCTGGACAGGGCCAGTATCCGGAACCAGGCCAGGCTGCAACAGCTCCGGCGCTATGTGGAAGCGGAGTACCGGGATGACCCGGGAACGAAGGAGGCGGCTGAATTGCTGAACCTCAGCATGCCTGCTTTCTGCCGATACCTGCGCATGGCAACCGGCGGCACTTTCACGGACTACGTCAACCGGTTTCGTATTGAAGAAGCGCGCAAGCTTTTGCTGCAGGGATATTCGGTTACAGATACCTGTTATAGTGTTGGATTTGGCAACCTGGCGCATTTCAATCGCACTTTCCGGCGATTTGCCGGAGAAAATCCATCCGCTTTTCGAAAACGTCATCAGGCCTGAGCCGCAGCATCCCAGGTTGCAGGCCATTGCAGTGCTGAACAGGTGCGTTGATGATGATGGTGATGATGAAATAGGTTATTTCATCGCGTTTGCTCCGATGTATGGAATTCACTTTGCAGCATACCTGCGATAGATCAAAGGGGAGATTTTTTTCCAGTATGCCGAAAAAGAGGGGAAATACCCGTCCACTTCCGGCACGATCCATTTGCGCGGGGATTCCGTGCCGCTGAAATGCCTTGTCAGGGGGTGTTCCCGGAACTGGATCTCTGTACCTCCACTAAGTTCCTTCAGTGTGTTAAATGCGCCGGTGAACACCTGTATGCCCGGGATGGACTTTGCCAGTTCAAGGGCAAATGCAAGTGTGCGCGCGCAAACCGGGAATTGCGCAAAATGGCCGGGCTCAAGCAGTAGGATGCGGTTTGCGGGAAGTTCTGCAGCCCATGCGGGATCCAATTGATAGATCGTGTAAACCATAATTGGCCGGGATGGATCGATGTTGGGATTCCCGGTTTCCGGTAGTTCGGTTTTATCTTCAAACCTGGTGGTTTCAGTCAGGACTTTTGGAACCGGTAGGTCTTCCAGCGTCTCGTATGGAAAATCAAGAAAGCTACCCCTTTGGGTACTGTAGAAATATTTGTTGATGTTTTCCTGGTTGGCGATGTACTTCTTATGGCTGCGTACACCACATACCCATTGCCAGCTTGCGTGATTGGAGGCAAAGTCGGCATCCAGCAGATGAAAATACATCCATTTAGCGGGCATCTGCCAATGGGCATGACCGATATTGGTAGCCAGGGCGGCAACGTACATACGCATGTGATTGTGCATATAGCCGGTATCATACAAGCTGCGAATGCCGTCGTCTATTGCATCGATTCCGGTTTCCGCCATTTGTAAAGCCGCTGGGAGCAGGTAGTGGTCAACGTTAGCCTGGCTTCTTCCGTTGTCGCTGACCAGTTCATCTGTGCATGTTTGCCCGATGCGCTGGAAATAATCGCGCCAGCAAAGCTCCTTCACAAAAGATTCTATCTGTGGGATCTTGTATCCGCGACGGACCACTGATTCCAGCACCTGCCTGGTGCTGATGACCCCGCGGGAAATATAAGGCGACAGGCGCGTAACGGATCCATCCGCATAGTTGCGGGTTTTGCCATATGCCACCGGATCAATTTGGTCCAGCAGGTGCAGAATATCTGAATACCGGGTGGGGAACATGGCTAGAAATCGGGAAGGTTTTCAACCCTGGCATAGGACATTTTTCTTGCGCTGGTTGCACGGTAGTATTGCTCCAGCCCTACAACGCTGAGCAGGCTGCCCCGCGATAGTTCAAGGTTCCCGTCTTCGAGCAGCAGACTGTCTTCCACAAGGATATCTGTCACTTGTCCAATGACGAAATAAGTTCCATTGCGGGGATAGGGAATAATATCCGCGAGGGTCAGGCCTATTTTCACGGGACTCTCTGCAACAAATGGCGCTTTGAAGCCGGCAAGCCAGAATGGCTGAAGTTGGCAAGTGTCAAATTCAGATTGTCCCGGATCAAAGCGGGCGCTGGTAAAATGTGCTCTTTCCAGGATTTGTTCCGGAACCAGGTTAAACGTGTACCGGCCGGTGGACTCAATATTCCGGAAACTATGCCCACTCTCCCCAACCGGACGCTGTACGTACCCCATCAGGGCCGGATCGGCGCCTACATGAAAAATGTTGCTGAACAGGGCCAGGTTGGTTTTCCCCTGCTTGTCTGCCGTACCAGCCAGGACTGCAGGTTTAAAACCACTCAAAGAATTGACCAGGTTGGCCCGGTAGAACCGGCTCATTTCTTTCAGTTGATCAGCGTTGAAATGCATGGACTCAGCGTTTGGAAATCTTATTGAAGGAAATGTCTCGTTGACGGTTGCATTTAAACCGGCTCATCCCGACAGGTCTGCGATGCAGGTGTTTTTGGCTTATCGCGCTGTTGACCCGCTTCCGCCAGTTTTTGAAACTGGAGGGTTTCAGGGTCCTTCGCATCAGGGCGATGGTATCGCTTTCTGAAAGACCAAATTGATGCCGGATGGCTTCAAAGGGTGTCCTATCTTCCCAGGCCATTTCGATGATCCGGTCCAGTTCTTCTGGCAGGAGGTCTTGATTTGTCTGGTAGGGTGTCATGTCTTTACTTAACCTTGCTAGCGGGAAATTGCAGACCCTTTCAAACAATATATTGGGCAGATGGTTCATCATGTGTGGTTTAGCAGGCCGGTGGTTGTTGCAAAGAAATGGATATCTTTTACCCATCAATGATGCCAATATGAGCAGTTATATCCTGGTGAAGTATCTGCATATTATTTCTATTCTTTCCATGGTTTCGTTATTGGTTGTGGAATTATTCCTTCTGAAGGCGGAGATGACCAGGGGGGAACTGAAGAGGCTGAGTAAAGTGGACGGATTTTATGGCCTTGCCTCCATCCTGGTGGTGGTGGCTGGCCTGATGCTCTGGTTCGGGGTAGGGAAGGGCGATGCGTTTTACGATAACCCGATTTTACATATCAAAGTGGGCATCGCCGTAATGGTTGGACTTATTTCCGTTGTCCCAACCGTCTTTTATGTCAGGCAATCAAAGGGAGGCATCGAAGAATCCGTAAGCCTGCCCGCCCGAATCAGGCAATTGGTGATCTTACAATTGATTTTATTGGCGGTGATTCCTTTGCTGGCTGTGATGATGGCGCAGGGGATTCGACTCTAAACCGCTCTTCAAAGAAAAACTTGTTTAACCCTGTGTTTTACGCGGTCCGCTCTGCGCGTTGGCTTTCTTTCACAGCTGGCTCCCCATTGCCGAGGGCTCTCATGAGTCTGTAATGGGATGCAATGGCCTGACTCATCTTTGGATAGGTATGATAGGGCAGGTTAAATTTCCTGCATTCAGCTTCTACAATCTTGCTAAGGGCCGGATAGTGCACATGGCTTACCCTCGGGAAAAGATGGTGTTCTACCTGGTAGTTCAATCCACCGGTATACCATGTGATCAACGGATGCGTAGGTGCAAAATTTGCCGTAGTGCGGATTTCATGAACAGCCCACTCTTCATTGATGCGCCTGGTTCCTTCTGCGCTGTGTTCAAATTCGGTTTTCTCCACCACATGCGCCAGTTGGAAGACCAGTGCAAGGATCAGTCCCATCGTGGTGCTCATGATCAGGTAGCCAACCAGCCAGTACGCGAACCCCACGAAATAAATGGGAATCGCCACATAAAATACCACATAGAGGGCTTTGCTCACCCAAAAAACCACGTGGTCCCGGGGAGTCAGCTTCATTTCAGTGACCACAATCTTGCGCGAGAAATATTTCATCAGGTCTGTCAGGTAGACCCATAAGAGGCAGGAGAGGGCATAGACCCCAAACATATAGATGTGCTGGTAGCGGTGCATGGCCATCCTTGGCTGGGTGGGGCAAAGCCTCAACACGGGCAATTTGGCGATGTCGTCATCCAGGCCGTCAATGTTCGTATAGGTATGGTGAAGGACATTGTGCTTCATCTTCCAGATCATGGCGTTGCTGCCCAGGGCATTCATGGTCAGGCTGAGAAGGTCGTTCACCCATTTCTTGCTGGAATAGCTTCCATGACAGGCATCGTGCATCACATTAAACGCGATGGCCACCAGGACGGCGCCCAGGAGGACGGAAAGCAGGATCCCCGCGAAGGGCGAATACTGCCCCCACAATAAAAATGCGTAAAGGGCAAAAGCGCCCGGGATCAGGATCAGGGTTTTCATATAAAGCTTCCAGTTGCCTGTGCGCTTCATTCCGGTTTTCGCGAAATACTGCTCAACCGAACCCTTCAGCGAGCGATAAAATGGCTGGCCCTGGTTATTAAAACTTACTTTGGACATCGTGCAGGGCGCTCTTTTACCGGTTTGGGAAGCAATGCAAAGGTAGCTCATTTAAGCCCGCCCCTCCTCTTTTCCCGGGAAATTAACAGGAAACCCGGTGTTTAAACAGCGTGTTTTGAAGCCGATTACTATTTGCCGGCATTCTTGACGTATTTCTCCAGCCACTGATGCTGTTCCCAAAGCATGTGCAAGAGGTTTTCCCTGCCCGTGTAGCCGTGGCTTTCATAGGGCAGTTGTACGTAACGGACGATGCCTCCATGCCCTTTTAAGGCATTGTAGAACCGCTCACTTTGGATGGGGAAAGTGCCGGAGTTATTGTCCATTTCCCCATGAATCAGCAGAATGGGCGTTTTGATCCGGTCCGCAAAACTGAAGGGGGACATGTTGAAATATACTTCGGGTGCCTGCCAGTAAGTGCGCTCTTCCGCCTGGAAACCAAAGGGAGTGAGGGTTCGGTTATACGCGCCACTGCGTGCGATGCCGGCTTTGAAGAGTTTGGTATGCGCCAGCAGGTTCGCCGTCATGAATGCACCGTAGCTATGTCCTCCCACGGCAACCCGGTTGCTATCGCCCACACCCAGGATCGCCAGGTGCTGAATGGCAGCATGCGCATTCAGATAGAGTTGCGGAATGAAGGAGTCGTTTGGCTCCGTATTTCCTTCGCCTACAATGGGCATCTCTGCGTTGTCCAGCACGGCATATCCCTGCGTGACCCAGAAGATGGGGGATCCGGCGCTTAGCCTGGGAAACCTGAACTGGCTGCCTCTTACCTGGGCCGCGTCTGATGCTGATTTATATTCCCGGGGGTATGCCCAGATAAGCACCGGAAGAGGTCCCTGTTCTTTGGCCGTATACCCTTTTGGCAGGTACAAATCTCCTGTCAGCCCCACGTTGTCCTTCCGCAGATAGGACACTTTGATCTTGGTGATCCCGTCCAGCTGCGGATAAGGGTTGGCAAAAGTGGTGAGCGGCGTTCCGGTGGCCACTGGCTTTTTCAGATCCCGCAGGAAATAGTTGGGCGTTTCGGTCAGGCTTTCACGTTGGGTTACAAACAGCCCTTTTTCCGGATCGGTCACACTGATGATGGTCTCATAGTATCCGGGCACACAATGCCAGAGGATGGTTTTTTTGGCGGTAGCAAGATCGTAAGATTGCAGCAGGGGCAGATCTCCATTGGGTGAAGACCCCTCTGAAGTAAACAGGAGCTGGTTTGTTTTGGAGACATACAATACGTCCCTTCCATAGGCATTCTTTACCGTGACCGGATCACCGAGGCTGCTGTACGCGTCATTGCTGCTTCTTTCAAAAAGGGAATCCAGTTGACCGGTGGTGGGGTTCAAACGACTGATCCGCTCCCTTCGGTCTGCGAACATGCTTTCGTACACCAGGGCAATGTTATCATTCCCCCATGTCACGCCGTTGTATCTTCTTTTCGTTTTGAACAGCAGTTGTGACGTGTCCTGGAACTGGGGACCGGTTGCATATACCGCATCCCGGAAGGCAGCTTTTGTTTTACCCAGTCCATTGTCCAGCGCCTGCGCATACACGATGGTGGATGGTTTATCCGTGCGCCACTGAAAACTCCTGGGATGAGTGCTCACGTCATCGAATCCGGTTGGGACCGTTTCAGATGACGGGTTCCTGGTCAGCACTTTGACGATGAGCCCACTGGTATTCATGATGAAAACACGCTGCGGAAAACCATTAAAGGGAACCAGGTATGAGTAAGGTTTTTCCAAGGCCGTCAGCATCAGGAATTTCGTGTCCGGCGAAACAGACATATTCGTATACACATCTGGTTTGCCCAGCGGTTTTTCCGCGTTCAGATCATTCAGCATGAGCTGAGATGTGAGCATATGGGAAAACAGTTCCTCATCGTACGGACTTTTAATCAGATCCTGGTAGGTCCGGGAGGCGCTTGTTTTTCCCAGGTTTTCCTGCACTACCGGGCCTGCAGGTACAGGCGAGCGGGGTGGGAGCGATGGCCTTCCCTTGGGTACTGTTTTGTAGACCAGGGCATTGTTCCCCACCCATGCAAAAGCCGGACCTGCAAGGGTATTGAGGGCAGTGATGTTGATTTTTCTGACCGATTGATCCGCCAGTTTCAAGACGTACAGGTCGATTCGGTCCGCCATGGTATGGGTAAATGCCACCATGGAATCATTGGGACTCCACTGTATGGATCCGGCCCTCAGGTTGGCGGGCAGGCCCTTGACCGGGAAGTCGGTTTTCGTGAGGAGGTTTTTGACGGCTATTCTTGTGATGCCGGTGGTGCGGCTCGGACCAAAGTTAGCCGGGTTCATGCGCAGGCCGCCTGTCTTGATCTCCGGTTCTGCCATTTCCGCCACGGTGGGATTGGCTTGTCTTTCGAGGATCAGCATCCATTCGCCTTTCCTGCTCACGCTGACAGAAGGCAGGGAGGGAGCCAGGAGTAACTGCCTGATTTCAGCAGGTGGTTCCTTGTATGGGACCTGGTCCTGGGCAAATATGGGAAAGGCTTGGGCAGCGCAAAATAGCAGGCACAAAATCTTGATTTTCATAGATCTGATATTTCCGGGGCAAAAATATCAATTCTGCGCCCCCGTTGGGCGAAAATTTCAGATTAGTTGTAAACCCGCACGTAGTCTACTTCCATCCTCCGGGGCCAGATGGTGGAATCCACGCCTTTCTGCCCACCCCAATTGCCACCCACAGCGATATTCAGCAGCAGGTACATGGGGTTATCAAAGGGCCAGCCTTCATAACCCGTCTGGTCGTTCCCGAACCGGAAATATTCTTTGCCATCGATGCCAATCCGCACAGAGTCCTTGTCCCAGCGTGCGGAATAGACATGAAATGCATCGCTGCAATCCGGAACCATGGTAAAGGCGGTTTTCTGGGTGCCAATCACATGATTATATTTTTTGCAGTGAACGGAAGCATGCACTTTTCCCTGGTCGAATCCCACATGTTCCATGACGTCAATCTCCCCATCGTCCGGCCATTTAAGTGGATTCGTGGATCCCAGCATCCAGATAGCGGGCCAGGTGCCCAGTCCCGAAGGAATCTTCGCCCGCACTTCCAGTCTCCCGTGTTTCCAATCTCCCTTGCCCCTGGTGACCAGTCGCGCTGAAGTATAATCCCGCCCCTCCCATTTCTCTTTCCTTGCTTCGATGATAAGAAGGCCATTTTCCACGCGGGCATTTTCTTTTCTGGCCCGGGTATAGTGTTGCCATTCATTATTCCCCCATCCTTCGCCCCCTACATCATAATTCCACTTGCTGCTGTCCGGCAGGCCGTCGGTTTGGAACTCATCGCTCCAAACCAGTTTTTCAGCCGACGCATTTTGCACTTTTTCTTTTTTCAGGTAGTTCGTCAGCGGAATCAAGGCCAGGAAAAATACCGTGATTCCCCCCATCATCCGGTTCACTTGTTTTATTTCCATGGATGTCTATTGTTTTTTCTTTTTGCCCTTAAGCAGGAAAATAATGAATCCGGCCAGCACCATCCAGGGTATCGTAAACATTAAAAAGTAGAGCACACCGGAAAAGGTCAGGCCGGCAGGCGACAAATAAAAGTTATTTCTATGCAATGCATCGAAGGGTGCATTTTTGAAAGATGCTGTTGGAAACCTTTCCATGATGGTATACAGGGTGTCCGCGAAGGGCAGGATTTTGGTGTCGAATTTGAAATCCGGTGGCGCACCCTGGTACCAGACGAGAAAATTAGGAGAGGCCTGTTCCTTGCCGGCGGACTGCAGGAGCAGGTGTGTAAAATCTCCCTGTACCAGGCTGTCAGGTTTAATGCCCCAGATGTCCGTTAGTTTTAATCCTTTCTGCAGGTGCACCATGACCACCTCCCCGGTGCTGTCCCTTTTCCATTGGCCGTCTTCATCCAGCCTGAGTGCAAAGGCATTCCCGTCCCTTGCTTCCTCGTCTTTGATATATCTGGAAAGGCTGGTCCGGACGATTGCCTGAACCGCAATGGTGGTTGTTTTTCCAGGCAGGAAAACGGTTTTCCAGGAATACCATCGGCGATATCCTCCCGCATCCCCCTGGACAGGCTGCGCAAAGGTTTGATTGAATATCCCGGTGGTATCGGCTACCAGCTTTTGCCCTTCCACGCACAGCCGAATGGCATGAGGCTCCGTGAAAAACAGTTGCCCAATTTCCGCTTGGTTGACAAATCCTTCAACAGGAAGGCCAAGCCGGGCCGTTATTGCTCCGGTGTCTTCATTTTTTACCAGGTAGGTTTGATGAGTGACGGCGAAGCCGGGATAGAGTTGCACTTTGGTGGTTTTTTCCTGCAGGTAAAGCGCGGCCGGACGGACCTTGTCTGCATTGCTTAGTTGCAGGCATGGTAAGAAGCCCGTATTGCGGATTCCAGGCATATCAGATTGTGCAATTGCTGCAGCGGTGAGCAACACGGAAAAAATGAATGCCAGGCAGTGCTTCATACAACCTGCAAACTACCGCCAAAACAGGAAATTCCTGCTTGGTTGCAGCATTTTTTGGTTGAACCGGAGACAGGGCTTAGATTTGCGGTATGTTTTTGACCGTTCATACACATGTTCATCATCACTTACCTCCGCGGTAAGCCATGTTGACATTGTATCTGCAATATCGAGGGCTTACGTAAGTGAGCCCTTTTTTTGTCAGGAAAAATGAGCAGAAACCGGAAGCGCCCGTTCACCCAGGCCCGGGAAATCAACCTATCAAGTAAAAACTATGAGTGAAAACAGGCTTAAGATCGCGATTCAGAAATCTGGCAGGCTTTATGAGGATTCGGTCCAATTGCTGAAGGAGTGCGGCATCGATTTGCGCAATGTGAAAGACCGGCTAAGGACGGAATCAGACAATTTTCCCCTGGAGGTATTTTTTTTGAGGGACGATGATATTCCCCAGTATGTGGAAGACGGCGTTGCGGACTGCGGAATCGTGGGGGAGAATGTGTTGTACGAAAAAAACCGGGTGGTGGATGTGGTGGAGAAACTGGGCTTTGGGAAATGCAGGCTCTCCATTGCTGTTCCCCGGGGCATGAACTTTGAAGGCCCGCATATGTTATCCGGGAAGCGCATCGCCACCAGCTACCCCCATCTCCTGCAGACTTTCCTGGACAGGGAAGGGATAAATGCGGAAATTCATGAAATCAGCGGATCCGTGGAAATCGCGCCCGGTATCGGCCTGGCGGATGTGGTGGCAGACCTGGTAAGCAGCGGCGGAACCCTTTTCATGAACGGGCTGAAAGAGGTGGAGACCATCCTCCAATCCCAGGCTGTCCTGATCAGGAACCAGCAACTGGGCGCGGATAAAATGGGGTTGATTGAGCGTTTGCTTTTCCGCATCCAGTCCGTCAAGAAAGCAAAGCGCAACAAGTATGTGCTGCTGAATGCGCCCAATGATAAACTGCTGGAGATCATCTCGCTGCTGCCTGGGATGAAAAGCCCCACCGTGCTTCCGCTTGCGGAGAGCGGCTGGAGCAGCGTGCACAGCGTGCTGAGCGAGGACGAGTTCTGGGACCGGATCGAAAAGCTGAAAGCTGCGGGCGCCCAGGGCATCCTCGTGGTACCCATCGAGAAAATGGTGATCTGAAGCAAGGGAGAATTGATTACGTAAACGTATAAACGAAATTGAATGGGTATGAAAGTCTGCCGATATCCGGGGGAAGAAACGCTGGGCAGCCTGCTGGAGAGGCCTGTGGGAGATCTGGCCGGGCTGGAGAAATCCGTCCGTAAGATCATGGAGGCCGTGCGGAAATCCGGCGATCGCAGCCTGAGGAAGTTTACCCAGCAGTTCGACGGGGTGACGATCCGAAAGATCGAAGTGTCCGCCAAAGAAATCCGTGCCGCGGAAAGCCTATTGGACCAGGAACTGGTTGATGCCATCCGCGTCGCGGCTGGCAATATCAGGCGATTTCACCAGGCGCAGGTCTCGGAGGAGCCGGCGATGGAAACGATGAAGGGAGTGACCTGCTGGCGGAAGTCGGTTCCCATCCAGAAAGTGGGCCTCTACATTCCTGGCGGCACGGCGCCCTTGTTTTCCACGGTCCTCATGCTTGCCCTTCCGGCCATGATTGCTGGCTGCCCGGAAATTGTGCTCTGTTCACCCCCCGGAAAAGATGGCCAGCTGCATCCCGCCATCCTGTTTGCAGCCAAAGAAGCGGGCATCAAAAAAATTTATCGCGTGGGCGGTGTGCAGGCCATTGCGGCCATGGCCTATGGGACGGCATCTGTGCCCAGAGTGCATAAGATATTCGGCCCTGGAAACGGGTACGTAACCATGGCCAAACAATTGGCTCAGCAATCGGGCGTGGCCATTGACATGCCCGCCGGGCCCAGTGAAGTTTGCGTGATTGCGGACGCCGCTGCTCATCCCGCTCACGTGGCAGCAGACCTGCTCAGCCAGGCCGAACATGGTTTGGATTCCCAGGTTGTCCTGCTCACCGATGATGAAGCACTTATCCAGAAAGTGCTGGATGAACTGGACCTGCAGTTGGCAAGACTGGAACGAAGAGCGATGGCCGAAGGCGCGCTGGCGCATAGCAAAGCAATCCTGGCCCGGGATATGCACGATTGCATCCGGATATCCAACCGGTATGCCCCGGAACACCTCATCATCAATGCGTCAAATGCATCGGCGCTCGCCAATCTGGTGACCGATGCCGGGTCCGTATTCATTGGCCCCTTCACGCCGGAAAGTGCCGGAGATTATGCAAGCGGGACCAACCATACCCTGCCCACAAACGGCTATGCCAGGGCGTACAGTGGCGTGAGCGTGGACAGCTATCTGAAAAAAATCACCTTCCAGCAGATCTCTGAAGAAGGGCTTAAACGGATAGGCCCCGCCATCATGACCATGGCTGCGGCTGAAGGCCTCAACGGTCATGGCGAAGCAGTGCGCCTGCGATTATCCTCCATTTCAAATCAGCCATATGTTTGATCCGATACAGTTTGCAAGGCCAAATATAAGGGCGCTTGTCCCTTATTCCTCCGCCCGCGATGAATTCAAAGGGGAAGCAAAAGTTTTCATCGATGCCAATGAGAACAGCCTTGGTTCACCGTTGATGAAATGGTATCATCGTTACCCGGACCCCCACCAGCATTCACTGAAGGAGAAAATTGCTTCCATCAAGGGCATACAGGCGGATCATGTCTTTCTGGGCAATGGAAGTGATGAAGCGATTGACATCCTCTTTCGCGCCTTCTGCACGCCCGGGCATGACGAAGTCATCCTCTGTCCGCCCACCTATGGCATGTATGAAGTTTCTGCCCATATTAATGATGTGCGGATCAGGACCGCACCATTGACCCCGGATTTTCAGCTGGACCTTGAGGCCATTGAAGAAGCCGTGCGGCCGGAGACGAAGATCATCTGGCTCTGCTCGCCCAATAATCCTACGGGCAATTCGCTCAACCGGAGCGACGTGGAAATGCTGCTGAATAATTTCCATGGGTTGGTGGTCATTGATGAGGCGTATGTCAATTTTTCCCGACAAAAATCCTTTATCCAGGAACTGCCCGAGTATCCCAACCTGGTGGTGCTGCAGACCCTGAGCAAGGCCTGGGGACTGGCCGCGCTTCGGGTGGGTATGGCTTTTGCCAGCACCGGGATCATCGGGATCATGGACAAGGTCAAGCCACCCTACAATATCAACCAGCCCGCCCAGGAACTTGCCATGCAGGCGCTGGAAGAACTGGGACAAGTCAATGACATGATCCTCCTGCTCGTGGATGAGCGGCGCAAGATGGCGGAAGCCCTGCCCCAGTTACCCATGGTGGAAAAAGTATATCCCTCCGATGCCAATTTTCTTCTGGTGAAAATGCAGCACGCCAGGGAAATCTATGCATTCCTGCTTTCCCGCGGCATCGTGGTGAGGGACCGGAGCAAGACTCCTGGTTGCGAGGGCTGCCTGCGCATCACGGTGGGCACACCGCGCGAAAACGATCTGCTCTGGCAATCGCTTTGCGATTATGCGGATCAGCTGGAGCTTGAAAAAAGTTAATTTTATCCCTCAATCTGATAAGATGCGGAAAATTGATGTCGTTTTTTTCTGGACCTGTTTTCTATTCCTTGTACCCGCTGTACTGGCGGGAGTTCCTGGACGCGACTTTCCCGGATCCGATACGCTGATCCGGGCCAGAAGACCTGTTTCCAGTCTGCCGGGCATCACCCTGCCCACCGGATTCAACGCCAGCGTATTTGCGGATACCCTGGGCAGGGCCAGGCACCTGGCGGTTGCACCTAACGGCGACGTATACGTGAAATTAGAGCGGCTCAGGAACGGGCATGGCATCATCCGTCTGAAGGATGAAAACGGGGATGGTATTTCAGAATCGGCCGTTGGATTTGGGAATTACCCCGGCACCGGCATGGCCATTCAAGGCAACAACCTGTATGCAAGTTCCAATTCCGCCGTTTACCGCTACAACCTGACAAATGGGGCCGTGGATCCGGCTGCCGATCCTACGGTGGTGGTGGATGGCCTGATCGACAAAAGACAGCATGCCGCTAAATCCATCACCCTGGATGGAGCGGGAAACCTTTATGTCAACATCGGCGCACCTTCCAATGTATGCCAGGAGAAAGACCGTGCGAAAGGATCACCGGGTATGAATCCCTGTCCAATCCTGGATTCCGCAGGGGGTATCTGGATGTTCAGGGCCGATGGACAGAACCAGTCTTACCAGCATGGATCACGCTATGCCACCGGTCTGAGGAATGTAGTGGGGCTCGGCTGGAACCATTCCAACAACGAACTCTACGTGACCCAACATGGCAGGGACATGTTTTTCCAGTACTGGCCTGAACTATTCAGCCAGCAATCAGGCGCCGAGAATCCCGCCGAGGAATTGTTCCGCGTCCGAAAGGGATCTGATTGCGGTTGGCCTTATTGCTACTATGACAATGATAAAAAGCAAAAGCTGCTCAACCCTGAATACGGAGGAGATCGCGTAAAGACCGGCCCTTGCGACGGCAAAGAGAAATCCATTCTCCAGTTTCCCGGCCACCTGGCGCCCAATGCCATTTTGTTTTACACCGGAAGCCAATTCCCGGAACGCTATAAAAACGGGGCTTTCATTGCCTTCCACGGTTCCTGGAACCGCTCTCCCGAACCCCAGGAAGGATACTATGTGGTGTTCGTGCCCATGAAAGACGGCATGCCCAACGGTCCATGGGAAGTGTTTGCAGACGGCTTTGCAGGAGCTGCCAAGGAACCGGGCAAGGCGGAATACAGGCCTACCGGCCTGGCACAGGGACCGGATGGTTCGCTGTATGTGAGCGATGATCAGAAGGGAAGAATCTGGAAAATTACTTATCGCAACAAATAGAGAACAATGAGCCGACTGCTGATACTTTTTTTTGCTGGCGTCCTCTTTCAGCCCATTCCAAAGGAATCCATGGAGAGAGGCAAAAAAGTGTATGATCTTTACTGCCTTTCCTGTCATATGCCGGACGGCACCGGAGTGCCCAACCTGAACCCTCCGTTAGCCAAATCCAGTTGGGTGACGGGCGATAAAAAACGGTTGATCAACGTGGTCCTTAAAGGGCTGGACCAGCAGGTGGAGATCGATGGGGAATATTATTCCAATGTGATGGCCCCCCATGATTTTCTGAAAGACCAGGAAGTGGCCGATGTCCTGACCTATATCCGGAATAGTTTTGGCAATAAAGCTTCCCTGCTGACTGCGGCTGAAGTCAAAACACAGCGGGCGACCGTTTCCAAATAAAATCAATACATGAAGCGCGTACTATTTATAGACCGGGATGGCACTATTGTACTGGAAGCTCCGCCCACTTACCAGCTGGACAGTTTCGAGAAAGTGCATTTCTACCCGGAAGTATTCCAGTACCTCTCGCGCATTGCCGCAGAACTGGACTATGAACTCGTGATGGTAACCAACCAGGATGGCCTGGGGACGGATGCATTCCCGGAATCAGGTTTCTGGCCCGTACACCAGCACATCATCCAGAGCTTTGCCGGGGAAGGCATCAGTTTTGCATCGGTGCATATAGACCGGACCTTCCCCCACGAACACGCGCCTACCAGGAAGCCTTCTACAGGTATGCTTACCCGTTATATGAATAACCCGGACTATGACATGGACCATTCATTTGTCATTGGAGACCGGGTTACGGATGTTCAGCTTGCTAAAAACCTGGGCTGCAAGGCCATCTGGATGAACCAGGATCCGGAGCTTGGGGCCGGGGAGCTCCTTGAATCCATCGAAGCGCTAAGGTCCGTGGTTGCCCTGGAAAGCAGGCACTGGAAGGATATTTACGGCTTTCTCAAGCTGGGCCTCAGGCAGGTATCCCATCGCCGCAAAACCAACGAAACGGATATCCTGGTGGACCTGAACCTGGACGGGAACGGTAAGTCAGATATCCAGACCGGGATTGGGTTCTTTGACCATATGCTGGACCAGGTGGCCCGTCATGGAAAGATGGACCTGACCATCCGGGCAAAGGGCGATTTGCACATCGATGAACACCATACCATTGAAGATACCGGGATCGCGCTGGGCGAGGCATTCAGCCTGGGACTGGCGGATAAACGCGGACTGGAGCGATATGGATTTGCCTTGCCCATGGATGAAGCGGAGGCCAGGGTGCTGATTGATTTTGGCGGCAGGAACTGGCTGGTCTGGGATGCAACGTTCAACCGGGAGAAGATTGGGGAGATGCCTACGGAAATGTTCTTCCATTTTTTCAAGAGTTTCAGTGACGCGGCGCGCTGCAACCTGAATATTTTCTGCCGCGGAGAGAACGAACATCATAAGATTGAAGCCATATTCAAGGCCTTTGCCAAAGCCATCCGGATGGCGGTCAGAAGGGATCCTTTCAGTAATCACCTTCCTTCCACAAAGGGTGTATTATAGTCATAAGTGCGGTGTGGAATAGCGGGAGTGAGGCAGGCTCAGTATCAACATGTATCGGATGAAGAAGTATTTTTTTTTAATCCTGATCACGGGGTTCTGCCAAACTGTATTGCTCTGCGGTGCTCAGCCATCTGCGGATCCTCCCGGGATTGGACATGTGGATACGATTGCATCCACCCTGCTGAAAGAGCAGCGCGTCCTGTGGATTTATCAGCCCAGGGGGGAGTCCAATCCGGCCATGGCGCCGAAGATATTCCCCGTGCTGTACCTGCTGGACGGAGATGATCATTTTCCCTATGTGGTCTCACTCGTGCGCAGGCTTAGCGAAGGATTTAGCCATGTACTGCCCGAAATGATCATCGTAGGCATATCCAACACCAACCGGATGCGGGATCTTACGCCTACGCATATCCGAAGAACCCGTACGATCAGCGATACGTCGGTTTTCCGCGAAACCGGTGGTGGTGCAGTCTTTCTGTCGTTCATGGAGAAAGAACTGTTTCCATACATCAGTGAACGATACCCGGCCAATGCGTTTCGCGTCCTGGCAGGTCATTCGCTGGGCGGACTGATGGTAGCAGATGCAATGGTATCCAGGCCCGGGCTTTGCCAGGGCTGGATTTCCATCGATCCAAGCCTGTGGTATGACGACCAATACCTTCTTCGTTCGCTGGATCAGACGGGCAAAGCGGAAGTCCGGAAACCGGCCTCGTTTTTTATGGCGATGGCCAATAATCTGCCGGCTGGAATGGATACCCTGCGCATGCACCGAGATAGCTCCGCGGTTACGGAAGACAACCGGGCGATAAGCAACTTCGCAAGAAGACTGGAAACAAATCCATTGCCTGACCTCAGTTGGTCCTGGAAATTTTATCCCGATGATGATCACGGATCTGTCACATCCATCGCTTTATATGATGGATTGCGGTATGTATTCCGGGATTACCGCCTGCCGGCATTCAGTGATTTGCTGGCTCCGGATGCAGATCCCGTGCGGATGCTGGAAGAATGGTCTGAACGAAATACCGGGCGATGGGGCTTCCGGGTCCATCCGCCGGAAAGCTTCATGAATGCACTTGGTTATGCGTTCATGCAACGGAAACAGCTCCCTGAGGCAGAGCGGATTTTTAGGGCGAATATCGACGCTTACCCGGGTAGCGCAAATGCGTATGATAGCATGGGTGATTGTCAGTTGGCTTTGGGACAGCCTCAGCGTGCGAGGTTCTTTTATGAGCAATCGCTCCGTGTAAGGGAAAATTCTGCAACGCGCGCCAAGCTAGGCCAACTACCAAAGTGATTTTATGTTATCTTAACGGTTTGGAAATCGCCTCTGCAGTACACGTACACCCACATGAAACATCGTGTTTTTTTACTTCCCTTTCTCCTTTTTGTCTCCATCGCGCTGGGCGTCCTGGTCCTTGAACAGTGCAAGCCAAAACAGGCAGAGGAGAACCTTCCCGATGTGGGGATGGCTGAAGCTGCCTACGTAGGAGATCAATCCTGTCAGTCCTGTCATGCCAAAGAGCATCAGGACTGGCTCATCTCTGATCATCGCCGAGCGATGGAACCAGCCAATGATTCCACGGTCCTGGGAGATTTCAGCGGAGTCAGTTACAGTGCTGACGGTGTGCGCAATCGCTTCTATAAAAAAGATGGTAAATTTCTGATCGAAACCACTGAGCCAGGAGGTGTGCAACAGACTTTCGAAGTGTTGTACACATTTGGCTTCAAGCCCCTGCAGCAATACCTCGTGGCTTTCCCGGGGGGGAGGATGCAGGTGACAAGGGCCAGCTGGGATACGGAAAAGAAAAAATGGTTTCATCAGTATGCAGGCCAGAAGATCTTTAAGGGCGATTGGCTGCACTGGACAGGAGGTGGCCAGAACTGGAATACAATGTGCGCTTCATGCCATTCCACTGATTTGAAGAAGGGCTATGATCCCGTGGCTGATACTTTCCGCACTACCTATGCGGCCATTCATGTCAGTTGTGAAAGTTGCCACGGACCTGGCAGCAAACACGTGCAGTATGCGGGTTCGGAGTCGTATAAAAACGGCAAAAAGCAGTTAGGTTCAATGATAAGATCATTGAAGAACGATACCCTGGCGGCTTTTAACACCTGCATGCCCTGTCATGCCCGCAAGACCAGCCTGGATGCGGACGCGGGCTTCAGTACCCAGCTCATGGATCAATTCATCCCGGAGATCCCGCGCACGGAATACTTTCATGCGGATGGCCAGCAGGACGATGAAGATTTCATTTACACCTCCTTTGTGCAAAGCAAAATGTATCACCGTGGGGTCACCTGCAAAAGTTGTCATAACCCGCATTCGGGTAAACTGATTGCCCAGGGCAATAATATGTGCCGTTCCTGCCATGAGCCAAAGTACGAAGCGTTTGAACATACCGGCCACCCGGCTTCACTTACACAGGTCACCTGTGTCAGTTGCCATATGCCCGGTAAATTGTATATGGAGAATGACGAGCGTCACGACCATAGTTTCAGGGTACCCAGGCCTGACCTGTCCGTGAAGTATGGGACACCTAATGCCTGCAACAATTGCCATAAAGACAAGACTGCTCAGTGGGCGTCAGATGCGGTGGTGAAATGGCACGGAACGAAGCGTACCTATCACTATGCGGAGGATCTGATCCCCGGCAGCAAAGGCGGAGCTGAATCCCTCGCCCATTTGCGCAGACTGGCCACCGATACCGCTGTGCCTGCCATCATACAGGCAACGGCTATCTATTACCTGGAACAGGTTCCGGGAAGGGAAGCCCTCGATATCCTCCTGGGTGCCCTTCGCCACGCAGATCCCCAGGTAAGGTATCAGGCCCTCAATAACCTGGATGCATACCCGTATGAACAGTGGCGGGATGCCGTGGGACCCTTGCTCAGCGATCCGGTAAGGGCCGTGCGGATTGCGGCCGCCGATCTTTTTGTGCCAGTCCCGGACGCACGGTTGCTCAATGCATTCAGGGGACCGTTGGGAAAAGCCAAAGCGGAACTGGAAGCCTATCTGAAGAGCCAGCTCGACTTCTCCGTGGGAAACCTGGGGCTGGCGGATTTTTACATGAAGCAGCAGGATTACTCGAATGCGGAACGGTATTATCTGCGCGGGCTGAAACAGGATAGCATGATGAATTATGCGCGATTGAACCTTTCCACGCTTTACAACACGCAACGCCGGAATGATGAAGCCCTGGCTGTTTTGGAGACGGCGGAAAGGACAGACCCGCGAAACGGGCGCGTCAACTATCAGTGCGGCTTGCTGCTCGCAGAAATGAACAGGTTGCCTGAAGCAGAATCTCAGTTCCGTAAAGCCATCGCTAATCAGTATAGTGATCCCAGACTCTACTATAACTATGGCGTGTTAGTGCAACAGCAAGGCAAGGCAAAAGAAGCGGAGCGCATTTTTCGGGAGGGCATCCGGATGCAGCCCCTTCATGAAGACCTGAACTACGCACTGGCTTTTCTGCTGATGCAGCTCAAGCGAGTGGCTGATGCGCGGGAGCCAGCCAGTGTGCTGAAATCCGTGAATCCGAACAATCCGGACTACCAGCAACTCTTCAGGACATTGGGTATATAGCGGATGATTTTTTTCCTTCTTTTTCCTCCCTTGTTTCCTCGTTTTGAGCGGGTGAAGCGGCTTTCCTGTATCTTCCGGAATAAACCTAGAAATCGTATTTGTTATGATGCGGACTACGCTGCTTTTTATTTCGGTAAGCCTTTGGGCGCTTGCACTCCAGGCCCAACCCCTCGATATGACCCGGTTTTCCAACTGGAAGCCACGCAATGTGGGGCCCGCAGGCATGAGTGGAAGGGTGACGGCGATTGATGTCAACCTCAAAAACCCGGACATCATCTATGCAGGAACCGCTTCGGGAGGCCTCTGGCGCAGCGATGGCGGAGGCACCAGCTGGACTCCGCTCTTTGATTCTATGGATGTGGCGTCCATCGGTGCCATTGCCATCGACCAGCGCAATCCGCAGGTGATCTGGGTGGGTTCCGGTGAAGGCAACCCGCGTAACTCACAGACCATGGGAGGGGGCGTTTATAGGTCGGTCGACGGCGGTAAAACCTGGAAAAACATGGGGCTTCAGAAGACCCGCACCATCCATCGCGTCATCATCCACCAGCACAACCCGGATATCGTGTATGTATCGGCGTTAGGTACGGCCTGGGGTGAAACCTCGGACCGTGGTGTCTACCGCACCCGGGACGGCGGGAAGACCTGGGAGCGCATTTTATATGTCAATGAGCGCACTGGTGCGGCCGACTTTATCGTGGATCCATCCAATCCAAACCGCATGCTGGTGAGCATGTGGGAATATCGGCGCTGGCCGTGGTTTTTCAAGAGTGGAGGTTCGGGTTCCGGTCTCTACCTGACCACGGATGGGGGAGACAACTGGAAAAAGCTGACGAAAGAGGAGGGAATGCCTGAAGGAGACCTGGGCAAGATGGGCCTGGGCTGGAGTCGCTCAAACCCACGGGTGGTCTACGCCCTGATCGAGTCAAGGAAAAATGCCCTCTACCGCAGCGAGGATGGGGGACAGCACTGGGCCCAAACAACGGATAAGAATATTGGAGATCGTCCTTTTTATTACAGCGATATCCATGTGGATCCCTCCAATGAAAACCGCGTCTACAACGTATTCAGCAATGTCACGGTGAGTGATGACGGCGGCAGGAATTTCAAAACCCTGCTGGGCTGGGACAATATCCACGGGGATCACCACAGCTTCTGGATCCATCCCAACGATCCCAGTTTTATGATCGATGGAAACGATGGAGGCCTAGCGATTACGCGCGACAAAGGAAAGACGTGGACATTTAGCGAGAATCTACCCGTGGGTCAGTTCTATCACATCGCCTATGATCTGCAGACGCCCTATAACCTTTACGGGGGCATGCAGGACAATGGTACCTGGCGTGGTCCCGCCTATCGCTGGCAGACTGGTGGGATTAGAAATCATATGTGGGACGAAATCGCCTTCGGCGATGGTTTTGACGTAGTGGTAGAACCGAACCAGCGATATGGATATGCCATGTGGCAGGGTGGAAACCTCTTGCGCGTGGATTTTGAAACCGGCGCTTCTGAACCCTGCAAGCCTTTTCACCCGGATGGTGTATTCCTGCGGTTCAATTGGAATGCCGGCATTGGACAGGATCCCATCGACCCTAATACCATCTATTATGGAAGCCAGTTTCTGCATCGGAGCGCTGACCATGGAAAAAGCTGGCAGATCATCTCGCCGGACCTCACCACCAACGATACATCAAAAACCAAAGCTTACCAGAGCGGCGGACTGACCTATGATGTGACCGGCGCGGAAAACCATTGCACCATCATTGCCATCAGCGCATCGCCCAGGAAAAAGGGCGTGATCTGGGTAGGGACCGATGATGGAAACATCCAGGTCACCCGGGATGGCGGCGGTTCCTGGACCAATGTATCCCGGAATATCCCAGGGGTGCCCGCCGGAAGTTGGGTGCCGCAGGTGCATGCATCCGCGTATAACGAAGCGGAGGCCTTTGTGGTGATCAACAATTACAGGCGAAACGACTGGACACCGTGGATTTTCCGGACCAAAGATTATGGGAAGACCTGGGAGCGACTGGTGGACGATAAAAAAGTAAGCGGTTATGCGTTGTCGTTTGTTCAGGATCCAGTTGAGCCGAGGCTGATGTTTGCGGGAACGGAGTTTGGCTTATATGTGACGGTTGATGAAGGCAAAACCTGGAGCAAATGGACGAATGGCTACCCCACGGTCAGCACCTATGACCTGGCGATTCATCCGCGGGAGCATGATTTGTTGATTGCCACTTTTGGTCGCGCGCTCTGGGTACTGGACGATATCCGTCCCCTCCGCGCGATGTCCAGGACCAACTTGGCGCCCAGGATTCTGCAGGTCTACCCCGCACCGGATGCGCACCTTGTACACTATAAGGAAGGGGCGGGTACCCGCTTCACCGGCAATGGGATATTCAAAGGGGAAAACCGTCCGGCTGGTGCGCCCATTACTTTTTCCCTTTCACAGATTATGAAACCCGGCTTCACTGGTGAACCCGATGAAACCGATTCTGTCCGGATTGAGATTTTGGATGCAGGTGGCCAGATGGTCAGGCAGCTGAACCATAAAGCAGTCAGGGGCATCAATCGCGTCTACTGGCAACTGAATCGGGACGGGATTCGTTTTCCCATGCAACCTAAGCCCAAAACGGAGGAATTGCCGGGCGATGGAGTCTATGTGATGCCGGGTAAGTATACCGCCAGGCTGCGGTACCGGAACTATGCGGACTCCACCACCATCCTGGTGAAAGCAGACCCGCGCGTGCAGGTGGACCAGTCGGGACTGGCAGCCTGGGATGCGGCCAGCAAGGAAACACAGCAGCTGATCACTGGCCTGACCGGCAGCATGGATAAACTGCGGAATGCGCAGAAGCAGATGGCCACGGTGGACCCGCTGGTACAGGCACAGGTCAAAGACACCGCCCAGCTGAAAAGGTACAATATGCAGAAATCACGGGTGGAAAAGCAGGTAGACAGCCTCATGCGACTCATGATGCCTGGCGAAGAAGTGCAGGGAATTTATGAAGACCCCGCCCAATTGTCGATTCAGCTGCAGTCGCTCTTCTTTTACCTGGATCCCGCTTTTGGAACACCCAATCCTCCACAGGGAGCTCCACCGGCGACTTATGGATTGGCGCTCAAAAAAGTACGTTCCAGCGCCGATGGCTTCAACAGGGCCGTGGAGGGCTTTGAGCGCGGTGCCTGGAAGGATTTTGAGACCATGGTGAAGGGGTTGAACCTGCACCTGATGCCTCCCCTGGATCAATAAAAAGAATGATTCCAGGAAAAAATTGGATGATTCAATAAAAGACTTCATATTTGCCCAGCATGAAAGCGATACAAGTGCAAATTTGGTGGTGGCATACATACTCTTAAGGGGTCTGTATTGTCATTATCATGTGTCAAACATATCAGGGCCCCGAGTATTCGGGGCCTTTTCTTTTTCTCAGAACATCGATATGAAAAAAATTCAGATTAAAACCAGTGTGAAACGGATGATGGCCGATCTCTATACCCCGGTGGGAATTTATCTCAGGGTGCGCGACCGGTTCCGGGATACCATTTTGTTGGAAAGCACCGATAGCCATGCTGCCGAGAACAGTTACTCGTTCATCTGCATCAACGCCATTGCGGGTATTGAGATCCGCAACGAGGACCTCATGGAATATAAGCTGCCTGGCATGAAGCCGGAACAATTGCCCCTGCGCGGCAACTTCAACGTGCCCCAATACCTGTGGGATTTCATGCAGAAATTTGAAGTGGACGCTGGCGAAAAAGAAGCCCGATATGCGCAGGGTTTGTTTGGGTATACCGCATATGATGCGGTCAGGTTCTTTGATGCCGTCCGGATGCAGCACAGGGAACCCGTGGGCTCTGCATCGGGTCTGGGTATTTCCAACACCCATGCCATTCCCCTTGTCCGCTACAGGTTGTACCAGTATGTGATTGCCATCAATCATTTCCGGGATGAGTTGCTTCTGCTGGAGAACCAGGTGGATGAACTGCCATCAGATACGGAATTGCTGGAAAGCCTGATCCGGGGCAGGGACCTGCCACAGTTTCCATTCAGGCCCCTGAATGGTATTGAATCCAATATGGATGACGAGGCTTACCGGGAGATGGTGCGCAAGGGGATTGCACACTGCCATCGGGGGGATGTGTTCCAGATTGTGCTGAGCCGTCGCTTCAGCCAGGCATTCCAGGGAGATGAATTCAATGTGTATCGGGCCCTGCGCAATATCAACCCATCGCCCTATCTCTTCTTTTTCGACTATGGAGATTATAAACTGATGGGATCTTCTCCGGAAAGCCAGTTGATCATACGGGATGGGGTAGCCGTAGTTCATCCCATTGCCGGTACGTTCCGCAGAACGGGAGACGATGAGACGGATCAGCGGGAGGCGGCGCGATTGCTGCAGGATGCCAAAGAGAATGCGGAGCATGTGATGCTCGTGGACCTGGCCAGGAACGATTTGAGCAGGTTGTGCGATGATGTGCAGGTGGCTCATTTCAGGCAGGTACACTACTATTCCCATGTGATCCACCTGGTCAGCGAGGTCAAGGGCGGGGTGCGGCCGGGTACCAATCCCTTTGCATTGCTGGCAGGGACATTCCCCGCCGGAACATTGAGCGGAGCGCCTAAAATAAAGGCTATGGAACTGATTGATGCCAGTGAGCCCACCGCCCGAAGCTGGTACGGAGGTGCACTTGGATTCATGGGATTTGACGGAAGCTGCAACCATGCCATTATGATCCGGAGTTTCCTGAGCAAGGACAATACCCTTCGTTTCCAGGCCGGCGCGGGTGTGGTGGTATCCAGCGATCCGCAAAAAGAACTGGAAGAAGTCAACCACAAACTGGGTGCGTTGCGATTGGCAATCAACCAGGCAGCGGAGATGCAGGCATAAACGCAATGAAGATTGGAGCCATGAATAAAGAGTCCAATGATATGAGCAGACAACCGCGGATACTGGTTTTTGACAACTACGATTCTTTCACCTATAACCTGGTGCACCTGGTGGAGAACATCACAGGCTACCGGACGGAAGTGCACCGGAACGACCGGATCAGCCTGGACGAAGTGGAGTCATTCGACCGGATCATCCTTTCGCCCGGACCGGGTATACCCGGGGAAGCCGGCCTGCTACTGCCGCTGATCCGGCGCTTTGCGCCAACGAAAAGAATCCTGGGTGTCTGCCTTGGCCACCAGGCCATTGGTGAAGCCTTTGGCGCGGAACTCCTGAACCTGGACAGCGTTTATCACGGAGTGGCAACCCCCATCCAATGCTTACCCGGGCTAGAATCCAGGGTCGGAAAGGAAGGGCTGGGGCGGGATTGGTTTGCAGGCCTGCCAACAGAAATGGAAGTGGGCCGCTATCACAGTTGGGTCGTGAGCGATCAGGGATTTCCGGAGACGCTGGAGATAACGTCCAGGGATAGGGGAAATTTTATCATGAGCCTGCGCCATCGCGAATACGATGTGCAGGGGGTGCAGTTTCACCCGGAGAGCATCCTGACTCCGCTGGGAGAACAAATGATGCGGAACTGGCTCGAGTATTGAGCAGGCAAGGGCTTTTTAAACCAGGTTCATTGCCATATGACATTGATTTTTTAACCATTGATCATGAAGAAGTTTTTACAGATTTTATTCGAGCATAAATCTCTTTCGCGGGCCCAGGCCCGTGAAGTGCTGGTGCAGATTGGGAAAGGCGCATACAATGAACACGAAATCACTGCCTTTATGACCGTCTACCTGATGCGGACCATTACCATTGCAGAACTGCAGGGCTTCCGGGATGCGCTACTGGAATTATGCGTCCCTGTGGACCTGGAAGGCGTTCCGGTACTCGATATTGTAGGTACGGGGGGTGACGGGAAAAACACGTTCAACATCTCCACCCTGGCCTGTTTCATCGTGGCCGGTACGGGACAGAAAGTGGCCAAGCACGGCAACTATGGCGCTTCTTCCGTGAGCGGCGCTTCCAATGTAATGGAAAAAATGGGATACCGGTTTAAAAACGACGCATCTTTCTTGCGCAAGGAACTGGATGCTGCCAATATCTGTTTTTTACACGCGCCCCTTTTTCATCCCGCCTTAAAAGTGGTGGGCCCCATCCGCAAAAACCTGGGCCTGAGAACCTTCTTCAATATGCTGGGCCCGATGGTGAATCCGGCATCGCCGGCCGTGCAACTGGTGGGGGTTTATAGCCTGGAGATGGCGCGCATTTACAACTATCTGCTCCAGGATCAGGGTATCTCCTTTACCATCATCCACGGACTGGATGGGTATGACGAGATCTCCCTGACCAATGACACCAAAGTCATTACCCGGGAAGGGGAATACCTGCTCAGTCCCGAACAACTGGGCAAGCGCCGTGTTTTCCCCGCAGACATCGAGGGAGGAAGCAGCGCAGATGCAGCGGCGGAGATCTTCCTGGACATCCTGAAAGGTAAGGGAAGCTGGTCCCAGAACGCGGTGGTGCTGGCCAATGCGGCCATGGCACTGTTTGCCACCGGGTTGCACAAGTCCTACGAGGATGCCTACCAGTTGGCTGTACAGAGCCTGGACAGCGGTGCGGCATTTCGCGCACTGCAGAAACTGATTCAAGTTCAATCCTGACGAATGACGGACGACAAAAAAGACATACTGAAAAAAATTGTGGAGCGGACCCGGCATACCGTGGAGTTGAGAAAAGGGTTGTTTCCATACGCTGTATTGGAGAAATATCCATTTTTCAACCGGGAGGTGATTTCTGTATCCAGCAGGCTCAGGAGCGGAAAGGGAAATGGCGTGATTGCCGAATTTAAACGCCAAAGCCCATCTAAAGGGGTGATCAACCGGCACGCTGATCCTGTGGAGGTGGCGATGGCCTATGAAGATTATGGTGCTTCGGCGATGTCCGTGCTCACGGATGAACCCTTTTTTGGTGGAAGCAATGTTGATCTCATGCGGATCCGCGAAGCCGTTCAACTACCCCTGCTGCGCAAGGACTTTGTAGTGGATGAATACCAACTGCTTGAAGCCAGGGCCATTGGGGCGGATTTTGTGCTGCTGATTGCCGCCTGCCTGACCGTGGATGAAGTGAAGAACCTGGCTGCAGCGGCCAATCAACTGGGAATGGAGGTACTGCTCGAATTGCATGAGGAAGCCGAATTGGAACACTACTGTGACCATGTGCAACTGGTGGGGATTAACAACCGAAGCCTGAAAAATTTTGATGTGGACCTGCAGCGCAGCCTGGACATGGCAAACAGCCTGCCTGCAGAGACGCTCAAAGTGGCGGAGAGCGGGATACATTCCGTGGATCAGCTGTTGCAATTTCGAAACCATGGATTTGACGCCTTTTTGATGGGGGAATATTTCATGAAACAGGCGCAGCCCGGCGAAGCGTTCCGCTTATTTTCTGAGGCCCTAAAGACCGTCTCATGAGAATCAAGGTATGCGGCATGACGCAATTGGATCAGATCATCCGGCTGGATGCACTGGGGGTGGAGTTTGCGGGACTTATTTTTTACCCCAAATCGCCCCGATACATCAAGAAATTCCACCTCAGCGCCATTGACCTCAAGCGGGAGAAACTGCAGATCAACAGGGTGGGCGTATTTGTGAATGAGACGGCCGAAGCAATCCTGCGCACGGTGGATGAATGGAGGTTGCACATGGTTCAGCTGCATGGAGATGAAAGCCCCAAGTTTTGCGAGCATATCAGCAATCATATCACCACCATCAAGGCATTCCGGATTGGCCCGGACGATAATATTGACTGGAAAATTCATCCTTATCGCGAAGCGGCCGACATGTTTTTGTTTGATACCGTGGGGGTGAATTATGGGGGGACGGGGCAGCAGTTCAACTGGACACTATTGGAGCAGGCGCGGATAGAGAAGCCCTTTTTCCTGAGTGGAGGCATTGGTCCTGAAGATGGGGATCGTCTACAAGAATTTGCCTCCCGGAAGAAAGACCTTTTTTCGATCGATGTGAACAGTCGCTTTGAAACCGCTCCGGGCATCAAGGATATTGACATGATCGAAACATTTTGTAAGCAGATTAAATAAGGACCTGGTGCGGGGCCAGGCGGCTTCCGCAATAGGCTGTAAATTTGAGCAACATGACGCAGACAAGTTTTCAGAAGCCCGACGCACAGGGTTATTACGGATCATTTGGCGGGGCCTATATCCCGGAGATGCTGCACCGAAATGTGGAGGAACTGCAGAATCGGTATTTGGACATTATGCAGGAAGCGTCATTCCAGGATGAGTTCCGGGAACTGCTGCGCGATTATGTAGGCAGGCCTACGCCGCTTTTTTTTGCGGAGCGGCTCAGTAAAAAGCATGGCACGCGGATCTACCTGAAAAGGGAAGACCTCTGCCACACAGGCGCGCATAAAATCAACAACACCGTTGGTCAGATCCTGCTGGCCGCCAGGCTGGGCAAGAAAAGAATCATCGCGGAAACGGGGGCAGGACAGCATGGAGTGGCAACGGCTACGGTCTGCGCGCTGAAGGGAGTGGAATGCATTGTTTATATGGGGGAGAAGGACATAGAGCGACAAGCACCGAATGTGGCTCGCATGAAAATGCTCGGCGCCAAAGTGGTACCGGCAGTCAGCGGAAGCAGGACCTTGAAAGATGCCACCAATGAAGCCATACGCGACTGGATCAATCACCCCAACGACACACATTATATCATTGGCAGCGTGGTTGGGCCGCATCCTTACCCGGACATGGTGGCCCGTTTCCAGAGCGTGATCAGTGAAGAGATCCGGAAGCAATTGAAAGAGCGCACGGGATCCCCACTGCCCACCCACGTAGTGGCATGTGTGGGAGGAGGGAGCAATGCAGCCGGGGCATTCTACCATTTCCTGGATGAGCCTTCCGTGCAATTGGTGGCAGTGGAAGCAGCCGGACATGGCATTCTGTCTGGGATGAGCGCTGCCACTACACAATTGGGAAAGCCCGGCATCCTGCACGGTAGCAAGAGCCTGCTGATGCAGACCGAAGACGGACAGGTGGTGGAGCCCCATAGCATTTCTGCCGGGCTGGACTATCCGGGCATCGGCCCCTTGCATGCGCATTTGTTTCAATCGGGCCGCGGTATTTTTCTGAGTGCCACGGACCAGGAAGCACTGGTCGCGGCTTTTGAAACGGCCCGACAGGAGGGAATTATTCCCGCCCTGGAAACGGCCCATGCTTTTGCCGCTTTGGATCAAATTAAATTTAAGCCAGAGCACCTCGTGGTGCTATGCCTGAGCGGAAGGGGCGATAAAGACCTGGCCACCTATATGCAGGCCATGCAAACGATGCAGGATCAAGGGCCCAACCCATAACGCCCAACCCATAACGAACAGCGTACAACCCATCATGTCCAGAATCGGCACATTATTTCAGCAGGCGAATCACAAAATTCTCAACATCTATGTGACGGCAGGCTATCCACAACTGGAGAGCACCCTGCCGGTAATGAAGGCCATCCAGGATGCCGGTGCAGACCTCATAGAACTGGGCATGCCCTATAGTGATCCTCTGGCGGACGGGCCGGTGATTCAATCTTCCGGATCCCAGGCGATTTCCAATGGGATGACCATCCCGGTGCTGTTTCAGCAATTGCAGCATATGCGTGATCAGATCAGGGTGCCCGTGGTATTGATGGGCTATATGAATCCGGTCCTGCAGTATGGATTTGAGAAATTTTGTGCGGATGCGGCTGAATGCGGCGTAGATGGCCTGATTATTCCGGATCTGCCGGCATTTGAATTTGAACAGATGTACAGAGGCGTGTTGAAGAAGTTTGGCCTCGATTTTATTTTCCTGGTAACCCCTGAGACGAGTGAAGAGCGTATACGGAGGCTGGATGCACTCAGCGAAGGATTTTTATATGCCGTATCGTCCTCATCTACAACGGGTCAGGATCAGGATATGCAGGCGGCGGGTAGATACCTGGATCGCCTCAACGGGATGGGTCTTAAGAATCCGGTGCTTGTTGGCTTTGGCATTGGGGATAGGCAGAGTTATTTGTCGGCTTCCTCAAAAGCCGCCGGCGCCATCATCGGAACCGCCTTTATCCGGCATATTGGGGCTGCGGAAGATCCGGTCAAAGCAGCAGAAGTTTTTGTACGGGAAATTCTTGGAGAGACTAAAGTTTGATCATTCATGAAGCTCGCAATCATACAATATAATGCAGGGAACATACAGAGTGTCCTTTATGCGCTGGAGCGCATTGGCGTGGAAGCTATGGTGACGGACGATCCCGTACAGATCAGGCAGTCTGATAAAGTGATCTTTCCCGGTGTTGGCGAAGCTTCATCCGCGATGCAATACTTAAAGGAGCGGAACCTGGATCAATTGATTCAATCGCTCACCCAGCCAGTCCTGGGCATTTGCCTGGGCATGCAGCTGATGTGCAGGCATTCCGAGGAAAACGATACCGAATGCCTGGGGATCTTCGATGAAGAGGTGAGAAAATTTTCATCCCCGGGGGCTGCTTACAAGGTACCGCAGATGGGCTGGAATACAATCCATGATTTGCATGGACCATTGTTTACCGGGCTGCCTGAGGAAACCTACGGTTATTTTGTTCACAGTTATTATGCGGCCATAGGAAAGCACACCATCGCCACAACGGATTATATCCTGCCTTATAGCGCTGCCCTGCACCGGGATAATTTTTATGGAGTGCAATTTCATCCGGAGAAGAGTGCATTGGCGGGAGAGCAAATCATCAAAAATTTCCTGGACCTATGATCATGGCTTTTGAGATCATTCCGGCTATCGATCTGATTGACGGTAAATGCGTGCGACTCACCGAAGGGGATTATCGCCGCAAAACGGTGTATCACGAAGATCCGTTGGAAGTGGCCCTGGGATTTGAGGCGGTGGGTATCCGGAGGCTTCATCTTGTAGACCTTGATGGGGCGAAGGCGGGCCGTGTAGTGAACTGGTCCGTGCTTGAGCGGATTGCCGCGAAGACGGGGCTGGAAATCGATTTTGGCGGGGGGATCAAAACCCGGGAAGACGTGGACCGTGTCCTGGAAAGTGGCGCCCGGTGGGCAACGGTGGGGAGCATCGCGGTGAAAAATGAGGCAGCGTTGTTGAGCTGGTTCGAAGCCTATGGAGCCAACCGGTTTTTCCTGGGAGCGGATGTCAAAGGAGAATGCATCGCCGTTGCCGGGTGGCAGGAAACCACCGGGATACGACTGATTCCTTTTTTACAGAAATACTTTGATCATGGGATGCAGTACATTTTCTGTACGGATGTGGGCAAGGACGGGAGGCTGGAAGGGCCGTCCACGGATCTCTATGCCAGGGTACTGGAGGGTTTGCCCGGACTGCATTTGATTGCCAGTGGTGGCGTCAGCTGCATGGAAGACCTGGAAAGTCTTCGGTCTGCCGGATGCGCCGGTGCCATCGTGGGCAAGGCCATTTACGAAGGCAGGATCAGTCTTGCGCAATTGAATTCATTTACCTGAGCAGTTCATTCAATGAAAGCATGTTAGCCAAAAGAATCATACCCTGCCTGGATATCAAGGACGGTCGCACCGTCAAGGGCACCAATTTCGTGGCTCTCCGGGATGCCGGTGATCCGGTGGAGCTGGGAGCCCGGTATGCGCTGGAAGGTGCGGATGAACTGGTCTTCCTGGATATTACGGCAACGAATGAACGCAGAAAGACCCTGAGTGTGCTTGTGAACCGCATCGCCCATCACATCAATATCCCTTTCACGGTGGGCGGGGGTATATCGAGCGTGGAAGACGTGCAGGTCCTTTTGCAAAACGGCGCGGATAAGATCTCCGTCAATACATCCGCATTCAAAAGGCCGGAACTGATCCGGGAGCTAAGCCGGGAATTCGGGAGTCAATGCGTGGTGCTGGCCATCGATACCAGGCTGGAAGCGGATGGACAGTGGTATGTCTATCTGAATGGAGGCAGGGTCAGGACGGAGACCATTTGCCAGGACTGGGCAAAAAGAGGCGTGGAGCTGGGAGCCGGTGAAATCCTTTTGACTTCGATGAATCACGATGGCACACGCCAGGGGTTTGCGTTGGACATCACAAGGAACCTCGCCACTTCCCTTCCCGTACCCGTGATTGCATCCGGTGGTGGAGGGACCATGCAGCATTTTGAAGATATATTCAAAGAAGGATGCGCGGACGCAGCCCTCGCTGCCAGTATCTTTCATTTCCGTGAAGTGGATATCCGGGAATTGAAAGCATATTTAAAGGACAGGGGTATTGCCATGCGCACGGAATGACCTTTTTGAAATTTTTTTGGGCCAAATAAACTCATCCATAAAATCATGAAACCGGATTTTAAAAAATACGCAGACGGGCTTGTTCCAGCGGTCATACAGGATCATCAAACCATGAAAGTCCTGATGCTGGGCTTTATGAACGAGGAGTCCCTTCAGAAAACCCTGGAGACGGGCAAGGTGACTTTTTTCAGTCGCTCTAAGAACCGCCTCTGGACCAAGGGGGAGGAGAGCGGGTATTTCCTGGAGTTGAAAAGCATCATCCTCGACTGTGACCAGGACACCCTTCTGATCAAGGCACACCCCCTGGGACCGGTTTGTCATACCGGGGCGGACACCTGCTGGAATGAGCGCAATCATTCCGATGATTTCCTGCAATACCTGGAGGATGTGATCCGTTTGAGGAAGGAGGGGACGGATGAGAAGTCCTACGTGCGACAGCTATTTCATAAAGGGATTAACAAAATCGCGCAAAAGGTTGGGGAAGAAGCAGTTGAGCTGGTGATTGAAGCAAAGGATGACAACCCGGAACTTTTTCTGAACGAGGCGGCAGATCTGCTATTTCACTATTTGGTTCTCCTTAACAGTAAAGGATATAATTTGCAAGCCGTGAAAGATATCCTCAGACAAAGACATTCTGCATGAAAAAATTCTTGTTTTTATTAATCTCTGTACCCACGGTATTGATGGCTCAGGAGAAGAAATCATTTACGGTTCAGGGGCAGTTAAAAGGTTTACCGGATCAGAAAGAGGTTGCCATTCGCAATGAGGACCTGGGTCCGGAGCCGCTTGCCACCGGTAAATCGGCAGGTGGAAAATTTCTCCTGAAGGGGACTGTTCCGGAAGCCAATCTCTACTACCTGACGATTGAAGACAGCAAGCAGCGCCTGTATTTTTTCCTGGAGCCTTCATCCATCAAAGTGGAAGGCACTTACGACAGCCTGGCCAGGGCTATGGTTAGCGGGTCAAAATCCAACGATGTGTTCGCTGCTTTCAATCGGCAATTCAATCCGGGCTTTGGCAGGCTGCAGCAACTGGCGCAGCAAATCAATGGCGGCCAGACAGCTCCCGGTGATGCCGTGAGAAGGGAATACGAGTCCCAGGTGATGGACCTTCAGAAGAAAACGGATGCATTTGTGTTGGCCAATGCTTCATCGCCCGTGGCGCCTTTTTCCATCATGGTGATGACGCAGTTAACGGAGGATGTGATGGTTACGGAGAAACGGTATGAAATGCTGAAGCCTGAAGCAAAGGATTCCTATTTCGGTCGCCTCGTCAGCCAGCACGTGGCCGATGGAAAGATTGGCGCTGTGGGAACGGATGCCATTGAATTCACCCAGAATGATACCACTGGTACGCCGGTCAGCCTTTCTTCGTTCCGGGGAAAATACGTATTGGTGGATTTTTGGGCAAGCTGGTGCAAGCCATGCAGGATGGAGAATCCCAATCTGGTGGAGGCTTTCAAAAAATACGGCCAGAAGAATTTCACCGTGCTGGGTGTTTCCCTGGACCGGGCCAGGGAGCCCTGGATCAAGGCCATCCAGGATGATCAGCTGACCTGGACCCATGTAAGCGACCTTAAATTCTGGAACAATGAAGTAGCTGCTAAGTACAAGGTGAGCAGCATCCCCCAGAATTTTTTGGTGGGACCGGATGGTAAGATCATTGCAAAGGACCTGCGGGGAGAAGAATTGCAATCCCGGCTCGCACTCCTGATTAAGTAACGGACTTCAATCATAAAAAAAAGGCTGCCAAAACGGGCAGCCTTTTTTTGCATTCGCAGCGGTGATTAGAAAATATACCGGATACCGAACTGAGCCTGCCAGACATCGATCAGCGATGTCCCTCGGCGAGTGGTTGAATATGTCAGGCTGTTGTTGACCGTATTCATTCTGTAAAGCGGTGCACCGGTGCTTGGCGTGAAGCCACGAGCAGCCAGTGGCGCAGCGTTGTTGACCTGGTAGCCAACTCCCCACGCAGAGTTGATGAGGTTGCCCACGTTGAAGACGTCTGCACGAAGCTGGATGGTATGCCTGTTCTTGCCAAACTTGTGGAAAAACTCCAGCATTGCGCTGAGGTCAAAGCGTGTGACCATTGGAAGGAGCAGACCATTTCTTTCCGCATATTGACCCCTCCTGGTGCGCAGGTATGAGTCCTGGTTGATATAGGCCTCAAATGCATCCTGCTGAGCTGCAACCGTGTAGGTCACGGTCTGGTTATTGACCGTTGCTGTATATTGCTGGAAGTTCATTTCTGATTTATCCCTCGGTACATAGATCAGGTCATTGCCTGCTAGCCCATCACCGTTGAGGTCGCCGGAGGTAACATAGGAAACGCGGCCCTGGTTTTGCGACTGTCCCGCGAGGGTAACCTGGAATGCAGCCGTATTGAATACTTCCTTCCTATAGGACAGGTAACCGATGACCCGATGCCTGATATCGTTATCGCTGAATGCAATATCCGGCTGGTTGTTGCCCCTAACCGTACGGTTGTCCCTCCATGAAGAGAAGGCTATGGAACCTGCACTGATATAGTCCCTCGTACTTCCATAATTATACGCAATCATGAAACCAAGACCCTGGGCTTTGATGGCGCGCTCCAGTTTAGCGGTGAACATGAAGGAACCTCCATAGGGACCGCTTTTCAATACAGTGGCATCCGTAATCTTGGGGTTGATCCGGATTGCATTGTTGAATGCCGTGCCACTAAGCAAGGCACCACTGCTGTTGAATGTTGGGTAGCGTGGCCTCTTGTCCGGACCTCCGAAGGTTTCAACGGCAGATTTCAGGTTGGCATTATAATAGTACATGTTGCTGATGCTCTGCGTGAACAGCACTTCTCCACTCAACACCAGTCCCCAGCCCAGATTCTGGTCGATGCCTAAATTGGCGCGGAATACCTGGGGGAAGCGGAAATTCTTTTCGGTTGTGGCAATGTTATAAGAGGAAGCCGGTTGACCGGGGTTGGAAATCACCGGTATATTTCGAGTGACGTCCGGGCTGAAAGGATACTGCCTTGTATTGTCAGATGATAGTGAACCACTCAGTACTCCGTTATTGCTGACCTGGTTGCTGATCCAAACGAACGCAGGTCTTCCTGTGAACAGTCCAAGTCCGCCCCTGATCTGGGTTTTCCGGTTACCAAACACATCATAGTTGAAACCGAAGCGGGGTGAAATCATGAGTTTGGCTGAGGGTAATTCTGAAGTACTCAGCTTGGTGGGATTCCCATCTTCGTCCACGAAACTGAAGCCATCCACTTCCGTATTCACGAATCCCTCGCTCGTGAAGAAAGGAACGTCAAACCTGATTCCAAAGGTCAGGTTAAGTTTTTCTTCGAGCGTGACTTCATCCTGGATATAGAAGCCGAGGTTATTGGCTTTGGTTACGGCGTTCCAAAGGGCACCCCCGGGCTGATTGCTGAAGGTGAGGGAATACCGGCGCAGGTTAACCGGGTTGGTAACCATGTTGTTGTTTGCCAGCCATGCGTTGGCGGAAGCGTAAAAACTATCCAGGTTGTGGAAGACATATTGACCATTCACCGTTGGCGTGAACTGATTGAAAAACTTGAAAGACTCGAAATTAACTCCCATGGAGACGGTGTGCTTTCCGGCATAATAGGTCAGGTTGTCCGAGAACTGCCAGGTATCCGTATTCAAAATATTGTTCGGGGTGAATGGCTCGGAACCAAACGCAATGTAGTTGCGGTCGTTTCCGTCCAGGATATCGACGGTTGGAAAGGTAATGGCTTTTTCCGTCCTGTAATCCCTGTTGGCGGTGTACCCGAAAATCAATTCGTTGCTCCACTTATTGCTGAAACGGCTATTCAGTTGAAGAATTCCGGAATAGATATCAATGTTGATTTCGTAGTTGGAATTCTCGTAGTTCAACGCAAACAGGTTACCATTGCGCCCTCCAAAGCTGCCAGAGTTTGACATCGGGACATCCCTCGTTGACTTCAGAATATTTCCCCGGAGGCTCAGGCGGTGCTGGTCATTGATATTCCAGTCGAATTTCAGCAGCGCCTTATCGCTCCTGGTCAGCAACGAATAATTTTCATAATTGCCTGTCTGATAGCCGAAGTTCTCATCCAGGAATTTTGAAAGCTGATCCAGGTCCGAGGCCAGAACGCGGGTGGTGTTGCCACTGGCAGGACCACCGCGGTTTGCCGTAAACTGGGTACCTGGATCTGTGCGGCGTTCGCCTTCATAGTTGGCGAAGAAGAACAGCTTATTTTTGATGATGGGGCCGCCTACGGAACCACCAAACTGCTTCACGTCGAAGGCTGCGGTAACCACATCCTGGTCTCCCTTATCCCCTGCCTTGTCGCCCACCAGGCTCTCGTTCCTGAAATTATAGAATCCGGAACCATGGAAAGTATTGGTACCGCTTCTCGTGACCGCATTGATGGAAGCACCGGTAAATCCGGCGTCCTTAAGGTTATAAGGAGAAATGTTGACCTGGATTTCTTCCAGCGCGTCCAGGGAGATGGGCGTTGAGTTTGTCTGACCACCAGGAAGTGAGGCCAGGCCGAATGAGTTGTTGAAAATGGAGCCATCGATCGTCAGGTTGATAAAACGGCTGTCCTGGCCGCCAAACGAAGTCCCGGTGGCCTGCGGAGTGAAACGTGTAAAATCCGTAATACTCCTGTTCAATGTGGGTGCGGAAGCCAGGGTCCGACGGCTAATATTGGTGGAAGTTCCCTTGCGGTCTTTGGATATCAGCGACTTTGTGCGGGTACTCGTGATGACCACTTCTTCCAGTTGCTTGTTGACCGGAATCAGGGCGATGTCAACCCGGGTGGGTTCACCCAGTTGTACGTAAACTTCATCGAGAGACTGTTTTTCGTAGCCCACAAAAGATGCGGTCACTTTGAAAGGCCCGCCGATCCGCAGCGCAGGTAGGCTATATCGGCCGTCCGCTACCGTGGTGGTCCGGTATTTGGTTCCAGAAGGTTCATGTATGGCTTCCACGGACGCGCCAGTCAGCCCTTTTCCATCTGCACTGCTCGTCACGAATCCAATAATTGAACCCGTGGTTACCTGAGCGGAAACTGCCATATCAAGCAGCATCGCCACCAGGACATTCATTACGATTTTACCCATAAAATGTAGAATTTTTGCAGCCGCAAAGATGCGTAATACTTGTTAACATTGGACGCAGGTATGTTAACAAATCTTAACCAAGCCCTGTGTTTTTGCGGTTCGTAAAGGAAAGAAGGCATTTCTTTTAAATTGGTTAAACAAGCCCCAGGCCCGCTGATTAATTTGTAATTTTGCCCAAACTTTTTACATGCTGGATTCGATCGAAGCGGCTATTGAGGACATCCGGAAGGGTAAGATGGTTATTGTGGTAGACGATGAGGACCGGGAGAATGAGGGGGATTTTGTCACGGCCGCCCGGAATGTCACGCCGGAAATCATCAATTTCATGAGCAAACACGGCAGGGGCCTGATCTGTGCCCCCATCCCGGAGGACCGTTGCGAGGAGTTGGGCCTGGAACTGATGGTTAATAATAATACGGCTCTCCATGAGACGGCATTCACGGTTTCCGTGGATTTGCTGGGCCACGGCTGTACAACGGGTATTTCAGCACACGACCGGTCCAAAACCATCCAGTCGCTCATCGACCCAAACACCAAACCATCTGATCTAGGACGTCCCGGCCATATCTTTCCGCTTCGGGCCAAGAGGGGTGGGGTGCTCCGGAGAACCGGGCATACGGAAGCCACGGTAGACCTTGCAAGGCTTGCGGGTTTCGAGCCTGCGGGTGTCCTCGTAGAAATTATGAACGAAGATGGGTCGATGGCAAGGCTCCCGGAGTTGGAAGTCCTGGCTCGGCAGCTGGACATGAAGCTCATTTCCATCAAGGACCTCATTGAATACAGGCTGCAAACGGACTCCCTGATCGAAAAAGTGGTGGAAGTGGATATGCCCACCAAATACGGACATTTCAGGCTGATGGTCTTCCGGGAGCGAAACAGCGCCAATGGCCTGGAGCACCTGGCCCTGGTCAAGGGAAACTGGGAAAAAGACGAGCCAGTCCTGGTGCGGGTTCATTCTTCCTGTTTCACGGGAGATATCCTGGGATCTCTCCGCTGCGACTGCGGTGAACAGTTGCATTGCGCCATGGAGATGGTCCAGCATGAAGGCAAGGGCATCGTCCTCTATATGAACCAGGAGGGCAGGGGTATTGGCCTTGTGAATAAATTGAAAGCGTATAAACTTCAGGAAGAAGGCATGGATACCGTAGAGGCCAACCTGCACCTGGGCTTCCCGATGGACCAGCGGGATTATGGCCTGGGTGCCCAGATCCTTCGTTTCCTGGGGGTCAACAAGATCAGGCTGATCAGCAACAATCCCCGGAAAAGGGCCGGACTGAAAGGCTATTCCCTGGAGATCGTGGATACGGTGCCCATTCGCATTGAGCCCAATCCGTACAACCAGAAATACCTGGAGACGAAAAGGGACAAGATGGGGCATGTGCTCTAAACGGTTTCCTGTTCTCTGCGCAAGTCTGCGCGATTACAACCCCTATTCGTGATTCAGCACGGACGCATCCGGTTCGCTGTCCCTGGGGAGCGTGGCTTCAGGTTTCTTTTTCTTCCTGGGGAGTATCCGGTCGAATTCCGTCCGGTAAGAAATATTTCCGCCGGTACGGTCCGTGCGGCCTGAAGTGGATAGCGCATCGAAATTACTTCTGTAGAAAAAAGAGGTCCGGAAACGTCCGTCCGGCGTGATTTTATATTCCACGGTGACGTCCGGCAAAAAAATAAAATTCTGTCCGCCGGAGGCCGTCCTGGTATTGGTGGAAAAATTGAAATCCGAGCCAAACGTGATCACCAGTTTGTTATTCAGCAGGGACTTGATAAATTCAAGGCTCACGTTTTCCCTCCATGCATTGGGATTATTCTGGTCTGTGGTTCCTGACTGGTTCGGATTTGAACTCACCCGTGAGTAGGCGAAGTTTACATCCACCGAGGATCCGAACAACTTGTAAAAGAAGTTTTGCACGCTGCTGGCCAGGATGGTGTTTATTACACCGGATATGGTATTGTTGATCAGATCCTGGTTCAGGTTGCTGGATACGATGGCGGCCTGCGGCGCAAAACTTTTGAATACAATGAGGTAGGTCGACTGCTTACTCACTTCCAGCGGATCCCGGTTGATGGATTTCAGTTTGGCGTCCACCGTTGGGTTGTTTTTGATGGGACTGTTGCTGGGTAGCTGGATCTGAAAACTTGGGTTAGGCTGTCCTAGGGTACCCGTCAGGTTGCAGACAACCGCCACATCGCTGTATTCCCTCAGCACATCTGAACTCACGCCGGAAACGGTGGTGCTCGATGCGTCTGAAAACAGGGAGCTCATGGCCACCCTTTCCGCCATATAGGTTGCCCGGATATTGATTTCCGCATCGTACGGGTTGCCTGTCCAGCTGATAAAACTGCCCGATCCTTCTTCCAGCACGAATGGTTTCTTGAAGATGTCCTGGAAATTGAAATTATAGTTTCCTTTCGTTATGTCATACCTGCCATCGAGGGTAAGGTCATCGCTCGTACCCGTATGGATTTTGATGTTGCCGCTACCCGTTGCCGTGATGATGTCACCAGTGAGTTCATCCAGGATTACGTTCATTTTAAGCATCGGATTGGCACGGAGGTCAAGGTCAATCAGCAGGTTGTTGGACGCTTTCACCAAAGAGTCCAGGTTCATTTCCCTTCCGTATTGCCTCCAGACGATGTATTCCGCTTCGCCCCTGGACTTGGAATTGGAGGAAGTTACGATACTCATTTCTGAACTATCCACCACTTCCGCATTCACATACATTCTCATCTCCTTCTCCGGTCCGCGAAAGAAGAAGTTAACCCTTCCGATGGCTTTGCCATAGAAGATGGAATTGTCCATCTTCGTGGTGTTCAGCAGCAGCATCTTCGGGGAACTGGCGTTGAAATCAAAACTGAAATCCCGGAAAAAATGATGCGTCAGACTTCCGGTCATGGTTCCTTCATTGCCCAGTGCGTCTTTCATTTTCAAGGTTCCGAAATTAATGCGGTCAGGTGTGAATTCGATTTCCGTATTGTTCAGGCTATAATAGCAGCTGGTATAGGCCACTTTCAACCCGGCATCCTCCAGCTGAATCTTACCGGTAAGGTCTGGCTCTCTCAGATTTCCAATGATCCGCAATTTCCCGGATACTTTGCCATTGAGGTCGGAGAACACATCCACCAGGTATTTTTCCAGGATATCGATCCTGGTGTCCCGGAGTTCGATGTCTGTTTCGATGAACTGGTTCAGAGAATCTTCAAGGTTTACATTGCCTTTTACGTCAAAAATGTAATCGCGGTTATTTGAGCTAAGGAAATAGTTGGCCATGCGTCGGTTATTGTCCCAGAATGCACTTAGGGTGGTGATGCCAATGGAATCACCTTCAAACCTGGTCTGGTCAGTTTGCGCATTGAGGTAGACCCTGAATTTGTTGTACGGATCTTCAATGGTGATGTCCCCGGAAGTGATGCCTTCTATTTTGGGCTCCGTGAGCACATAGGGCAGCAAATCTCCCAGGTTGACGCGTTTCAGGGAAATCAGGATGTCATTGCTGTTGCCAATTTCGGAGGGTAGTCCCGCGATGAGAATTTCCTGCTCTCCGTTGACAATGCGGATGTCTTCCGCATCAATAAAGGAGCGACTGATCGTCAGCTCACCATCCCGCTCGATGCGCCAGGTTTTTTCATTCAGGACAAAGGAAGACGGATTGAAGTGCACCCGCACGCCGTCCTTCAGATTTTGCAGCCTCAGGGAAAGATTTGCGTAGGCAGTCTTTTGAGTGGCGGAAGTGGTGAGGCTGATGTCCGAGAAATCACTGGAGGAACGAACACTCAGGTTGACTGCAGGGATTTGCAGGCTGTCATTGATCACAATATTTTCAGACCGGGCAAACAAGCGAAGGCTGTCCCTGTCGCCCAATCCATCAAGGCTCAGGTTGCTGAAGACGATATCGTTGTAGGACATGTAAGGCACTTTGGCGTCTATCAGGAAATTCCGGTCGTTTGTATTTATTCGCCCCGTGATCTCACTTTGATCAAATCCCCGGAGACCTTTTGCCAGCAGGGGCAGGTATTGGTCGATATTCCTAAGCCTCGCCTGGAAACTGAAATCCTGGCTGGCGATGGCTTTTTTAGGCACGTCAAAATAACGGGGATAGTATTTGCTCAGGTAAGCGTTCAGCGTGTTCGGAAGCTCGCTTAAGTTGAATATGCCGTTCAGCGAAATATAAATGTCGCTATTGTAAATCTCCAACTGTTTTTGCTGATCGATCTTCATCGAATACAGGTGGAGGGTGTCAAAAACGTATAGCTGACCCGCCTGCTGGAATGCCACATCGTAGAGAGATGCTTCACCGATGAAGTCATCAATGGTTTCCCCTTTGAAGTTCAGTCTGAATTTTCCGAGGACCGTTATATCCGACTTTGCCAGCCGGATGGGCATCAGGTTTCCTCTTTGCACATCCAGGAGGATGTTGAATTCCGGTTCTTTTTCGTTATTCAGATTGAAGTTGCCTTTCAGGTAGGCTCTGAGGTTTGGATCGTCAACGATCCCTTCTCCGTTGAACTCCCGGTTGAGCAGCTTGCCTTTGAGGCTGAGATTTTGGTATAGATAACCGTTGTATTCAAACTCCCTGATGGTTCCGTTGATTTCCGTATTGCTTTTTTTAATGCTGAAGCCGCTGCCGCTGATGTCTCCCTGGAAGGATATTTTGCCCAGTTTTTCTTCGCCCAGCAAAGTACCCAACTGGAACCCATCCGTTTCGATCAGACCCGCATAGGAAGGTTCTTTACCGGCAGGCAGTTTCATTTTGACGTCCGTGCGGACCGCGCCCAGGTCAGAACGGATGGTACCGTTGGCAGAGAAATCACCGATCAGCCCCTTGTAGTTACCCCGGTAAGATACGGTGCCAAGGGATGCCAGGTTGATGCCTTTCACGGCTGCCAGTTCAGGCGCCAGTTTCAGCGCTTCCGCGTAGTTGGTGCGCAGATCGCCGGCTTCCAATTCAATGTAGGTCTGTTCGATGTCCGGAAGGCCTTTAAGCCGGATATTGCCTTCCAGCCGGGTCGTCCTGCCATATTGCAGCGAGATTGATTTGGCGGTGAGGTTATTCACGGTGCCGGACACATTTCCCGAGACACGGATGGTGGCATCCCGGTGGCGCAATTCAGGCGCGAAGTAAGCGAGGTCTCGGGAGGAGAGGGTTCCGTTTTTGAACCGGCCCTCCATGGTCACCCGCTCGATATAGTTACCCATGTCCATGTTGAAGTCGTCATAGCGCATGGCATAGTAATCAGACAACCGGCTGTGCGGAGTGACCAAATCCATCTTCTGGAAGATCATGGCCTTTGGATGCATGGTGAAATCTGCGGTCAGTGTATTAACCTGGAAACCGCTCCTTTCTTTGGTGGCCAGTTTGATGCGTGCGGTAATGGTGTCTTTTTGCCAGCTCAGGTGCTCAAAATTTCCGTCAATGTGACGGAAGTCGATGTGCGCGCCGTCGAAATAAGGGTCTGGATCAAGGTGATTGTCTAAATCGCTCGTAAACCTGCCTTCCCGGATGGTTAGAGATTTGACCAGCATATCCCAATCGCCCGGATTCCACTGTAATTCCTTGGGCGAGGAGTTTTTGGTGCTGGTTTTTTTCCTGGTTGTACCGGTACGCAATCCCTGGTAGTCGCGCAGCGCGAAATAAGGCTTCCGAAGATCCAGGCTTCGGATGAAAATTTTCTTTTTCTCGAAGTTGATTTCATCCGCATGCATGTTCATATAGCCAATGCTTGCGGACATGTCCTGGCCTATCCACTCATCCCTTTGCCGGAAGCGGATGTTTTTAAGTTCGAGTCTTTGCAACACCAGGTTGATCTGTTTTGCGCTCGTGTCTTTGGGTCCGGGACTTGTAAAGTAGTTGGCCAGAAACTGATAGTTCCACACGGAGTCCTTCCGGTGTAGATAGACCTGCGCATCTTCGAGCCCGATGTAATGGAGTTCCACTTCGTCTTTCAGGAAGAACCAGTCCGTGATTGACACTTTGACGGATCCGGCATACAGCAATGTGTCCTTGTTGCGGTCCCTAACCAGGGTGCCTTCCATCATCATTCTGTTAAAAAGCGAAAAGCTGACCCGGTTGATTTTGATTTCCGTGTTCAGGGCTTTGGACAGGCGACTGGCAGCTTCGGTGACGAGCAGGTTCTGGGCCCATTGTGTTCTGATCAGTAAAGCGGAAACAACCAGCAGGGTAAGCAGGATAAGGATACCTATACCGGTTATTTTAAGGACTTTTTTCAGGAACGGCCCATTTGATGGGTAAAATTAGGCATTCCCGCTGGTTGATCCAATTAGCTGAAGGGTATTAACGCTTTGTAAAGAAGCTGAAAGAGATTGGGTTAAAATGCTCATTGGGACAGCCAGAGGTATATCCATGTGGTTCATCCTTATCCGTAGTTTGGAGCGCAATTCAATATCCTTCGCGGTGACAGATTCAGGTATTTGATATAGTTAATGATTGCTTCCATCAACGGGAGAGCAACTGGTCTGATCAATAAGCCCTTGCGTCATCATCGCCCCGCTTATCCCCCACAGCCTCCATGTTCATCTTTTTTCTTTTGGGATAACTGATCCGGATGACTTCGGTCCTTCCAATCTGTCCGCGCCTCCGGACCTGGTAGCCCATGGCTTTGAGTGCAGATTCCAGCGATGCGGGGAAATCGTTTTCCACAAAGATCTCGTCCGGAAGCCACTGGTGATGAAATTTTGGCTGATTCACCGCATCCTGTGCACTCATGCCGAAGTCGAGGATATTCACCAGGGTCTGCAAAACGGACGTGGGAATGGTGGTTCCGCCGGGGGTACCAATCACGAGAAAGGGCTTGCCTGCTTTCAGCACGATGGTGGGCGTCATGGAACTCAGCATGCGTTTGCCCGGAGCGATGGCATTGGCTTCCGCGCCTACCGCGCCATACATATTGGGTACACCGGGTTTGACGCTGAAATCGTCCATTTCGTTATTCAGGAGGAAACCTGCGCCGCCTACCACTGTCCTGGAACCATAGCCTCCGTTGAGCGTAGTGGTGACGGCTACGGCATTTCCCCATTGGTCGGCTACCGACAAATGCGTAGTCTCCTCGGATTCTGCTTCAACCTTTCCCGCTCCCACGTCCGCGCTGCTGCCCGCTTTACCCGGTTGATAAGATTTCATTCTTTCCTTCAGGTACGCGTCACTGGTCATTTGGACCGACGGCACTTTCACAAAATCCGCATCGCCCATATATTCTGCCCGGTCCGCATACGCCCTTCGTTCCACTTCAACCATCAGCTGTACGGCTTGCGGGTTTTGAAAACCCAGTTTTCCCAGATCCGTTGTCTCCATCATTTTGAGGCATTGCTGAATGATGATTCCCCCGCTGCTGGGCATGGGCATAGTCAGGATCTCATAGCCACGGTAGCTGAAACGGATGGCTGTTCGTTCTTTGGCCTCGTAGTTTTTCAGGTCTTCCAGCGTGATGAGTCCCTGGCCCCTCTGCATTTCTTCCACCATCAGCTTCGCGGTTTCTCCTTCATAGAATCCACGTTGCCCCTGTTGCTGAATGCGTTTAAGCGTTTCCGATAGTTCCTTTTGCACAAGGGTATCACCTTCCTTCCATGGTTCGTTTCGGGTGAAGGCGGTTGGCCTGGTATTGTTTTTCAGGAAAGCATTGCGGGTGGCGTTGAGGGATCTGGCTTCTGCGTTTGTAATCACAAAGCCCTTTTCCGCCAGTTCGATGGCTGGTTCAATCAGGGTTGTAAAAGGAAGCCGCCCATAACGGTGACTGGAAAAGAGACCGGCTACCGTGCCGGGTATGCCCGATGCCAGGTGCCCCTCCTGGCTTTTTGCCATCAGGGCATTGCCATTGCCGTCCAGGTACATGTCCCGATGCGCTTTCGCGGGTGCCGTTTCCCGGTAGTCCAGGGCAACGGTTTTGCCTTCTTTAAGATGGGCGATCATAAATCCGCCTCCGCCCAGGTTGCCCGCGCCAGGGTAAACCACGGCCAGCGCCAGTTGGGTGGCAATGGCGGCATCAACAGCGTTGCCGCCTTTTTGCAGGATGAGGAGTCCGGCCTGGCTTGCCAGGGGATGGGCAGAGACTACGGCGCCTTTTTTGCCCATCGCCTGTTTATTGATTTGGTATTGGTAGGGATTGAGGAAAGGTCCTGCCGTCTGGGCATGGATTCCTGCCGTCCACAGGAGTAGCGCAAGAGAAGCGCGCCATCCGGCATCTACTAGCCTTGTGCATTTGATCATGGGATAAATGTAAGGGAAAGAAGGCTCATTCCTGACACCAGAGTCAAGTCCACCAGTTTGTTTATTTTCACGGCTTCATCCAAAATTGGCCATATGACGCGATTCCTTTTTGCAGGATTCCTGATTCTTTCTTTTTTCTTTTCCCACCCTTTGCAGGCGCAGATCCCTTCTCCCGAGGAATTCCTGGGATATCCCCTGGGATCAAGGTATACCCCGCATTACCGCATCGTCCAGTATTTTGAGAAACTGGCTTCCCTCGCGCCCACCCGGATGAAATACCAGGTTTACGGGCAGAGCTACGAACATCGGCCGCTGACCCTGGCCATCATCTCTTCAGAAGATCATATCCGTAACCTGGAATCGATCCGGAGCCGCAACCTGGCAAGGGCAGGTATGGGCAAAGTGGCCCCGGCAGGTTTGGACAACGACCCCGTGCTGGTCTGGTTGAGCTATAATGTGCATGGCAACGAACCTTCCTCCAGTGAAGCAGCCATGAAAACCCTTTATACCCTGCTGCAACCCGCCGGGAAGGCAGCGGAATGGCTGAAGAATACGGTGGTTATGATTGATCCCTGCCTGAATCCGGATGGGAGGGACCGTTACGCCCACTGGCAGAACAGTGTGACCGGCATTCAGCCGGATCCCAATCCGCAGTCCCGGGAACACCGGGAGCCCTGGCCGGGCGGGCGGACCAATCATTATTATTTCGATCTGAACCGCGACTGGGCATGGCAGACCCAGGTGGAGTCCAGGCATCGCATCAAACTATATCACCAGTGGCTGCCGCAGGTGCACGTGGATTTCCATGAACAGGGCTTCAATGAACCGTATTATTTTGCACCGGCAGCGGAGCCCTACCATGAAGTCATTACGCCCTGGCAGCGTTCATTCCAGCAGATGATTGGGAAAAACAACGCGAAATATTTCGATGAAAAAGGATGGCTCTATTTTACCAAAGAACGCTTTGATCTGTTCTACCCCAGTTACGGAGATACCTATCCCACCTACAACGGGGCCATCGGCATGACTTTCGAACAGGGAGGCATACGGGGAGGCGTAGCCGTAGAGTTGGAGGACGGGGATACCCTGACCCTGGCCAACAGGATCGAACATCATTATACTACGGGTCTTTCCACAATTGAAGTGTCATCCCGCAACGCAGAGCAACTCCTGAAGGAGTTCCGGAAATTCTACGCGGATGCCCTGGCCGGCAACGGGCTCACTTATCGTTATTATATCATACGCAGGGAAAATTCCATGGGTGCGGAAGGAGGGACGATAGGCAAATACCTCCGGCAAAATCAACTGCAGTTTGGCTATGCCTCTGCAAAGACGCTGACACGAGGATTCAATTATGTAACGGGTAAGGAAGAAGCATTCACCATCCAGGAAGGAGACATCGTGGTGCCGGCGCAGCAGGCGAGGAGTGCGATGGTCAAAGTGCTTTTTGAGCCCAACGCGCGTTTGTCTGATTCCGCCACTTACGATATCACCGCCTGGGCCCTGCCTTATGCCATGGGCCTGCAGGCTTATGCCGTCAAAGAAAAAATCAGCCTGCCGGGCCTGCGGGAAAGCCTCCCGATTGCCGGTTCGGGTCCGGCCGTAAGTACGGTTCCGGATAACGCCTATGCATACCTGATTCCGTGGACGGGCTTTGGCTCGGCCACCCTGCTGGCCCAGCTGCTGCAGGCTGGCATTAAAGTGCGGTATGCAGAGCAGCCTTTTGAGGTCAATGGAAGAAAATTTGAAAAAGGCAGCCTGATTGTCACCCGTGCCGCCAACCAGGCCCAGGGTAACAGGCTGTCTGCGGAGATCATCAAAGCCATGGGGAAATGCCCGGATTATCATGAGGCGGTAGTGCCCATACAAAGCGGATTCGTGGACAAGGGATTTGACCTGGGAAGCGACCGGGTGCGGTATATCCGGAAGCCCCGCGTAGTGATTCTTTCCGGTGAGGGTGCGGGTTCCAATGCCGCAGGGGAATTATGGCATTACTTTGAACAGCAGTTGCAGTACCCGGTTTCCGTTTTGCAGACCTCGGACATCGACAATTTTGCCTGGAAAAATGCGGATGTGCTGGTGATCCCGGACGGATATTACCGGTTTTTGGCGGATAAGGGTACGGTGGAGAAACTGCGTGCCTGGGTGCAGCAGGGGGGCAGGATCGTAGCCATCGGGAATGCGGTGACGCAGTTGTCCGCTCAGGAATGGGGTCTTCCGGAAAAGAAAAAGGAAGAAGGGAAAAAAGAACAGGAAGGCGCGGGCTATGAAGCCTTGAAGCGATATGAAGACCGGGAGAAAGAGTACCTTATGGCTTCCATTCCCGGCGCCGTTTACCGGGTGGAACTGGACAACAGCCATCCCCTTGCTTTCGGTTATTCATCAACGTATTATACCTTGAAACAGAGCGACCAGGTGTACGGTTTTCTGAAATCCGGCGGGTGGAATGTGGGCGTGATTAAAAAAGACGGGTATGTAACCGGGTTTGCAGGCGTGAAGACACGTGATAAAATCCGTGACGGCCTGGTCCTGGGCGTCCAGGAAATTGGACGCGGCCAGATTGTCTATTTTGTGGACGATCCCATATTCCGCGGATTTTGGGAAAACGGGAAACTGCTCCTGGCCAATGCGGTGTTTATGGTTGGGCAGTGATGCCATACCGATTTTGACTCACACTAAAAGAAGATATGAAACAACTCTTTTTCATTTTTTTGTTTTTTGCACAGTGTGTTGCCGGCAAGGCACAGCAATCGCCGGCTGTCCCCAGCAGCGAGATCGCGATGGCGTTGAAGAAGCTTGAAGTACTGGGCTCGGTCCTTTATGTAGCCGCTCACCCGGACGATGAAAACACCCGGTTGATCGCTTATCTGAGTCGCGAGAAAATGTACCGCACCGGCTATCTGTCCATCACCCGCGGGGATGGAGGGCAAAACCTTATTGGCGATGAGCAGGGAATTGAGCTGGGGTTGATCCGCACGCAGGAATTGCTGGGTGCCAGGCGGATTGACGGCGGGGAGCAGTTTTTTACCCGGGCCTATGATTTCGGCTTTTCTAAAAGTACGGAAGAAGCCCTGCAAATATGGGGCAGGGAGAAGATCCTGGCCGATGCGGTATGGGTAATCAGGCAGTTCAGGCCGGATGTGATCATCACCCGTTTCCCCGAGGACGGACGCGCCGGCCATGGTCACCATTCTGCTTCGGCTGTGCTTGCCCGTGAGGCGTTCACCGCAGCCGCGGATTCCAACCGGTTTCCGGAGCACTTCAGGCAGGGCGCGCTTCCCTGGCGCGCGAAGCGGATCATGTGGAACACATTTAATTTTGGCGGCGCCAATACCACCAATGAGGCGCAGTTTAAAATTGACGTGGGTGGCTACCTGCCCCTTATGGGAAAGAGCCTGGGAGAGTTGGCCGCCGAGAGCAGGAGCCAGCACAAGAGCCAGGGATTTGGCGTGCCTTCTTCAAGGGGTGCGTCCAATGAATATTTCGTACCCATCCTTGGGGATGCCCCGGTTAAAGACCTGATGGATGGGGTCAATACATCCTGGGACAAGCTGGAAGGCGCGCAGGGGATCTCAAAAGCGATCCGGCAGATCAACCAGGAATATGATTTCCGCAATCCTTCTGCATCCCTGCCTGCCCTGTGCAGGCTTTACCAGGACATGTCCATGCTGGCCGAGTCCAATTGGAAAACGCAGAAGATGCGCGAACTGGCTGCCATCATTGAGCAGTCGGCCGGCCTTTATTTGGAAGCCTCCGTATCCCAGCCCTATGCGGTGCAGGGAGATTCGCTCCGCATGAATATCCAGGTCATCAATCGTTCATCGGCCCGTATCCGGCTGTTGAAAGTGGCCTATGAATACGCGGATACCATGCTGCAACGGGACTTGTTGCCCAATCAACTGCTGAGTTTCCGCAAAACCCTGGCGGTACCTGAATCCAAGGCCAACTCACAGCCTTACTGGTTGCAGGAAGAAATGGAGAAAGGGGCTTTTACCGTGCAGGAGCAGAAACTCACCGGCAGGCCGGAGAATCCACCCTCTTATTCCGTACGGTTTACGGTGGAGGCAGAAGGCGTTCCCATCCGGTTTGAAAAACCGGTGTGGTACAAGTTCACGGACCCTGTGAAGGGGGAACGTTTTCAGCCGGTGTATGTGGTACCGCCGGTGAGCGTGAATACATCTCCTGGCGTGGTGCTGTTCAGAAAAGGGAAATCTGAGACCCGGAACATTCAACTTACGGCCACTGCTTTTACGGAGATCCCGAATTCCGAATACCGGATCGATTACCGCTTTGGGAAGTCGGCCCTGCATGTGGCCGATACCGGGTTTCACCTGGGTCGCGGATTGAGCAGGATCTTCAGCCTGCCCGTGTCTTCCAGGAATTTCAACGGGACGGACAGGGAGAAACTCACCGCAAGCCTGCAGTATGTCAATCCCCGCTTCAACCAGGCCAATTACCTGGCGATGGCCACCGTAAACTATGATCATATTCCTTCTATCCGGTATTTTTACCCGGACGGCGTCACGCTGTTGAACCTGGATATTCAGACCGCCGGGAAGAAACTGGGCTATATCCGCGGAGCCGGGGACAAAGTGGCTGAAGCCCTGGAAGAGATGGGTTATGAAGTCAGTTTCCTGGAAGAGGCCGATATGGAACTGGTCAGGCTGCGACAATTCGATGCCATCGTCACCGGGATCAGGGCCTACAATGTACATGAATGGCTGAATACGCATCATGATGACCTGATGGCCTATGTGGAGAATGGCGGTAACCTGGTGGTGCAGTATAACACCAATAGTTTTGTGGGACCCGTCAAAGCCAGGATTGGTCCGCGGCCCTTCAATATCTCACGGAACCGGATAACCGACGAAAACAGCCCGGTGCGTTTTCTCGAGGCGGGCGATAAACTGCTCAACTGGCCGAACAAAATCAGCCAGGCTGATTTTGAAGGCTGGGCGCAGGAGCGGGGCGTGTATTTTGCAGAGACACCGGCAGAAGGATATCGCAGCATCCTGGCCATGCAGGATCCCGGCGAGAAGGATGCGCTGAACGGCAGCCTGGTAGTGGCCAGCCATGGAAAGGGCCGGTTTATTTATACGGGCCTGGCATTTTTCAGGCAATTGCCTGCCGCGGTGCCCGGCGCTTGGAGATTATTTGCCAACCTTGTTTCAAACCCCAACCAGAAGATCAATGGCACAGGAAGATAAGCGCCGGGCACCGCGCCGGGGCATGGGCGTAGTAGTGGGCATCGCCCTCGGTATTGCCCTTGGTTTTATTTTTAAGAAACTGGCCATTGGTCTCCTGCTGGGGATCATCATCGCCTATATGCTTTATCGCAACGATCAATCATAGCCATATGGAAAATCCTGAGAAGCCGCCGTTGTTTGCAACCTGGAAAGGATGGTACCTTCTTGTGCTGGCCATCCTGTTGGCCGAGATTGTCTTTTTTTACCTCATCACAAAAGCCTTTCAATGAGGTGGGAAGACTGGCTGGTGCTGATCATCACCCTTGCGGGGATCATTGCCTACGGAATTTACCGAAGCGCGAGCACGCGCAACCTGGAGGGCTATTTTCTGAGTAACAGGGAAATGCCTTGGTACCTTGTCCTGCTCAGCGTCATGGGCACACAGGCCAGTGCCATCACTTTTCTCTCAGCACCCGGACAGGCTTACACGGATGGGATGCGCTTTGTGCAGTACTACCTGGGCCTGCCCATGGCGATGATCGTCATCAGCATGGGTTTCCTGCCCATTTTTCACAAGCTCCGGCTTTTCACTGCCTATGAGTTCCTGGAACAACGTTTTGACCATAAGACCCGGCTTTTCATCTCTTTTATTTTCCTCCTTTCCCGGGGCCTTTCCACTGGCATCAGTGTATATGCGCCTTCCATCATTCTTTCTTCCCTCCTCGGCTGGAATATTTATTGGACGATTGTAGTCATGGGCGGACTGCTGATCATCTACACGGTCAGCGGCGGCGCCAGGGCGGTGGCCTACACGCAGCAACTGCAGCTGATCATTGTCCTGGGCGGTATGCTGGTATCGGGTTATACGGTGGTACACATGCTTCCGGAAGGGGTGGGATTCAGGGATGCGCTGGAAATCTCCGGCAGTCTGGGAAAGATGAATGTCATCACGAGCGGGTTTACGGAGAAGGGGTTTGACTGGACCGACCGTTACAATATCTTCAGTGGGATCATCGGCGGATTTTTCCTTGCGCTCTCATATTTTGGCACGGACCAAAGCCAGGTGGGCAGATACCTTACGGCCAGTTCCATCCGCGAGTCGCGCATGGGACTGCTTATGAACGGCATCGTAAAAATCCCCATGCAGTTTCTGATCCTCCTGATTGGTGTGCTGGTGCTGGCATTTTATCAGTTCAATCCATCGCCCTTGTTTTTCAACAAGGCGCCCATCGAAAAACTTCGGAGCTCTGCATATGCGGATTCACTGCGTACACTGGAATCAAAACACGAAGAAGTAATTGGCGAAAAGCGCCATCTGGTGGCTGCCTTGCCGGGAGTGCTGCGCAGCGCTGAAACCGGCATGAAAGACAGCCTTTTAGGTCAACTGTCCGCATTGCATGAAAAAGAAAACGGGATGCGCCGGGAGATCCGGAAAATGATCCTGGCCAACGGGGCAAGATCCGAAGACAATGACACCAATTACATATTCCTGCGCTTCGTGGTGGATTACCTGCCGGTAGGGCTCGTGGGCTTGCTGATTGCTGTTATTTTTCTGGCGGCCTGGGGGAGCATCGCGGCCGCGCTGAATTCCCTTGCATCGTCCACGATGATTGATTTCCATAAGCGATTTTCTGCTGCCGTACGGAACGATGAAAACGATTACCGGCTGTCGAAATTGTACACGCTGGGCTGGGGCGTATTCTGCATCATCGTGGCGCAGTTTGCCACCGGCATGGGCAGCCTTATTGAAGCTGTGAATGTGCTGGGTTCATGGTTTTATGGCGTAATGCTGGGCGTTTTCCTGGTAGCATTCTACCTCAAACACATCAGGGGCAACGCGGTGTTCTGGGCGGCCATCTTGGGTGAAGTGCTGGTGATCAGCATGTACTGGTTCACTTCTGTTGGCTGGCTTTGGCTGAATGCGGTGGGCGCGATTGCCGTAGTGCTCCTGGCCACCATCCTGCAGTTTTTCTTCAAGGAAAGCAAGACCTGAGCTTGAAAAACTGAAAAGTGCCCGGGGCGGGGGTCGAACCCGCACTCGCTTTTTCGGCGAACAGGATTTTAAGTCCTGCGTGTCTACCGATTCCACCACCCGGGCCTGGCATCTCCAAATGAATACGCTAAAATAAAAAACCACCGGATTTGTCCGATGGTTTTTGAGCGGAAGACGAGATTCGAACCCGCGACCCTCACCTTGGCAAGGTGATGCTCTACCAGCTGAGCTACTTCCGCTTATGATCCAACCTCTGCTAAAGATGGATTCGATTTTGGGACGGCAAAGATAAGAAACAGAAGATTATCGAAAAAATATTTCGATCATTTGTATTTGGGCGTATAGAGCGTGCTTTCCTGTACTTCCACTTTCGGTTTGCCCTTGTAGCGCATCGTGTAGAGGCCATAACAACCTCCCAGGACAAAGGCCATGAAGGTGAAGAGCTGTACATGGAAGAGAAAGCGACTGGAAGCCACCCAGTTCCGGCCGAAGTCTGTATGGTCAGGGTGGGGATGTTGATCTTTCTGCATACGTCAATTGGTTGGGTGCAAAAATAAGGCTTGGTCCCTATAATTCATTTTTTCGTCTGAAGAATTTCACTGAAGCTGTTGATGCCCCTCAAAAAGTGCATCCAAACCACATTCCCTTCGAATTTTCCCTGCAGATACCTGCTTTTCCGGACCGGGTACAGGCTTTTTTTCCGATGCCAGGCCAGCCATCCAAAAAAAGCCCAGTGGGCTTTGATGACGGCACCCACGTAGGGCCACTTACCCATGAGCAGGTTTTTAACTACGCTGAGCAGGTCCAGAGCCAGTCTGTAAGGGATTTTCCAGCATTTTTCCGCATTGCCCAGGTTCTTCCAGAGCATGATGAGGTTGTTCCTGAAATTCAGAAAGATTTTCCGGCTGCTTCCCTGCGGCAGCGTGCCGCCACCCACATGATATACCACGGATTCCGGGCAAGCAAATAACTTGTAACCTGCATGCTGCATTCTCCAGCAAAGGTCTATTTCTTCCTGGTGCGCGAAAAAAAAGGGATCGAATCCGCCCATTTCATGGAACACACTTGCCCGGATGAACATCGCCGCCCCGCTAGCCCAGAAAATTGGTCCGGATTGATCGTATTGCCCCCGGTCTTCTTCAATGGAATCGAAGACCCGACCCCTGCAGAAAGGATATCCATAGCGGTCCAACCATCCGCCTGCACCGCCCGCGTATTCAAAATGCGTGCGCCGGTTCCAGTCGAGGATCTTGGGTTGACAGGCCGCAATGCTGTTGTCCTTTTCCATCCTGGCCACCACCGGCTCGATCCAGCCGGGCTCCACTTCCACGTCTGAATTCAGCAAAACATAAATATCTGCATCAATGTGTTTCAACGCGGAATTGTATCCCTGCGAAAATCCTTCATTGGTGGGGTTCTGAACGGTCAGAATACCTGAGAAATGTTCTTGGACATAGGTAAGCGAACCATCCGTGGATCCGTTGTCTGCCAGCCAGATTCGGAGATTAGGGTAAGTAGATTGCTGCAGGTAGGGAAGGAACCGCTCCAGGAATTTCTTTCCATTCCAGTTCAGCACCACTACCGCTACACTTGGGGTTTGGGTCAATCGGGTTAATTATTTATCAAAAATAGAATTTGCACGGATTCCTTTTTATAAATTTAACGCTTCCCGTAAATGATGTTGCGTACTTGGATGAATTGGAGGACCCTGCTGGCATTGGTTGCGATGCTGATTGTCATCGCCACCATTTTTTACAGCCGCTATCTCTCCGGCAAAATAGCCGCTGAAGAAAGAGACAAAGTGCAGGCTTGGGCAACAGCACAGCAGTTTATTGCGCGTTCAGGACCAGAACAGGATCTCTCCCTGGCCGTCAGTATCATGGGCGGACAGGATGACATCCCGGTCATTGAAACCAATGAAAGGGACAGCATCACCAATTTTCACAATATAGATCCGGGAAACGCGGCCTCTTCCCCGGACCATCTGCGCAAGCGTCTTGCTGAGTTCAAATCCAGGAATGAACCCATCATCACTTACCTGAAGGCCGATAGTACCCAGTATAACAAGTATTATTATGGAGATTCCCGACTGCTTCGGGAGATCACTTTCTACCCCCTGGTGCAGCTCCTGATCGTGACCCTTTTTATTCTGGTCACCCTGGCGGCGTTGGCGGCCCGGCACAGATCTGCCCAAAACCAGCTTTGGGCGGGGATGGCCAAAGAAACAGCGCACCAACTGGGTACCCCCCTTTCGGCATTGGAAGGCTGGCTGGAAATCCTGCGGGACAACCCGATGGAACCTTCCATGTTGCAGGAGATGGAGAAAGACGTGCGCAGGTTGAAACTGGTGTCAGACCGGTTCAGCAAGATTGGCAGTCAGCCGAAACTGGAACCGCATGACATCACTGAAACCTTAGCCACCACGGTGGATTATGTGAAAAAAAGGGCGCCCAAGCGCGTGGAATTTATCTACGAAGGATCCGCCGGAGGGCCGATCATGGCTGATATTTCCCCCCCTCTCTTTGAGTGGGTGGTGGAGAATATCCTAAAAAACGGGCTGGATGCAATGGAGGGAAGAGGCCAGATCCGGGTAGACCTGAAAAAACAAAACGGGCAGATTACCATTGATCTCTCAGACACCGGGAAGGGCATCAGCCCGGCCAACCTCTCTCGCGTGTTCAAAGCAGGATTCACCACGAAAAAAAGAGGATGGGGACTTGGCTTGACACTATCGAAGCGCATCATTGAGCAATATCACGGGGGTTCCCTGTTTGTGCGGCATTCCGAAGCCGGAAAGGGCACCACGTTCCGCATCATATTAAAAGCATCTGCTGCCAATTTGTAGAGTGAGTTGGCATTTTTTTCCTAAATTTGCCGTCCCGGAAGCAAGGGTGGGCCAGACATCAGCAGAATATCACTTGTACTAACAGTGATTCATAGCCGAGTGGGCAAGTCCCCTGCCGGAAAAGCCCAGGTGGTGAAATTGGTAGACACGCTACTTTGAGGTGGTAGAGCCTTAACGGGTGTGCAGGTTCGAATCCTGTCCTGGGCACAGACAGCCCCCATTTCGGGGGCTTTTCCTTTTGGGGGAAAGGCCTACTTGCGGAATGTATATTGGTAGGCCATCCTGCCTGCCAGTTTATTCTGTGCGTTGTAGAACTTCTCTTCGGTGGTGAGTCCTTTGTCGTTATATAGATAAATCCAGGTTCCCCTTTCCATACTACCCGGATCCATTGTGATCATTTGTTTCACCTGTCCGTCAGGGTAGTAGTCGAACATATTGTCCGCCACCAAATGCTTTGCGCGCTCATTGTAGCGGACGATGTCCGATAAACGTCCATCCTCATGGTAATAATAGTAGGTTTTTTCGCTGGTTACGCCGTTGCTGATGGTGTACTCCTCTGCCACCCGGCCGTTCTCGTCATGCGTGAAACAGACTGTACTCGAGTCCTTTCCGTCCTTTACTTTCAACATGCGGGTTGGCATCCCTTTTTCGTCGTATACCCAATCATGTGTTTCCGTTGTCCTGACCTTATCCCCGGTGGCCTGACTCACCTGCACGATTCGCAGGATCCGCTGCAATGAATCATATCCGTATTCATAAGACGAGTAGGCCATATAGCCACTGTCTGCTGTTTTGCTTAGCAAACCGTTCGTATAGTAGCTGACGAGGGACATTTTTCCAGAAAACGAAGTCTCCATGCGTGTCCGGGCCTGGGTATACCCGGCATTCAGGTTCTGCTCAAAGAGGAAACCATCAGCCGGTTCTCCGTTGCCTTCAAAACTGCTTACCGTCACCCGCGAAACGCGATGCTGCTTGAGCAGTTGGTACCGGCGCTGGCCCTGCTGCTGGCTCAGGATGTCCTTGTAATAGTATTGCGCATGGATGGATTCCACGCAAAAAAAGGCAGTAAGAGAAAGGAAAAAAGCACGCAAGGTTGTATTCATAAATATTGGCTGAATTCGCAAAGCTATGACTTATAACGTATTGGAAGCCGTTATGGTATGCCCTCCGGTAGCTGATTCTTCCTTAATTTTAACCAGTATTGTAATTAGCATGACCCTTAAGACCTGAATATGCGGGAGGCTTACCTGGAACAGTTTGAGCGGCTAAAAAAGATCATGGAACAACTCAGGGATCAGTGTCCATGGGACCGAAAGCAAACCATCCAGAGCCTCCGCCAGATGACGATTGAGGAAACCTACGAATTGGCGGACGCCATCAGCACTCAAAACTGGCAGGATATCCGGGAAGAACTGGGAGATCTGCTCCTGCACATTCTTTTTTACAGTCTTATTGGAAAAGAACAGGGACAGTTTACACTGGATGAAATGATCTCAGGCATCTGCGAAAAGCTGATCCGGAGACATCCGCATATTTACGGAGACCTGCAGGTGGCCGATGACGAAGAAGTGAAACGGAACTGGGAACGCATCAAGCAGGATGAGGGGAAAGCCTCCATACTTTCCGGACTGCCCGTTTCACTGCCCGCTATTGTAAAAGCGATGCGATTGCAGGAGAAAGCCAGACAGGTGGGATTTGAATGGGATAACCGGGAGCAGGTATGGGATAAGGTCCAGGAAGAATCTACGGAGTTGCAGGAAGCGGTTCGGGATTTAGATGATCCGGCTAAGGTTGCGGACAACCGTGCCCGTCAGCGGGTAGAGGAAGAATTCGGAGATCTTATGTTTTCCCTGGTGAATTATAGCAGATTCCTGGGTGTGGATGCTGAACAGGCCATCGACCGAACCAACCGCAAGTTTATCCGGCGCTTTCAACAAATGGAGACGGAGGCGGCGGGCATGGGAAAGCGGCTTTCCGCGCTATCTTTGGATGAGATGAACGAAATCTGGAATCGGGTGAAAAAGGAGGAAGTACATTGAAGGTTTTTCTCAAGAATACGGTTTATCGATATGCTTATTTCCTGATAGGCGCAGCCTGGTTGTTCACCCTCTCTTTCATTTTCGGCAATTACTGGTCTTATACTTCTTCTCCCCAGGGTGTGCGCAAGACCCTGGAACAGCAATTGCATGCGCACGAGGCTGATTTTGAAACAATCCTCCAGGATACGGGATTTGTGCAAAGGCTGGTTGTAACAGCCGAGTCCGAAGAAGAAGCCAGGGAACTGATGGCGAAGCCATTCGGGATATTCATCTACTCTCTGGAGGACGATGGCCCGGTCAACCTCAGATACTGGAACACGCAGCAGACGGAACCGAGCAATGAAATGCTGGCCAGGGCCGATGGAGATTATTTTGACACACTTCCCAACGGCCAGTTTGAGTTCGTGAGGCGCAAATTCAGGACGAAGGCAGGAGATAACCTGCTGATATGTGCATTGATCCCGGTGCGCTGGGATTATTTCATAGAGAATGACTACCTGAAGAAAACCTTTGTCGATCATCCGAACATCGAAAGAAACTATTCCATTTCTATCGTGACCACAGATATTCCGGTAGTTAACAGCAGGGGGAAAACACTTTATTATCTCCAGAAAAAATCCGGAGACATGGCGGGGGGAAGCGACTGGATAACGATCCTGCTCAGGCTCATGGGTACGGTCCTTGTGTTTTTTTACATACATATGCTTGCATTGGGTGCAGCGAGGAGATTCGGTCCCGGGTTGTCGATCCTGTTTTTGATTGCGGTGATTGTGTTGATTCGGATGATGTCCTATTTCCTTCCGATCCCCCTTAACTTCAGGGAATTTGAGCTATTCAGCCCGGTCATTTACGGATCCAATGTCATTTTGAAAACGCTTGGAGACCTGTTGATCAATGCGCTGCTCCTGGCATGGATCATCCTCTTCGCACGTTCTGTGGTCAATCGGTATGGCGTAACCCTTAATACGGGAAACCGTTACCTGTCCTTCATTGGAGTGTTGTTGCTTGCACTGGTGCTCGTTATCAGTACCTGGATCAGTGGCTTTGTAATACGGAGCCTTGTTTCTGATTCTTCCATTTCCTATGAAGTGACCAATTTCTTCAAGCTGTCTGTCTATAGCGTATTGGGATTTATCGCATTAAGCGCGGTGTCCATTGGATACTTTGTGCTTTCCAACATGGCCATGCAATTCATCGAAGACCTCATGCCGGGCAGAATCCATCTGAAAATACTCCTGGTGGCATGCCTTGGCCTGCTGTTCCTGAGTTTTAACATTTACAAGGAGCAGGTGCCTTTTGAGTTGGGCTTGCTGGCGTGGCTGATCCTGTATATGTTGTTGATTGGCCGTTCCGGGATCCTGGGCACTTATCGCCTGTCCGGCAGTTCCACGGTTTTCTGGCTGGTATTTTTCTCGGCTTCCATCACCGTGATTATTTTCAGCCAGAACCGCGTGCGTGAAATGGAGAACAGAAAGACTGCCGCCATGAAACTGGCTGTGCAGGCGGATCCTTCGAGCGACCTGAAATTCAATATCGCCACACAAACCCTGAGCAATGATTTCCTGAACGGTAACTTCGGCCGATTCTCTGATTATTATCAAAGCCTTGCGCTCAAGGACAGCATCGTGGACGCCAACTTTGCCGGGTATGTGAACAAGCTGGACACCCGGATTTTTGTATTTGATCCTTACGGAAGCCCGCTCTCATCTTCAGATCAGCTCACTTTCGATACCCTGAATACCATCTTCACCCTCCAGGCAAAGAGAACGGGGGTACCCGGGCTGCGTTACTACGAAACGGATATCACCAGTTTCAGTTATATCTTTTATAAAGATATCCTGGATACTTCAGGAACGGTGATGGGCAGGTTTTTCATGTTGTCCAATCCCCGCTCTTACAAAGAGGACGCACTTACCCGGAACTCGTACGGCAGTCCAATGACCTGTCGCTGGAGCGATGGCCCAATTATGCTTATGCCATTTACGACAGCCTTCAACTGCTCTATAATAAGAACGATTATCCTTTTCCCATGTCCCTGAGTCCCACGGATATTCCTGCGGGTGAATTCGGCTATCGATCGGGCGGAGGGTATGATATCCTGACGCATCGGGCAGGGAGCGATAAAGTGGTGATCATTACCCGCAAGAGCAACTTTATCCTGGAAGGCATCACCCTTTTTGCCTACCTTTTTTGCGCATCGTTGTTCCTTGTTGCGTTGTTTCAGTCTGCCAGCATACTGGTACGGTCCGGCTTTCAATGGTCTTCCATCCGCGATCTCTGGCAAATGAGCATCCGTAACCAGATATACGGAACCGTCATCTTCATCAGTGTATTCTCGTTCCTGGTCATCGCTGCCGCTACCATTGTATTTTTTATCCAGCGCTATAACAAAAACAATAAGGACAGGCTCACCCGGACCATACAGGTAATGTCCGATGAACTGAGGGGTAAATTATCAAGTGATCCTTTTGTAACACCTATGCCCAGCCTGGATAGTTCCGGAGGCCCCGAGCTGCAGGATGTCATCACGGAGATCGCGGAGATCCACAATGCGGATTTCAACCTGTATGATCAGGACGGCCGGCTTAGGGTTTCCTCACAGCCTTTTGTATACAATAAAGGGATTCTGAGCCGACTGATGGATCCGTTGGCTTATTATCATATGAAGCGGTTGCGCAAGAGCCAGTATGTGCAGAATGAGAAGTACGGGCAACTCCGGTACCTGAGCATTTACACGCCCTTTAAATCCCAGCATCCGCAATGGCAGGCCTATATCAACATTCCCTACTTTGCATCCACAATGGAACTAAAGCAGGAGATTTCAAATTTTCTCGTAGCGATCATAAACCTTAATGCGTTCATTTTCCTCATGGCCGGCGTGATAGCGGTCTTTATCACCAACCGCATCACACAATCGCTTACCTGGATTGGCGAGAAAATGAGGGAGGTGAACCTGGGCAGGTATAACCAGGAGATCAGCTGGAACCGCAGGGATGAGATTGGCGGGCTGGTGCAGGAGTATAACCGGATGGTAAGAAAGCTGGACGAGAGTGCCGCGGCACTTGCCAAAACTGAGCGGGAAGGGGCCTGGCGGGAGATGGCAAGGCAGGTGGCGCATGAGATCAAGAATCCGCTGACGCCAATGAAGCTGAGCATTCAATACCTTCAGAAAGCAATCGACAACAACGCACCTAATGTCAAAGAATTATCCACCAATGTAGCCGGTACACTGATTGAGCAAATTGAACACCTTTCCAAAATCGCTGCAGAGTTCTCGCAGTTTGCCAATATCGGCATGGCCCGGAATGAGGAAGTGGATTTGCATGAGGTGCTTCGTTCACTTGTATCTCTTCATAGCATGCATGAACACGTGCAGCTGACCTGGAGCTCAGTAAACGAGCCGGTATATATTTATGCCGATAAGACACAGATCAATCGTCTTTTTACCAACCTGCTTCAGAATGCCATCGAAGCGATGCCAGATAACCGGGATGGCAGGATCCTTATTTCCGAAATCCTCGAAGACAGCCATGTCCTGATTTCCATACAGGACAACGGAACCGGTATTCCGCAGGACATGCAATCAAAAATCTTCATTCCAAATTTCACAACGAAGACCTCCGGCACAGGCCTTGGCTTGGCCATGTCCAAGGGTATCGTGGAGCAGGCACGGGGAGATATCTGGTTTGAAACCGAGGAGGGCGAAGGCACTACCTTTTACCTGCGATTCCCCCTGGTTGACCGGGATGCCAGGTAATTTTCGAGTTCGCTGCGTGTGAAGCTGCTGAGGTTGTGATTTTTCGTGAGTCCCCCTTTCTGTGCAGCCAACACGCCATATCGGATGTCTGCGTATCCTTCCACAGCATGTGCATCCGGATCAATGGATAGATGGGCGCCTTTCGACAGGGCTTCCGGAATCCATTTCCAGTCGAGGTCCAGGCGCCGCGGATGCGCATTGATTTCGATGGCAACCTTGTTTTCAATGCAAGCGTCAATCATCGCGGAGTGGTCTATGGGATAGCCCTCCCTGCTGAGGAGCAATCGGCCCGTGGGATGTCCCAAAATGGTGGTATATGGATTGCGGATGGCGCCAAGCAGTCGCTGCATGGCTTTCTCCGGGGACATTTTCAGGTTGGAATGGATGGAAGCAATCACCAGGTCAAAGGAAGCCAGCACTTCATCCGGGTAATCCATCGAACCATCTCCCAGGATATCGCATTCGATGCTGCTGAAAATCCTGAACGGCTGAAGTTTGAGGTTAAGCTCCCGGATTAAAGCTTGCTGTTCCCGAACCCTTTCTTCCGTTAACCCCCTTGCGTAGAAAGCGGATCTGCTGTGATCACTTATAACCAGGTATTCAAATCCCTGCTCGATGCACGCAACGGCCATTTCTTCAAGGGTATTGGATCCGTCGCTCCAGGTACTGTGGGCATGAACGATACCCTTGATATCTTTAGCCTGGATGAGTTCCGGCACTGACAGTCTTTTTGCCGCGTTGATAAACAACCCGGTCTCCCTGAGCGCTGGCGGCATCCATTGTACTCCCAGCAATTTGAAGAATGCATCCTCTGAGTCTGCATCGGGTACAGTCAGTCCATGCTCGAGCCAGGCTTCCATAAAATCAGTGCTGCCGGTTTTTTCAAACAGGGTCCGCCCGAAAAATACTGCAGGGGTATGGTGGAAACGCAGTGTTACGAGGCCCTCTGCAACACATGAAAGGGTTTGACCGTTGATGACGAAATCGGTCATGCCTTTTTTTGCAAGCCAGCTTTGCAGGGAATCCAGGGGTACCGTGGTGACCCATTCCAGTTGATCGATCGTGAGCGATTGGCGGGCGAATGCACCGGTCATCGCGGTCTTTCCTTCCGCAAAATCCTGTTCAAGGCCTTGTTGGAAGCCCCGGGCCAATGTTTCCATTTCAGCGTAAAGAAACTGACCCTGGTGCCGGAGAAAATATTCAATGGCTTCGCGGACATTTTGCTGAGTCTTTTCTCCAAACCCTTTGAAGAGCAGGAGCCTGTTTTCCTGGCAGGCATAGAGCAGTTCCCCGATGCTTTCAATGCCCATTTCTTTCCAAACCGTTGCAATTTTCTTAGGTCCCAGTCCTTTGATCTGCAGCATCTGCAGGACGCCAGTCGGTGTTTTCCGGATCAAATCTTCCAGTGCGGACAGTTTTCCGGAGTCCAGGATTTCGACGATTTTTTTTGAGGTTGAATCCCCAATGCCCCTCAACCCAGCAATGGCCGTTCGGGGAGTTTCTTCAAGGGGATGGGATAATTGCTCGATGTTATAAGCTGCAATGGAATAGGACTTTGACTTAAAGGAGTTTTCTCCATGAATGTCCATTAGTTTGGAAAGCAGTGAGAACTGATCTGCAATCTGGTAATTGTCCATATATGAAAGTTAGGGAAATAAGGCAGAGCCGTCAAAGTGGCCCAGGTACCGGTTCCAGGCTCCGGGAATGGGGCAAAAAAAATCCCGCCGGAAGGCGGGACTTTATCAATTCAAGAAAATCGCTTACTTCTTGGCAGCGGCCTTCTTAACAGCTTTCTTAACAGCTTTTTTAGTAGCTGCTTTCTTTACTGCTTTTTTAACAGCAGCTTTCTTAACAGCTTTCTTAACTGCCTTTTTAGCGACAGCTTTCTTTACAGCTTTCTTTGCAGCGGCCTTTTTAACAGCCTTTTTTGCAGTTGCCATGTGTTTCGAATTTTAATGGTTTAGTAATGAATAACGCATTAAAAATAAAAACACTTTTTGTTTTTTGCAAAAAATTTTTTTTTCTGCCGGATTTCCCCTAGCTGGCGGCTACCACCTCACTCACGGAAACAATGGTTTTATCACCCTTCGTTTTCCTGAATTCAACCACTCCATCAGAGGTTGCAAACAACGTGAAATCCCTTCCCAGGCCAACATTTTTTCCAGGATGGTACTGTGTTCCACGCTGACGCACGATGATGTTACCGGCAATAGCGGCCTGGCCTCCGAATATCTTCACACCAAGTCTTTTACTTTCGGAATCACGGCCGTTCTTTACACTGCCTTCACCTTTTTTATGTGCCATAACGTATAGGTTTAAAACTAGATTTTCGGTTATCCTTATGCGATCTTACCGATCTTGATCTGGGTATACAGTTTGCGGTGACCGGTTTTCTTCCTGAAGCCTTTTCTTCTTTTCATCTTGAAAGCAATGACTTTTTCGCCCTGCTTTTCACCGATGATTTCTGCGTTGACTTTGACCTTGATGTCAGATCCAAGGGTCAATTTCCCATCGTGATCCACCATCAGGACATCGGAAAACGCCACCTGGTCTCCTGTTTTTCCCTCAATATGGGGAACATAGAGTTGCTGACCCTCGGAAACCTTGAACTGCTGGCCGGCTATTTTAACAACTGCAAACATAATAAGCCAAAATTTAGGAGTGCAAAGGTAGGGAAAAAATCAGTTAATTCCATAGCAGGTAGCTAAAAAAACTTATCCATGCCGGCCCCTTAGTTGGAGGCATCAAATTATATTTGTATTTCACCGTTTGCCATATCTGATGAAGATCAAATCCTTCCTGGCCAGGCCCTTTGCAAGCTACGTCCATAAGCAAATCCGGAAATCCATGTCCACGGCCCTGGAGGATCAGCGTAAAATCCTTAAGGATTTGCTGAAAACGGGCAGGCAAACGGAATTTGGCAAAGATCATCACTTTAAGGACATAGAAAGCCACGAACAGTTCCGGGAAGCCGTGCCCCTGCGGGATTACGAGGCTTTCAGACCCTATATTGACCAGATCAAGGAAGGAAGGCACAATGTGCTTTGGAAGGGTCAGCCCATCTACTTTGCCAAAACCTCTGGCACCACCAGTGGGGTAAAATATATTCCCATTACCCGGGATTCAATTCCCAATCACATCAATTCCGCCCGCAATGCCCTGCTCTGTTACATCGCGGAAAGCGGCAACCGCCAGTTTACGGACGGCAAAATGATTTTTCTCTCTGGCTCTCCGGAGTTGGAGCGGGTAGGGGGGATTCCAACTGGCCGATTGAGTGGTATTGTCAATCATCATATTCCCAGTTACCTGAGAACCAATCAGTTGCCTTCGTATGAAACCAATTGCATAGAGGAATGGGAGACCAAACTCGACCGGATCATCGACGAGACCATTGGTCAGAATATGGCCCTGATCAGCGGGATTCCACCCTGGGTCCAAATGTATTTCGACCGGTTGCAGGCCCGGAGCGGAAAAAGCGTTTCTGAACTTTTTCCCCATTTCTCGGTGCTGGTACACGGGGGCGTAAATTTTGCGCCATATCGCGCCAAACTCATGCAAAGCATTGGAAAGAATATAGATACGATTGAGACATTTCCCGCATCCGAAGGTTTTTTTGCGTTTCAGGACAGCCAGGATGCGGAGGGGTTGCTGTTGAATACGGATTCGGGGATCTACTTCGAATTTGTGCCGGTCTCAGAGATACACCTTGAGAATCCCACCCGCATCGGTCTTAAAGATGTTAAAGTGGGCGAGCAGTATGCCCTGATCGTGAATAATAATGCCGGGCTCTGGGGATACAATCTGGGGGATACGATTCGTTTTGTATCCGTCAATCCATACCGGATCCTGGTTACAGGACGGATAAAACATTTTATTTCAGCCTTCGGGGAGCATGTGATTGGGGAGGAAGTGGAATTTGCCCTCTTGAAAGCGGCCGGGGAGATGGGGGTCACGATTGTAGAGTTCACGGTGGCGCCCAAGATCCAGCAGGGTGAGGGGAATTCTTTCCACGAATGGTTTGTTGAGTTTGAGCAGATGCCGGTTCACCTTTCGGATTTTTCCGAGCTGGTAGACCAGCACCTGCGCGACCGGAATATTTATTATGATGACCTGATCCGGGGAAACATACTGGATAAGCTGGTGATTCGACCCATGAAGAAAGATGCTTTTATTCAATACATGAAATCCGTAGGCAGACTGGGCGGACAAAACAAGGTTCCGCGCCTCAGCAATGACCGGAAGCTTGCGGATGCGCTCGAGGTTTATACCTTACAGGATGAAAAACGTATTTTTAACTAGATGAACCCCGTTGTGCAACAAAAGGCCGTTGGCAGCCAGGTGAATGCCGGCGAGAACCGGAAGCGTATTGCCATATTTGGTTCAACGGGATCCATTGGAACCCAGGCGCTGGACGTGATTGCCGCCAACCCGGATAAGTTCGTGGTGGCCATTCTGACGGCGCACTCAAACCACGAATTGCTGATTGAGCAGGCAAGGAAATTTCTTCCCAAGGCGGTGGTTATTGTGGAGGATGCAAAGTACAACACCACGAGGCAGGCATTGGCAGGCACAGGTATCCAGGTCATGGGCGGTGAGCAGAGTCTCGAAGACGCCGCAGCCCTTGACTGTTACGATATGATGCTGGCGGCGATTGTAGGCTTTGCAGGACTCCGTCCCACCTTGAAAGCCATCGATCATGGTCGCTCCATTGCCCTGGCCAACAAAGAGACCCTGGTGGTGGCGGGAGACATCGTGATGCAGCGCGCCGTGGAGAAAAGAACACCGGTGATTCCGGTGGATTCAGAACACTCGGCTATTTTTCAATGCCTGGTGGGAGAGACGCGCAATCGCATCGAAAAAATCATCCTGACTGCATCCGGCGGACCCTTCCTGGGAAAGAAACCCAATTACCTTGTGAACGTGAAACGGGAGCACGCTTTGCAGCATCCCAACTGGAGCATGGGTGCAAAGATCAGCGTGGACTCCGCCACCCTGATGAACAAGGGCCTGGAGATGATTGAAGCGCGCTGGTTGTTCAACCTGAAGCCTGAACAAATCCAGGTAGTAGTCCATCCGCAAAGCATCATCCATAGCATGGTGCAGTTTGAGGACGGAAGCATCAAGGCGCAAATGGGTTTGCCCGATATGAAGCTGCCCATTCAGTATGCCATGGCCTTTCCACAACGCATACCGAATGCTTTTCCGCGATTCGACTTTTCAAAGTCGACGCAACTTTCTTTCGAACCCCCGGACATCAAGACTTTCCGGAACCTTGGGCTGTCCATGGAAGCCTTGTACAAGGGCGGCAACCTGCCTGCTGTGCTGAATGCGGCAAATGAGATTTCCGTTTTCGGCTTTCTGCGCAACCGGATTGGCTTCCTGGATATGACGGAAGTGATTGAAAGAACGATGAATAAAATCCCTTACATCGCCCAGCCTTCGCTGGAAGAATATTTTGAAAGCGATGCGGAGGCGCGTAATTTTGCGGCTTCCCTGCTCAATCTTTAAGGCATCTACAATTTAACCGCCCATCAAATTTTTATCCTGTAGCGCATGAATCTGTTGTCTGAATTGCTGGCCATCAACTGGCCTTCCGTGGGCCTGCAAGCCGCACAATTAATTCTTTCCCTTTCCATCCTTGTGGTCCTCCACGAGCTGGGTCATTTCATCCCAGCCAAATGGTTTAAATGCCGGGTGGAGAAATTCTACCTGTTCTTTGATCCCTGGTTCTCCATTTTTAAGAAGAAAGTGGGAGAAACGGAATACGGCATTGGCTGGCTGCCACTGGGGGGGTATGTCAAAATTGCCGGTATGGTGGATGAATCGATGGACAAGGAACAAATGAAACAACCACCCGCAGAATGGGAGTTCAGGAGTAAACCGGCCTGGCAGCGTCTCATCATCATGGTGGGCGGCGTCACAGTCAATATTCTCCTGGCCTTTGTGATCTACGCTATGATCCTGTTTACCTGGGGCCAGACCAAGTTGCCCATGAAAAACCTGACCGATGGAGTTTGGGTGACGGACTCCCTTGCCATCGAGTTGGGATTGCAGAATGGAGACCGGATTCTTGCAGTGAATGATCAGCCGGTGGATTATTTTGAAAACCTGAACGCGCAGTTTCTGCTGGGAGAAAACCATATGACCATTGTGCGCGATGGTAAAGAACAGCGACTGAATATTCCCGTTGACCTTATTGGCAGACTGGTAGAAAATGGCAGAAGGAATCCGCTAGTGCTTCCGCGCATCCCATCGCTTGTGGGCGAGGTTCCCAAAGGAACCAATGCGGAAAAAGCTGGCTTGAAAGTGAAGGACCGAATTGTGGGCATCGATTCCATAGATATCAAATACCATGATGAGATCAAGTCTGTATTGCAGGAGCGCAAGGGGTCAACGGTTCAGCTGACCGTGCTCAGGGATGAAAACCGGGTGCCGCTGAGCGCTGGTGTGTCTGCTGACGGAACCATTGGATTCTATCCCATGATGCCGGGCATGTCTGACCTGGAGAAAATGGGCATCTACGCCTTCGAACATAAGGAATATGGTTTTTTTGCGGCATTTCCGGCGGGTGTCAGGCTGGCCATCGAAAAACTGCAGAATTATGTTCAGCAGTTCAAGAAAATCCTGAATCCTTCCACGGGTGCATATAAAGGCATTGGCGGATTTAAATCCATGGGTTCCATCTTTCCCAAATACGAATGGAACTGGGAAGCATTCTGGAATATCACAGCCTTTTTCTCCATCGTACTCGCCTTTATGAACCTCTTGCCCATTCCTGCGCTTGACGGGGGGCATGTGATGTTCACCTTGTATGAAATGATTACCGGCAGGAAGCCCAATGAGAAGTTCCTGGAATACGCCCAGATTGTGGGTATGATAATTTTATTTGGTCTCCTGCTTTACGCAAACGGGAACGACTGGTTTGGATGGGGGAAAGGCAAGTAGGAGCGATGAAAGTTCGAGTTGTGCAAAGGCCAAAGGCAGTAGGAGGGATGAAGGTTTGAATTGGGAAAGGCAGTCAGGAGCGATGAAAGTCCGAGTTGTGCAAATGGAAGTAGGGGCAATGGAAATTCGAACAGGGCAAAGGATGCAGGGTGAATGAAAGTCTGAATGAGGTCTAGGCAAGTAGCTGAGATGGATGTCCGGATTGTGCGAGGGTTTTCCAGCAGGTTTTACGATTGTTGAAAAGGCTGGGCTTTATGTGCGGGCGACGCCGTGCATGATCAGGATTTCGTAAATACGGTCAGGTCAAATTAGGCATAAAAAAAGCAGGCGTATGGCCTGCTTTTTTTTATTTGAGTTGGTCATGGATCCAATGGACCATGACCAACTTTGGTGATCTATTGAATCTTGATTTCAACGCGGCGATTCTTTGCTTTGCCGGCTGCTGTTTTATTGTCCGCAACGGGCTGGCTTGCGCCATAGCCTGAAGACGTCATGCGGTCAGCTTCAACGCCTTTGCTAACCAGGTAAGCCATGGCAGCTGCGGCACGCTTCTCAGACAGGGGTTGATTCACTTTGTCTGTACCGGTGGCATCCGTATGACCTTCGATGGAAACCTTCACGGAAGGGTTCTTTTTCAGGAAGTCAGCAGCCACGTCCAGTTCTTTTTTACCCGCGGCGGTCAGGACAGCTTTGCCGGATGCAAAAGTTACATCACTAGCCTGGAAGTCAATCTTGGGACAGCCTTTCATTTCAGGCACACCAGGAACATCCGGGCAACGGTCTTCTTCATCGTTGATGCCATCGCCATCAGTGTCTGGGATTGGGCAACCCTGGTAGCGGGCCAGGCCTGCTACGCTGGGGCACTTATCTTCTTCATCGTTGATGCCGTCTCCATCGGTATCAGGAATGGGGCATCCGCCGTACTTGGCCAGACCAGCCACAGTGGGGCATTTGTCTTCTTCGTCGTTGATGCCATCCTTGTCCGTATCCGGGATGGGGCAGCCGTCATACTTCGCGAGACCAGGTGTATTGGGGCACTTATCGGCATTATCAGCAATACCATCGTTGTCGCTGTCCACCACAACAGGTGCAGGCGGCACAACGGGAACAGGGACCGGCTTTTTACCAAAACGATAACCCAGGGTCAGCTGAACAGCCTGGTTGCGCGTAACGGGGTTAAACCTGTTCACATCCGTCAGGCCATGAATATAGCGAGCCTGGATCACCCAGTTGTAGCCAGGCCAGAATTCCAACCCACCTGTCACATTGAAATCGTCTCCGCGGAGCTCGTCTTTTACATCGCGGTCGATCCCGGTTTTGCTGTCTTCAGCTTTGGCCTTCAGTAGGATATCCCAACCGCCCCCAATGAGCACTTTGAAGCGGGAACTGGCGTGGAATTTCAACATCAGCGGAACGGAGATATAATCCTGGCGCTGGTTGATTTCTCCAAGGGTGTCCCGGAACTGGTATTTTCCACCAAGGCCGGAATAAAGGGCTTCAAGCTGGATGGAAAGGCGACGGGATACGGGCAGGTTGCCGAAGAATCCACCTACCGGGCGAACATTCCAACCGGTGGAAGCGCCATCGGGAAATTCATCGATCAGTCTCAGGGTGGAAAAATTCGCACCCGCTTTGATGCCAAGGTGGGCATCGTTGTTAAAATCCTGGGCCATTATGCCAGATGCAGTGGCAAGCACAAAGGCCAATGCTAGGAAAGATTTTTTCATAAACGTTGTCTTTATATGGCACGAAAGTAGGTAAATGTTAACGGACGGTGAAATTTTTTGCTCGGCTACGGAAAAGGGTAGCTGCCGGGTAGCCGGATTCCCCATTTACCCGGGCCGAGGGTGTCAGAAAAAACGTAGCTTTGTGCTGTTGGAATGCCATCGTTCCCTTCATTGGGGCTGACCGGTTTTGACAGCGTAGATCTTTGTATGTAAGCATGCAGTGCGATGGGTATCCCGCACTTTAATCTCTTTACCCGAACCATAAATGGCAATACACAGTATGCCATGGCTGCCTAATCAGTGATTAAGTAGTCATTTGGGCCGCCGGGCAGGTTGGTCTGTTACCGAGCCCCGCCGCCGACTCAAAAAGAAAACGGAATGCTCCCCGGTAAGGCTGTGACCCGGGGCTAAGCCCATTCAGCTAAGGGACAGGTTGGTTCGTCCGTCTCCTGCCGGTCCCCCACAATCAATGCCGGAATAAGCATGTAGAACGCATATGGGGAATATGTTTGGACGTGGGTTCGAATCCCACCAGCTCCACTTATCATCACCTTCTGCCGAAGCGGAAGGTTTTTTTTGTCAATCCGTCAAGCGTTGGGTTGGATTCTTCCGCCCGGCCTTTGCACAGATGGCCTGAAGGACTATATTTAATCCTTACAACAACCAAGGCATGCAATCATTTCAGGCGCTCGACTGGATCGTAATTGTATTATATTTTATACTGTTGGCTGCAGTGGCGGTATGGGTGATCAGAGGCCGGCAAAAAAATACCGAGGACTATTTCCTTGCGGGCCGAAACCTGGGCTGGTTTGTGGTTGGTGCTTCCATTTTTGCCTCCAATATTGGCTCTGAACATGTGGTAGGGCTGGCTGGAGCCGGCGCAGGTGGAAAGATCCCGATGCTCATCTATGAAATGCATGCCTGGATCGTCATCACCCTGGGTTGGGTATTTCTCCCTTTTTATTTGCGCAGCGGCGTTTTCACCATGCCCGAATTCCTGGAGAAAAGGTTCAGCCACGGCACCCGTTGGTTCCTGAGTATTTTTTCCATCCTCGCTTATGTCCTCACCAAAGTTTCTGTGACGGTTTATGCTGGCGGGGTGGTGATTTCATCCCTGCTGGGGATCGACTTCTGGTTTGGTGCCCTGATCACGGTGATCCTCACCGGGGCTTATACCATCCTGGGCGGTATGCGCGCCGTTGCCTATACGGAAGCCATCCAGACCGTTGTGATGGTGCTGGGCGCCGCTACCCTGACTTATTTTGGGTTGCAGGCGGCCGGCGGCTGGTCCGGTGTCAAAGCATCCCTTCCGGATGGATACCTGAATATGTGGCGTCCCAATTCAGACCCTGATTTCCCCTGGCTGCCCCTTGTTTTCTCCAGTTCCATCGTGGGGATCTGGTATTGGTGTACGGACCAGTACATTGTGCAGAGGGTGCTGGCCGCCCGAAATATTAAGGAGGGTAGAAGGGGTACCATCTTTGGCGGATTGCTTAAGTTGACACCGATTTTCCTTTTTCTGGTACCCGGCATCGTTGCTCTTTCTTTGAAGATGAAAGGAGAACTGAATTGGGATTCCCCGGATCAGGCATTTGCCAGCCTGCTCATGAACAAGATGCCCACGGGACTGCGCGGCCTGGTAGCGGCGGGACTTTTGGCGGCCCTGATGAGTTCACTGGCTTCCGTCTTTAATTCCTGCTCAACCCTGTTCACGGTAGATATCTACAAAAAACTCCGGCCGCATGAATCTGAGGAAAAACTCCTGGCAGTGGGCAGAAAGGCTACGGCGGTTGTGGTGACGATGGGCATCGCATGGATTCCCATCATGCAAAACATCAGCGGGGTGCTTTATGAGTACCTGCAATCCGTGCAGTCCTACATCGCCCCTCCCATTACGGCTGTTTTCCTGCTGGGTATCTTCTTAAAACGCATCAACAGCCAGGGAGCGATTGCCACCTTGCTGACCGGTTTGTTCCTGGCCATCCTTAGGCTCGTCCTTGAACTGAACAAGGCCAGCCTGGAACCCGGCAGTGTACTGCATCGGTTCGGAACTATGAACTTTCTCAGTTTTGCCTGCTGGTTCTTCCTTTTTTGTGTGGTGCTCTGCGTAGCAGTGAGTTTGCTGACACCCGCTCCTGCCGCAGAAAAAATCAGGGGACTGACTTATGGCACCCTAACGGAAGAGCAGAAAGCGGCTAACCGTACCAGTTATAATGCCTGGGACATCGCGTTGACGATGGTCGTCATTGGCATCATTGCCTGGCTGATGTTCAGTTTTACAGGCTGACTTCTGCCTTGCCTTTAGCCTTCTTTTTTTCGTTCATGTCCACATTGATGTTGTGGCCGATGGTGACTTCGCCAAACTCTGATTTGATCTTGAACCTGCTGGTGCCGGAACCAGCTGTGCCGGTGAAGCTTTTGTCGAACGTAGGCCCGTAGCGCTCTGAACTCTGCCTGGTTTCCTGGATGGGAAACTGGGTTTTGTTGTGGAAGTCGCCATAGCTGGTACGTATCGAAAAATGTGCGGAGAGATTCTGGGGCAGGTCCAGGTATACATGAGAATAAGAAGACGACAGTTCCATGCTTTTCACATCGTTTCCGGCCACCAGTTTCACCACGTCGCTGAATTCTGCCCTCAGTACGATGTCCCCACGGAACTGGCCGATATCCGCTTTCGAGAATTTGATGCTGATGCTTCCGCCGGAAACGGACTGGATGTAAGCGGATCCGAATTCCACATTGACCTCTTTCACTTTGTCCAGACGGCCTGCCGTGAGTTTGCCAAATTTGCTTTCCAGTTCAACCTGACCCCGATAGTCCGGCAAAATCATCGGACCAAACTGGTTCTGGGCTTCGAGCGGCACGGATACGGGCATGTAGACGGCGTAGTCTATCTGCATGCTTTGCTCTTTATATTCTCCTTTCTTCTTGTTGTCCCAGTTGCCTTTCATTTCATCCATTTTTGTCTGGAAGTAAACCGTGTTTCCACTACGTCCGTCCTCAATGCGTATGCGGTCCATGATTTTCTGGGCGATTTCATCCGTAGAGCCTTTGGTGACGATGGTGACGTCCACTTTGATGTCGTTTTTATTCCATGGAATGATTTTCATTTCTCCGAATTGATTTTTCAGAGAGACCCTGTCCGTATTGCCCAACGCGTAGGTCTTGGTCACAGTTCTCTTTTTTTCAACCAGGGGGTCCGATGCAAAGACGCTGGTGTCATGCAGTAGCATGGCAAGTAGAAATGTTATAAAAGCGGGGTAGAATCTTCGTTTCATGATTTTGTTGCGTTTGGTTTTTGAACCTCTTGAATGATCTCCAGTTGCTGGTTCAGGATCATGATCTGCATCTGCAGATTGCTGATCATGGCCTGTAAGAGCTGTTCCTGGTTGGGGTTAGCGGGCAGTGAATTGCGCAATACGTGATAGGTGCTGTCCAGTTTTTTGATATCCCCGGCGAACTGCCTGAAGAGCGCAGGGTTTTCTGATTCGATGGATTTTATTTCTTTCTGTTTCGTCTCGATCACCTCGTTAAACTCCGCCACCATCGTGGCAAACTGAGGATCGATCTCAGACACTACTGGGTCTTGCTCAAGTGTTGTCAGCAAGGGCAGATTCTCCGGATGTTCTGAATTGTTCTGCTGCCTGAAGACCCATGCGAGCGCGGAAAGCAGCAGGACGATGGCTGCTGCGGCAGACCATCGGAATACGGGCTTGCGATGGAGCTGGACGATGGGTGCCTTTTGATCAAGTCCCTTTGATATTTTATCCCAGTTGGATGGCCCAGGAACCTGGTCGTCAAAGGCATCCCGGTTATCCCGGATAAATCGATCGAGCTGATTAGACATGGCTCATTCCTTTTTTTAGCTGCAACAATAATTTTTGCTTTGCCCGCACATATTGAGTTCTGACGGTCGATTGCGCCACCTGCAGGATTTCCGATATCTCTTCATGATCATAGCCTTCCAGCAGGTAAAGGCTCAATACGGTGCGGTAACCATCCGGGAGATCCTGGATGGCTTTTTTCACTTCCTGGGCCCTGAGGGTGATTTCTTCCTCATTCATTTTCTCCTCCTCCGGCATTTCCGCATAAGGCCCCTGCTCGATGTCCGTGAGCAGCAATTTTTTCCTGCGCAGGACATTGATGCTTTTGTGGATCACGATCTGTTTAAGCCAGGTGCCGAAACTGGAACGATTTCCGAAACCGTGCAGGCTGCGGTAAGCGTCCATGAAGGATTCCTGCAGTACATCTTCCGCCTCCGTGTAATCATTCAGGATTCGGTAACTGGTATTGAACATGGCTTTGGCATACAGGTCGTACAACTTGCGAAAGCTGTTTTTATCGCCCTGCTTGCATTTTTCCACCAGGTCCAGGTGATTCATCTGAGTAGCCAGTTCCACGCTTCTCTGTTCGGTTTACATTAAAGACAAGGCCCTTTGGCCAATGTTGCATCAGCCAGGATAATTTTCTTATGGCCATAAAAAAAGCCGCCCCCAGGGCGGCTTTCAAAATTCTTGCAACCAGACTAAAGGTTGATCCGGATGCCTGCGTTGATAAATACGCTGCGGGTTTTACCGAAATCGATCTGGCTGACATCTTTCTGGATATTCGTCAAGGACCACTCGTAAGACAGGTCAAGGAAAATCTTCCAGATATCGATGCCGGCGCCGGCAAAAACACCCCATTGTGCCGTGTTGACATCGTCTTTGTCAATGTCGTCTCCCACTCCGGTAACAAAGAATCCTGAGAAACCGCCAAATCCGCGCAGGGCGAAGGCTGTTTTCTCGTTCCCGAAGAGGTTGAGGCCTATCGCTACCGGAACACGGATGCCGTTCAGGTTTGCTTCAAATTCATCCAAGCCGGGAATATTCGTGGAGGTTTGAAATTCGGTGCTTTTACCCACATAAAACAAACCGGGTTCAACGTAGAACTTCTTACCAAAGGCTACTGATCCGCCAATCTGCCAACCTGCTTTTGCCTTGAATTCGCCGGTAGCATCATCTTTGGACCAATCGGTAAAATTCAGGCCAACGGTAGGCTTGATGGTGGTTTGGGCTTGCAGCATGAAAGCAAATAACATCGCTCCAGAGAACATAAGCAATTTTCTCATACGATTGATTTTTTTGTTTTTCATTAAAATTCTGGATCCCTTTCGGAGTCAACCTTAGGATGAATCCATCTTCAAATGTAACTCAAGTTAATATGTTATCTCCAAACGGTCAGGTCAAAACGATAAATCTCCTGTTAATAATATCGATAGGTATAAAAACCTTGTGCATCAACTGTCTGACTACGCTGCCACCTGGCTCCGAATGACATTCAGTGCGCCGCCAGCTCGGAACCATTCAATCTGCTGTTCATTGTAGGTGTGGTTCACCGGGAAGTCATACTGGCTGCCATCTTTTCGGGTAAGCCTCACAGTGAGCGGTTTGCCCGGCGCGAAGTCCGTCAGCCCCAGGATGTCAATCGTGTCGTCTTCCTGCACCTGGTCATAATCAGCTTTGTTGGCAAAAGTCAGCGCAAGCATGCCCTGTTTTTTCAGGTTGGTCTCGTGGATGCGGGCGAAGCTGCGCACCAGGATGGCACGGACGCCGAGGTGCCGGGGCTCCATGGCGGCATGTTCCCGGGAGGATCCTTCTCCATAGTTTTCGTCGCCCACCACTACGGATCCGATTCCAGCGGCTTTATAGGATCGCTGCGTAGCCGGTACGGGCCCATATTCCCCGGTCAGCTGATTCTTGACGCTGTCCGTTTTATCGTTGAAATAATTGATGGCCCCAATCAACATATTATTAGAGATATTGTCCAGATGCCCACGGAACTTGAGCCAGGGACCTGCCATGGAGATATGGTCCGTGGTACATTTGCCCTTGGCCTTGATCAGGAGTTTCAACCCTTTGAGATCCGTGCCTTCCCATGCGGCAAAGGGGGCCAGCAGTTGCAGCCTGTTGGATTCCGGGCTCACTTTTACTTCTACCTTGCTGCCATCTGTGGCGGGCGCCTGGTATCCGGGGTCCTCCACATCAAATCCTTTAGGGGGTAGTTCATAGCCGATGGGTTCTTTCAGCCTCACCTCTTCGCCCCTGTCATTTTTGAGGGAATCCGTCAGGGGATTGAATGCGATGGTACCTGCAATAGCCATGGCCGTGACCACTTCCGGGGACGCCACAAATGCATGGGTGCTGGCCAGCCCATCGTTTCGCTTCGCGAAATTCCGGTTGAAGGAAGTGATGATGGTATTTTTGCGATTTGGATCGTCTATATGCCTCGCCCACTGGCCGATGCAGGGTCCGCAGGCATTGGCCAGGACTACTCCGCCCACTTCCTCGAACTGGCGGATAAACCCGTCTCTTTCAATGGTGAACCGCACCAGCTCTGAACCGGGGGTGATGGTGAATTCTGAATTGGCTTTAAGGCCTTTACCCACGGCGTCTGCCACTATGGATGCAGAACGGGAAATGTCTTCGTATGAAGAGTTGGTGCAGGAGCCTATGAGGGCCACTTCCAATTTGGCGGGCCAGCCATTTTTTTCCACTGCCTCTTTCATTTTGGATACCGGCGTTGCAAGGTCGGGGGTAAAGGGACCGTTGACGTAAGGCTCGAGGGTGCTCAGGTCCAGTTCCAGCAGCTGGTCGTAATACTTTGCGGGATCTGCGTAGACTTCTGCGTCCGGACGCAGGTGTTCCCGGATGCCATCGGCCAGGGAGGCCACTTCGGTGCGACCCGTCGATTTGAGGTAATCAGCCATTTTGCCGTCATAAGCAAAAACGGAACAGGTGGCGCCGATCTCGGCACCCATATTGCAAATCGTGCCTTTGCCGGTGGCGCTGATATTATCGGCACCCTCCCCAAAGTATTCCACAATGGCGCCGGTGCCGCCCTTTACGGTGAGTTGTCCGGCCACCCATAGGATAACGTCTTTGGCTGAGGTCCAGCCACTCATTTTACCCGTGAGTTTCACCCCAATCAGTTTGGGCATTTTCAGCTCCCAGGGCAGTCCGGCCATCACGTCAACGGCATCTGCACCGCCTACACCAATGGCCACCATACCCAGGCCCCCCGCATTTGGGGTATGGGAATCCGTTCCAATCATCATGCCGCCGGGGAAGGCGTAGTTCTCCAGCACCACCTGGTGGATAATTCCCGCTCCGGCCTTCCAGAAGCCGATACCATATTTATTCGAGATCGAGGCCAGGAAATCATAAACCTCCTTATTGGTGTCCAGCGCCGTTTTCAGGTCCTGGGCAGCACCTACTTTGGCCTGGATCAGGTGATCACAATGCACAGTGGAGGGCACTGCAACCTGGTCCCGGCCGCAGGTCATAAACTGCAGCAGGGCCATTTGGGCAGTAGCATCCTGCATGGCCACCCTGTCTGGTGCAAAATCCACATAGTCAACGCCTCGTTGGTACGTTTGAGCCGTTGGCAGGGAAAGATGGCTATAGAGGATTTTTTCTGAAAGGGTCAGCGGCCTGCCCAATAACTTGCGGGTGGCTTCCACTTTGGCAGGCATTTGGGCATACACTTTGCGGATCAGGTCTAAATCGAAAACCATGGCAGAATTTTTTTGTTAAGGACAGCCGGTTGGCCTGTTAAAAATTGTTGCGAATGTAACAAAAACAAGATCGGCCACAAAGCGTTCGTTATTTCCAACATGAATATCTAAATTTGTACCATGGGCAAGATCAAGGACTTTATCGAATGGAAGGTATTTGGGGTATGCACCAGGATCGGCGAGGTGCTGGGCATTTCCACATCCACCATTCGTAAATATTTTATTTATATTTCTTTCCTGACAATGGGGTCCACCCTGATCATTTATATATTCCTGGCTTTCTGGATGAATATAAAGAACTATATTGTAAATGCCCGTCGTAACCCCCTGCGTTACCTTTAAAGCGGCTTCCGAGGCCTGTGTTCCAGTTTCATTTTGATCATACGGATTTTCAGGACATGGTCCGGGATTTTGCCCGGGAAATGGGCGCCGAGTTGCGGGGAGATCACCTTTATTTGTCGCCTGAGCAAGGTGAAGGCTACCTCTATGGTTGCAACCTGCCCAATGGCCTGAGTGTGTTGATTTCCGAGAACTGCTTCAATTTCGATGTTTACCTCCACCGCAAACAGATTGACGAGTGCTATTATATCCTTTGCCTTGAAGAAATCTTTATCCGCAAGGATTTCATAGAATACATCAATGGGAACAAAGCCAACCGGGTTCCGCCTGTTTTTGCCGGGGTATACCTGAATAGTACCTTTTTCGACCGGGTAACCATCAGTTCCCGCGGCAACGGGATGCGCATCCTGAGATGCATTTTTGACAAAAGCTGGATGCAGAAATTCCTGGGTATCGGGGATGACGACAAAGTATTGAAAAAATACCTCGCACTGCGGGCGAAGAACCTCAATTTTGATCCCATGGATGCCGAATACAGGCAGCTGGCGGATGACATTTTTGCCACGGATCCGGAAAACCCCATGTTCCCAACGATTGCCGAAAACAGGATCATGATGATCATTGAACTGTTTTTCACCAGGCTTTACCAAAAATCAAAAACAGTCCATTCCCTTTCCTATGAAAACGCGGATATTCACCGGATGATGCAGGTGGAAAAGGAACTGCTGGAAGATATCACAAGGACTCCTCCCACAGTGGAAGAACTGGCCCGGAAATATTCCATTGGTGCGTCCCGACTGAAACGCCAGTTCAAACAGGTTTACGGCAGGCCGGTCTACGAGTATTACCAAAAATACCGCATGGCCAAAGCCAAGGAAATGCTGCTGTCCGGAGATTATACGGTGAAAGAAGTGGGGTATAAACTAGGTTACCAGAACCTGAGCAATTTCGCCAATGCCTTCAAAAAAGAATTTGGGGTGCTCCCCAGCAGCCTGACCTGAGCCATCCATCGCTGAAGCTGGCACCGTTTGTCTGGAAACGAACCGATTTGACTATTTTTACCAACGTAGGCCCTTTCTTGTGATACGATTCGAATACACCCTTACGTCTCTGCACGACCTGCTGGACCTGATGGCCAGGCAGATGAACGTTCCCTTTATTGACGGGAAGGTTGATTTTCCCGCCCCTGTAGCGAAAGGGTATATGCGGGTGGTCCAACTTCCCAACGGACTGGAAGCCGTGATCGGCAACCTGAAGCTGGTCAGTGGAATGCAGCTTGAACGCACAAGGGCGAACAAGGAATTCTATGTTTTTGCCTGTGATATCGCTACGCATGCCAGGCACTACATCATGGATGTAGATGAGGAACGGGTGGAGGAAAAGGGCAATAACATTTCGGCCATGTACCTGCTGAGTTTTCTGTCAGACCTGGGCCAATTCGCTTCCGCGGGTACCCATTTTCAGACCATACGGGTGGTTATTTCGCGCGACTGGCTGGCAAAGTATTTGAAAATTGAAGTCCTGGACGATGTACTCCAGCGATACCTATCCCTCAAAGCCAGCAGCATACATGTCAAAGAAGTGGATTTTGAAGCCCGGCAATTAATACAGGAAATCCTTTACCCGGCTGAAGATTCCCTCATGGTCAACACCTATATTCAGAATCGCATCATGATGCTGATCGAGAACTTTTTCAGTTGGATGTATCAGCAGATGTCTGTTACGGAATTGAAAATCAGGATGAACCGCGAGGAAATTGAACAAATGCTTAAGATTGAGGAGCTGTTGCTGGCAGACATGGCTAAAGCGCCCACCATTATTCAGCTGGCCCGTGAGGCAGCCATGAGTCCTTCCAAATTAAAGAAACAATTCAAAGACGTTTTTGGACAACCCATTTACGAATACTACCAGAAGAAGCGGATGCAGAAAGCCCGGGAGTTGTTGCAGGAAGGAAACCGTTCTGTGAAGTCCGTAGGCATTGAAATGGGATTCGCCAACCTGAGCAATTTTTCCCTGGCCTTTCGAAAGGAATTCGGGGAATTGCCCAGTGACGTCATTAAGTCCTTGTCTTTAACGTAATTTTTTCGAAGCGCACTCAACATTTGGTTTCGGAATCAGTTATCTTTATATCCTAATACGGCATCTCATCGCAGAATTCTAGCACTGTTTTTGCTTATTGTTATCCGATTTTGAGAAATACCCCGGGAGATCAGGATAGAAATCTGCCCCTTCCCCGCGATGCCAATCCCTTTGAAATAACGCTGAGACCTCCCAGTCGCCACATCTGCTGGCAAACCCGTTAATGCGAATGATTAAGGGGCGATGGCGGGGAGGTTGGTACACATGGTTCCCGTTTTTAATGTCCAAGCTTCTGTGTGAACGTCTTTGTCCGGAAAACCGTTTCAATTGAACCCGGCTCTGAAAGCTTTTCGAAGCCCCCGATTCTGATCGGGGGTTTTTTAGTTTTATGCTGGTCTGGCCGGCATCCAGGAGTATGGCCATCATCTGAACGGGGAATCAGTAAGCGGCAGCCTTGTGTAATTTGACCAGTCCGGCCAGCAGTTTTTCCAGTTTATCCAGCGGCAGCATATTGGCGCCATCGCTCAGGGCTTTGGCCGGATTGGGGTGGGTTTCAATAAACAGCCCGTCTGCTCCCGTTGCAATAGCCGCCCGGGCGATGGTTTCAATCATCTGCGGATTGCCTCCCGTAACGCCGGCCGTTTGATTGGGTTGCTGGAGGGAATGCGTGCAATCCATGACGACGGGCACACCAATGGAACGCATGATGGGGATATTCCTGAAATCCACCACCAGGTCCTGGTATCCAAACGTGGTGCCCCTTTCCGTCAGGATGATTTTTTCATTGCCCGCTTTGCGGATTTTGTCCACCGCAAATTTCATGGACTCGCCGCTCAGGAACTGTCCTTTCTTGACATTCACGATTTTTCCTGTTTCCGCAGCTGCCACCAAGAGGTCTGTCTGCCTGCAGAGGAAGGCCGGAATTTGCAGGATATCCGCATACTGCGCCGCTGGCGCCGCTTCATCGTGCGCATGGATATCCGTAGTCACCGGCAAACCAAAATGATCCCCGGTTTTTTTCAGCAACGGCAGCGCCTTCTCATCGCCCAATCCGGTAAAACTGGAAGCACTGGTCCGGTTGGCTTTCCGGTAAGAAGCCTTGAAGACATAGGGTATCCCCATTTTTTTACAGATCTCTGAGACCCTGCCGGCCACTTCCATTAACAGGTCTTCACTTTCAATGACACAGGGACCTGCGATGAGGAAAAAAAGCTGAGGGTCGTATGGCTGTTTGCTGAAAAGTTCTTGCAGAAACGGTTGCATGGAACGAAGATAAGAAATACCCCGTTCAGGAATCCGGAGGGTCCGTTGGCCACCGGTCCTCCGGAAATCAGGAATTTGGAATGGGTAAAAAACCTTCATTCCCTTATTTTCGTCTGATGCAAAAGGAAAAAATTCTGGTCATTGGCGCATCCGGTCAGATAGGAGTGGAACTGACCATGGCACTGCGTAAAATATATGGAAACGCACAGGTCATCGCTTCAGATTTGCGGGAGCAAAACCCGTTGCTGGAAGGAACCGGTCCTTATGTGAGCCTGGATGTCATGAACAAGGAGATGTTGCATGTGCAGGTCATCCGGCAGAACATCACCCAGATCTACCTGCTGGCGGCCATCCTTTCCGCCACGGGTGAGAAAAACCCGACCCTGGCCTGGAACCTGAATATGCAGGGTCTGCTGAATGTACTGGACATCGCGCGGGAAGAAAAGCTGCATAAGGTCTATTGGCCGTCTTCCATTGCCGTTTTCGGGCCTACATCACCCCGGCAGGCCTGCCCCCAGCAAACCGTGATCGAGCCTGTTACGGTCTACGGCATCAGCAAATACGCCGGCGAATTCTGGTGTCACTATTATCACCAGCGATTTGGCGTGGAGGTGCGCAGCCTGCGATACCCGGGCCTGATCTCCTGGAAATCCGAGCCGGGGGGTGGCACAACCGACTATGCCGTGGAAATTTTTCACGAAGCCATCGACGAAGGCAGCTATACTTCTTTCCTGAAGCCGGATACCTTTCTGCCCATGATGTATATGCCCGATGCCATCCGGGCTACCATTGAACTGATGGAATCGCCTGCCGAAAAAATCGGGATCCGGACCTCCTACAATCTTTCCGCCATGAGTTTTTCACCAGCCGAAATTGCCACGGAAATCCGCAAACACATGCCCGGCTTCGAGATGCGGTACCAGCCGGACTACCGGCAATCCATAGCCGACAGCTGGCCGCAGAGCATCGATGATTCCGTAGCCCGCGCTCAATGGGGCTGGTCTCATGAATATGACCTGGCAAAAATGACGGAAGACATGCTGACCAATCTTAACAAGGGACGCTGAATTCCCCTTATGCGCTGAGCCTGAAAGGGTGTAAGTTTGCCTATTATCCAGTACTATGGTTCATCGTTTTTTACTGTGTATGCTTTGCATGCCGATGTTTTCAACGGGCCAGCCCATCCCAGGCGCCCGTCAGTATATCGCGGAACTCTACCGAACGGACAGCCTTCCCATCCGCTTTAACCTGGACGTAATTTTGGAGGTAGGCGCTGAATCCTGGATCATTCGCAACGCGTCAGAGAAAATTCCGGTGGTGGCTGTTAACCGATCCCGCGATTCTGTCCAGTTCAATCTTCCTGTCTTTGAATCCACTTTCAGACTGAAACAATCGGGCAATGGCTACGAAGGCTCATGGATCAAGGGTACGTCTTCCAAAGATGTCCTGATGCCGGTGGGTATCTGGCCGGGTGACTCGCGTTTTCCCGCCTCGCGGGGGAAGGCCCTTGGAAACCTCAGTGGACGCTGGCGGGTAAACTTTATCCGGCCCAACGGGACCTCCCGTCTTTCCGTGGCGGAGTTTGTGCAAAAAGGGGAGAAGCTGACCGGCACCTTCCTCAACCCCAGTGGAGACTATCGATACCTGGAAGGAGTGATGAGCGGGGATTCCATGCAATTGTCCTGTTTCGACGGCAGCCATGCATATTATTTTGGAGCACGGCTGGCAAAAGATGGGAGCCTGGTTAATGGGGTCTATGCCTCTGGTGCGAGCTATCTGGAAAAGTGGACCGCGGTGAAAGATCCATCGGCACAAATCGATCCATCCATTGCGGCGATGGAACTTCGCCCGGGCGAGGAGCGGATTGGGTTTCGGTTTCCGGACCTCGACAGTCAGCTGGTTTCCCTCAAAGATGAACGCTTCCGGGATAAAGCGGTGGTCATCCAGATCATGGGGTCCTGGTGCCCCAACTGCATGGACGAGACGGCATTCCTGAGCGACTATTACCGCAGGAACAGGCAACGAGGGATCGAGATGATCGCGTTGGCGTATGAATACTCCACGGACTTCGCGCGGGCGAGTCGCAGCCTGCGCAAATTCCGGGATAAATTCGCTGTCCAATATCCCATGCTGATCACGGGCGTAACCAGTGGAGACTCCCTGAAAACGGAAAAAACGCTGCCCCAGCTAACGCCTATCAAAGCCTTTCCAACCACCATCTTTATTGGAAGGGATGGCAAAGTGAAAAAAATCCATGCAGGCTTCTACGGACCGGGAACCGGCAGCTATTACGATGCTTTCAAAAAGGAATTTGAAGAAACAATAGAGACGCTCCTGAAATAAACCATGGCAGGCATCCCAGGCCATGGACTCATGGAGTGACTCGCTTTGAAGACAACAGATCAACAGGGAATCCGGGCAACGATTTGCTCCAGGTAAGCCTGGTCCGTCTGATCAAAATGATTGAGGTGCTCACTGTCCACGTCGAGGACACCCAATACTTTGCCGTCTCGGATGACGGGCACCACGATTTCACTCCGGGAAAAACTGCTGCAGGCGATGTGGCCTGGAAAAGCCTCCACATCCGGCACGATGAGGGTGCTTGCCTTTTCCCACGCAGTTCCGCAGACCCCCTTTCCCTTGCGGATACGCGTACACGCAACCGGACCCTGGAAAGGGCCCAGTACCAGTTCATCGCCCTTAACCCAATAAAAACCTACCCACCACCAGATGAACTGCTGTTTCAGGGCCGCCGCCAGGTTGGCCAGATTTGCCACCAGGTCCGGTTCTCCCGTCATCAATCCATCGATCAGGGGAATCAGTTGCTGATATTGTTCCTCCTTGGTCCCCTCAATGATCTGTAAATCTTCTGCCATTGGAGCAAAGGTATACAATCCCGGAACGATCTAACCACGCGGTCCAATCCACACGCCTATTGAATGGTACCAGTTGCGCATGCTTTTTTTAAGCATCTATTCCAGGGTTGGAACCCTTTCCGCAATCGATTGAAGATGGATTATGCGGAAAAGCTATTCATGCAAGAGAGCTGGCTGCATAAAATCCCTTATTTTAACAGGACAGACCATTGCTTATGACCCTCCCCAAGCCGAGCCTTACGTTCTGGCAGATCATCAATATGAACGTAGGCTTTTTTGGCATTCAGTACAGTTTCGGACTTCAGCAAACCGCCATCAATCCGCTCTATAGTTTTCTGCATGCCAAACCGGAGGAGCTGCCCCTGCTTAACCTGGCAGGTCCCATGACCGGTCTGATCATCCAGCCGATCATAGGGGCGCTGAGCGATAAAACATGGCATCCCCGCTGGGGCAGGCGAAAGCCCTATTTTCTCATTGGCGCGTTGATGTGCAGCCTGGCGCTGTTTGCGTTTCCGTTCAGCAAGGTACTCTGGATGGCAGTTGGCCTGCTCTGGATCCTGGATGCGGGAAACAATACGGCCATGGAACCCTATCGCGCATTCATCGCGGACAAACTGCCGGTGCAGCAGCGGGCGATGGGTTTTCTGACCCAGAGTTTTTTCACCGGGCTCGGCATCACCCTGGCAAACCTTTCCCTGTTTGTATTTCAGAAACTCATCACCGGACATACCACTACTTCTGATGGGCAGTCGGGCATTCCCTACTGGGTCTTTGGCTCTTTCTTCGTAGGAGCCATTTGTTCCATCGGGTCCGTCCTGTGGTCCACATCCACCACCCCGGAGATCCCGCCCACGGAAGAGGAACTGAAAGCGCTGCGCGCCAATAAAGGAGGCATTCTATCGCCCTTCAAAGAAATTTTTTCTGCCATCCGGGACATGCCGCCATTGCTCTGGCAGCTTGCCCTGGTATACCTCTTTCAATGGTACGCGATGTTTTGCTACTGGCAGTATGTGTCCCACAGCATTGCAAAATCTGTTTGGAAAACCAGTTCTGAAGCGGATCCCAAGCTTTATGAAGAGGCCGTTGGATGGACCGGCCTGGTCAATGGTTTTTATAATATCGTCACCTTTCTTTCAGCCTTTGCACTGGTTGGGTTGGCCCGGAAGTATTCCGCCAAGTATGTGCACGTGGTATGCTTGTTCATCGCGGCACTGAGCTTATTTATCCTGCCCGCCATGGAAAACAGGTACCTGCTCTTTGCGCCAATGATTGGTTTTGGGGTGGCATGGGCCAGCATGATGGGCGTTCCATATATCATGGTGGTCAGCAGCGTACCCAAGGAACGTTATGGTGTGTATATGGGCATCGTGAATATGATGATTGTGATTCCCATGATCCTTCAGACTTTGAGTTTTGGATGGGTCTACAAAAATTTCCTGGGTAGTGATCCCAATCTCGCGATAACCTTTGCCGCTGCCCTGCTCCTGTTGGCCGCGTTTGCGATGTTGCGCATCAAGGAACCCAGGGTGGAATTGGAAGACACCCCCATGCCCATGGCGGCGCACTGAGACAACAACCGTAGAAATGCAATAATGAAATGATATGCAACGCATCTTATGCACCGGCGAAGCCCTGATTGACATGATCTGCACGGACAGGGGAGCATCCCTTTCCGCCGGCATCACATTCCAGAAGAAAGCAGGCGGCGCACCCACTAATGTAGCCGCAGCGATTGCCGCCCTGGGAGGCCGGGTCTCCCTGGCTGCCTGCGTGGGCGATGACCCTTTTGGCCACCACCTGCGGGAAGTGATGCAGTCTTTTGGCGTGGACACCAGTTGGATGATCATGGACAAGAACCATTTCACCACCCTGGCCTTTGTATCCCTGATGGAGAATGGGGAGCGGGACTTTTATTTCAACCGGGGAGCGGACGGGGAACTTTCGCTGGACGATATTGAGCATCTCCGAACGGAGGACTTCGCCATCTTTCATTTTGGTTCCGCCACCGCTTTTCTGCCGGGCCCGCTCCAGGGCACCTACCGGGAAATCCTGCGCAGGGCCAGGCAGGGCGGCGCTTTCATCAGTTTCGATCCCAACTACCGGCAGCTGCTTTACCAGGACAAGAAAGAGTCATTCATTTACCAGTGCTGGCATTTCCTGGAAGAAGCGGATTTTTTTAAAGTGAGCGATGAAGAGGCGATGCTGATAACGGAAACGAATACCCTAAATGATGCGGTTTCGAAACTGGGGAAACGCACGAGGGGTGTCTTTGCCATCACCCTGGGAAAGGAAGGCACCCTGATGGGGCGGGGCGAGGTCAGTGCCATGGTGCCCAGCATACCGGTGACGCCTGTAGATACTACGGGGGCCGGGGATGCTTTTGTAGGCGCCATGCTTTTTCAATTGGCCCGGCTTCAGCAGCATGATCTTTCGGCGCTTGATATGGAGGCCTGGACGGATATGGCCGCAAGGGCCAACCGCGCCGGCGCCCGCACCTGCACATTCCTGGGTGCCATGGAGGCGTTCCGCCAACTCAGTAAAGATATTTTTGAATAATAGCCAGTGTTGTGTACGACCATCCTTTACACCAAAGAATCCGTATGATTGCGAGCGGCAAAGGCGTTCAACAGACCGGGCCGGATCAGATGTTTTATACCCGTTTGATTGCCGCCACTTCCAGTATCTGGGAACTTTATCAGTCGGTTTACGGCAGCCACCCGGACAGCCAGTCCTGTTTCGACCAGTTGATTCAGTTGGTCATGGATGCGCATGGAAAGCGGTCTTCCTTTCTCCGGCAAAGGGACGAACAAAAGCAGGACAGCGGGCATTGGTTTCTCAGCCACCGCATCACCGGGATGAGCCTCTATGTGGACCGTTTTTGCGGGAACCTGAGCAACCTGTCAGGTAAGTTGGATTATTTCGATGAGCTGGGTGTTAATTTTCTGCACCTCATGCCCATTTTCGAAAGCCCGGCCGAAGAGAGCGATGGCGGTTACGCGGTTTCTGATTTCAGGAAAGTGGATATCCGCTTCGGTACGCTCGATGATCTCCTGTCCCTTCAGGAAGAGATGCGAAAGCGGGATATGTTCCTGATGCTGGACATTGTCCTGAATCATACCTCTCATCACCATGAATGGGCGCGGAAAGCCAGGGAAGGCGATGCTTCCTTCCAGGACTATTACTATATGTTCCCGGACAGAACATTGCCGGATGCCTACGACCGGCATATGCCGGAGATTTTTCCGGAAAGTTCACCCGGGAATTTCACGTTCGTGCCGGAGTGCGGGAAGTGGGCGATGACGGTTTTTCATCATTACCAATGGGACCTGAATTACAGCAATCCCCGGGTTTTCCTGGAGATGATGGAATTGATTTTTTTCTATGCCAACCTGGGCGTGGATATCCTGCGCATCGATGCCCCCGCATTTATCTGGAAGCAATTGGGTACCACCTGTCAGAATCTTCCTGAGGCACATACGCTGTTGCGACTGATCAAGCAATGCGTCTCCGTGGGAACACCAGGAATGGCCCTGCTGGGCGAAGCCATTGTAGCGCCGCATGAAATCATGAAGTATTTCGGCACAGGGCACTACACTGCACGCGAATGTGACTTTGCCTACAATGCCACGCAGATGGCCCTGCAATGGGATGCGCTGGCCACGCAGGATACCCGGGTGATGCTGGCTGCACAACACGAAATTCTGCAAAAGCCCTACGGAGCATCCTGGATTACCTATACCCGTTGTCACGATGATATTGGGCTTGGTTATGACGATTATATGATCCGGCAGGCAGGCTATGATCCCTATTTGCATCGGACCTTTATCAAGGATTTTTATTCCGGTCATTTCCCCGGTTCCACGGCGCGGGGCGCCCTGTTTTCCGTAAATCCCAAAACGAATGATGCCCGGATCAGCGGCTCTCTCGCCTCCCTCTGCGGGCTGGAATCTGCCCTGCTTTCCAGAGACGAGGAAGGCATGGAATTGGCCATCCGGAAAATCATCCTCATGCAGGCGCAGAGTTTTTTACTGGGTGGCATTCCCATGATTTTCTACGGGGATGAGTTGGGCCTCGCGAATGATTATTCATACCTGGATGATCCTGGCAAAAGCTATGACAACCGGTGGATGCACCGGCCGGTGATCAACTGGACCCTGTCAGAAGAACGGTTTTCAGAACATACGCATACCTACAGAATTTTTGAAGCAACCAAACAACTAATCCGGATCCGCAAGTCACTTCCCCTGCTGGACGATCTGAAAAACCTGCAGTGGATGGATACCCGAAACCGGCACCTGGCGGGATTCGTGCGCACGCGGGAAGAAGAACGGCTCTTCTGCCTGTTCAATTTCAGCGGGCAGAAGCAGGCCATCCCGGCGGATATCTTCAAGCCCTTTGGCCCTTATGCCAAAAAATACTGGGATCATTGGAGGCAGGTGGAAATCAGCAACGGAGATGCTGAACAACTGGATGAACTGTTGCCCTACAGTTTCGTCTTATTGCAGCCCCGGTAATTCCGTCTTTTGGCCGTAAGCCCCGGGACCCGGATTCAGTCTTTCTTGGTGAGATCCGCCACGGTCTTTTTCTCCAGGATTTTCAGATTGGCATCCCGGACCAGGATCATGATATCGTGCAGTCCGCAGTTTTGTTCATCGCAATCCTTGCAGCGTTCGTAAAAATAGAGGCTGACACAGGGCAGCATGGCAATTGGCCCGTCGATTTTCCGGATGATGCGCGCCAGGGGAATTTTGTTGGGCGGAAGTTTCAGCAGATAGCCGCCGCCCTTGCCCTTTTTGCTATCGAGGATGCCCTCATGCTTAAGCTCCAGGAGAATGTTTTCCAGGAACTTCAGGGGAATATTTTTTTTCCCGGCGATCTCGGAAATCAGGATTGGCCCTTTGTCCCGGTGTTCTGCCAGGTATTCCAGGGCTTTGAAAGCATATTGCGTTTTTTTGTTCAGCATGGCGCGGGTGTTTCAGGGGGCAATTTAAAAGCCCAAAACTTCCTTCATGGAAAAGATACCCTTTTTATCATGAATATATTCCGCGGCAAGGACCGCGCCCAGCGCAAATCCTTCCCGGTTGTGCGCTTCATGGGTAATTTCAATTTCGTCTACTGCAGACCGGTAGTTGACGCGATGCAGGCCCGGGTATGGGTCTGTTCTTTCACTGAGGATCTCCAGGTCCTCCGGGTTGTCCGAAGCCTGGTTGACCCATTGTTTTTTACGGGGGATGGCTTCCAGCACCTGTTCTGCCAGGGTGATGGCGGTTCCGCTGGGCGCATCTTTTTTCTGCGTGTGGTGAATTTCCGTAATGCGCACCTGGTAGTCTGTTTGTGGCGCCATGAGGGCTGCCAGTCGCTTATTCACTTCAAAGAAAATATTCACCCCCACGCTGAAATTGCTGGCAAACAGGAAACTTCCCTGCCTGCTTTCGCAGACGCTTTCAACTTCGGGTAAACGCTCCGTCCACCCTGTGGAGCCGGTGACGGTAGGGATGCCCGCCTCGAGCAGTTTTTGCAGGTTGTCAAATGCGCTGTGTGGGCCTGTAAATTCGATGGCAACGGAAGCTTTGTGCAGGTTTTCCGCGGTAAACGCTTCCTGGTTGTTGAGGTCGATTGTCAACACCACTTCGTGTCCCCGCGCAAGGGCTGTTTGCTCTATGATTTTTCCCATTTTACCATAGCCAATCAGGGCAATCTTCATGCTGACAGAAAATTTAAGCGGTAAGATAAAACAGAAAGCGGGATCAGCGTGTGACAAATGTCATTTGGACGGACGGACGTCCCAGCTGGAATTGCAGCCCCAGGCCGATCGGCTGTCCCGGGGAAGAAAAACGGGGCTTCATCTGCAGGCTGAGGTCGTCACTGATATTAAAGGTCTTCATATGACCATCTACGGCCGCATCGGCCACCTGGAGCCCCCAGACTATGATAAAGGCCAGCAGGGAGAGGTCCATATTCTGCCGGAACTCGTTGCGATAGAGTTTGGTGGATTCCGTGGATAAGGGCTTGATCTGATCGTCTATATTGACAAAATTCGCCGTGTCGTTGTTTATTTTGACCGTATAGGCATACCGGGTCTTATTGTACCAGTTCCGGTTATAGATATACAGGCCGGCCGGCACGGCCAGTGCCGCGTAGACAATAGGAATTTTCCAGTATTTTTTGTTGTAGGCCTGTCCCCAACCCGGGACAAAAGCGGAGCGGATGGAAGCTTTTTTGGCTTCCGACTTTGACTTGGCGCTGCTGTCCGATATGGGGACAGCCTTTGTTTTTCCTACTGTGCTGTCCCTTGTGGAGTTGCTGGAATTGTATGCAGCTGCCCGGTTTTGCTGGAACAGGGAGTCTTTCCCGCGATCCTGTGCCTGCAGGCCGGTTGCGCTCAGAAGGACCCAGAGCATCAGTCCAATAATCCGGGGAAAGGTGAGTATCCGCATCGCTTTAATCGACCCTTACCTGCATTTTCTCCAGCAGCGCATTGAGCTCCTCAATGGAATAATATTCGAATTGAATATGTCCATGGCCTTTTTTGTTATGCTGCATTTTGATGCGGGTGCCGAAATGAGACGCTAAGTTATCTTCAATCCGCCGGAAGGCGGGAGGCAAGGCGGATTTTTCCGATTTTTTAACAGTCTTTCCGTCCTGGTAGAGCTTTCTGACCAGTTGTTCAGTCTGCCGCACGGATAGTCCCTTATGGGTGATCTCGTGGAAGAGATACAGTTGTTTGTCCACCTGGTCTACATTCACCAGCGCCCTTGCATGGCCCATGCTGAGGCTGCCGTTCCGCACAGCCACCACGATCCCGGGGGGGAGTTTCAGGAGCCTGATATAGTTGGTCACCGTGCTTCTTTCCTTACCCATGCGTTCTGCCACCTGTTCCTGGGTGAGGGCACATTCTTCCATGAGCCTTTTGTAGCTTAGGCCAATTTCGATGGCGTTCAGATCCTGCCGCTGCAGGTTTTCGAGCAGGGCAAGTTCGAGCAGTTGCTGGTCGTTCACCTGCCTGATATAGACAGGAACATCTTTCAGACCTGCCATCCGGGAAGCCCGAAGCCTGCGCTCACCGGCGATGAGCTTGTATTTTCCGTTGGCCATCCGGGCAACGGTCAGCGGTTGGATGATATCGTGGGATTTGATGGAGGCGGCCAGTTCTTTCAGCGCGGCTTCATCGAAATCCTGACGGGGCTGTTTTGGGTTGACCTCGATTTCGTCCAGGGGAATGCGGGAGGCGGTGGTAGTTTTTTCCACCACTTCTGATTTGAGCGCGCCCGTCTGTGTCTTCATGTCCGCGTCAATGCTCTGCAGAAGGGAGCGGATCCCCTTGCCCAACGCGTCTTTCTTAGGTTCCGTTTTACTCATTGTCCAGGGTTAAAATCCTTTCGGATTGACTCATCTTGGTGAGGTTGTTTTTTTGAAGGATTTCTTTGGCCAGGTTCAGGTAATTGATGGCGCCCTTGCTTTCCGCATCATAGAGGATCACTGGCTTTCCCACGGAAGGGGCTTCGGAAAGCCGGGTATTCCGGTGGATGATGGTCTGGAAAACCATGTCTTCGAAATGCCTGCGGACCTCGTTGACCACCTGGTTGCAGAGGCGAAGCCTGCCATCGTACATGGTCATCAGGATGCCTTCAATGACGAGTGCCGTATTCAGCCTGCTTTGAACGATCTTGATGGTATTGAGCAGCTTGCCCAATCCCTCGAGGGCAAAAAATTCAGCCTGGACTGGTACGATCACCGAATCTGAAGCCACCAGGGCATTGACCGTGATCAGTCCCAGGGAAGGGGAGCAATCGATGATGATAAAATCATATTCATCCCTAACTTCCTGCAGGAGATTTTTCAGCACGGACTCTCTTTGCGGGGAATTGATCATTTCAATTTCCGCACCCACCAGGTCAATATGCGACGGGATCACAAAGAGGTTAGGGATCTCCGTTTTCAGCACCACCTCTTTAGCCCGCACCTCATTGATCATGCAATCATAGAGGCTCTGCTGAACATTATGAAGATCGAATCCCAGTCCCGTAGTGCTATTGGCCTGCGGATCTGCATCCACCAGGAGGGTCCTGCATTCGAGGACAGCCAGGCTGGCCGCCAGGTTAATGGCGGTGGTGGTTTTTCCTACGCCGCCTTTTTGATTTGCGATGCCTATGATTCGGGCCATGTGTTCGTTCGTTATGCGGATCAGACCTCAATCCTGCCGCCAATATCAGGCAACAGGAGTTCCAGTCCGTGTTTGGAAAAATAATCCTTCGCTTTTTCCGGATCAATTTTGATATACCCGAAAGTATTATAGTGGACGCCAATGATGCGCCTGCAATTGATGTATTGGGCGGCCCTGGCCGCGTCTTCCACACCCATCGTGAAATTGTCGCCTATAGGCAGGACGGCAAAATCCGGCACGGCAAAGGAGGGAATCAGCTGCATGTCCAGGGTCAGGGCGGTATCGCCGCTGTAATAAAACCTCTTTTGTGCTGTCTTGAACACAAATCCCATGGGATTGCCTCCATAGCTGCCATCCGGAAGTCCGGAAGAATGCTGTGCTACCACCGCTTTCACCGTTCCAAATTCAAAGGACCATTTCCCGCCCGTATTCATGGGATGGGTCTTTTCGATGCCTTGTTTGTTCAGCCATTCATGGATTTCCCAGTTGCAGACTACCGTGGCGCCCGTCCTTTGGGCAATGGCCACGCAATCGGCCACATGATCCGCATGCCCATGGCTCAGAAAGATATAATCCGCCTCAATGGCGTTGATATCCAGGTGCCCGGCCAGGGGATTATGGGTGATGAAGGGGTCGAACAATACCTGTTTGCCCCCGCAATTCACCCCAAAACAAGCGTGTCCGTAATAGCTGAATGTCATATTCATGGGTGATGCTGCCAGGCGGCAAAATTAGGCCTTCGGCAGGATTTAGTGGAACAATATATCCAAAAAACTGTTAGTTATACAACCTGATCTGACATGAAGTATACCATCATTGCCGGAACCAACCGGAACGGCAGCAATACCCTGAAAGTAGCCCGGCAATACCGGGAAATCCTCGAAAAACGTGGGCTGGACGTGGAGCTCTTTTCCCTGGAAGGTCTGGATCTCAATGCAAAGAGTCCTGATTTCAGCCAACTGGAAGACCGGGTGCTGGCGCCCACGGATAAATTTCTTTTTGTCCTGCCGGAATATAATGGAAGCTTTCCCGGCTCCCTAAAAACCATGATCGACCTGTCCGATATTCGTCGCGTCTGGTGGGGCAAGAAAGCCATGCTCACGGGCGTATCCACGGGCAGGGCCGGCAATCTCCGGGGCATGGACCACCTCACAGGCGCCCTGAACTACCTGAAAGTGACCGTACACCCCAATAAACTGCCCATTTCTTCAGTGGACAAACTGCTGAACGGGTTGGGTGTAATTACGGACCAGGCCACCGTCAAGGCCATGGAGCAGCAGGTGGAAGAATTCATCACGTTTTAGACGGGATGCTATCTTTGCCCAATCGTAGGGCTGGCTCCATGCGTCCGCGGGGCCTATCCATTAACACTTCGTCATGTCCAGATTATTCTCGTCCTGGGTTTTCATATTGGTGATGGTATTGCTCGACTGGTACGTTTTCCAGGGGCTTAAGCTGGTGGGACAATCGTGGCCCGGCCGACTGAAGTGGGTCATTTACGGCCTTTACTGGGCCGTTACGGTGACGGCCATCCTGATTTTCCTGGCGGGACCGCTGCTGCAGATCGAACAGTGGCCGAGGAACCTGCGGGTCTACTTTTTCTCCGTGCTGATTGGCCTCTTCATCGCCAAATTTATTTCGGCTACGTTCTTCCTGGTGGATGATATCCGCCGACTGGTGCAATGGGGCGGCGGAAAACTTTTCTATCAGTATATCCAGAACGAAAACTTTCAATCTGCGCAGATCAATCGCTCCCTTTTTCTTTCCTGGCTTGGCTTTGGGGTAGGAGGCGGCATTTTTGGGAGCCTGCTTTGGGGCTTCGGAAACAAGTATCGCTACAAAGTAGAAGAGATCGCGCTGCAATTCCATAATCTTCCGGAAGCATTCCGGGGGCTGAAAATTGTACATATATCAGACATCCATTCCGGCAGCTTCACGGATCGCAAGTCCGTGGAGAAAGGCGTGGAAAAAATCCTTTCCCTTCAACCCGATCTCATCCTGTTCACGGGAGACCTGGTCAATGACCACGCAGACGAGATGGCCGATTATGCGGATGTTTTTGGCAGATTGAAAGCGCCGATGGGCGTTTTCAGTACCCTCGGCAACCACGATTATGGCGACTATCGGCAATGGAAAAGCAAGGAAGAAAAATCCCGGAACCTGGAGAACCTCAAGCGGATCCATGCGGATATGGGATGGCGACTCCTGATGAATGAGCATGTCTGCCTGGAAAAAGATGGTCAACAACTCTGCATCCTGGGCATTGAGAACTGGAGCGCCAAGGGTAGCTTTCCCAAGTATGGCCGGATGCAGGACGCACACATGGGCACTGAATCTTATCCCTTCAAGATCCTCCTGAGCCATGATCCCAGCCACTGGGAGGCCGAGGTCCGGACCCGTTACCCGGATGTGGACCTCATGCTGGCTGGCCACACCCATGGCATGCAGTTTGGCGTTGAGATACCCGGCTTTCGCTGGAGCCCCGTCCAGTACGTGTACAAGCAATGGGCGGGTCTTTATGAACAAGGGCAGCAGAAACTATATGTGAACCGGGGATTTGGGTTCATCGGCTACCCGGGCAGGGTGGGGATCCTGCCGGAAATCACCCTCTTGAAACTTTCGTGAATCGCGCCGGCGCTTCAATATTTTTTCTCCTCTTCCGTTTAAACCACGGCTCCAATCCGATGTCCAATTCCTGCAAAACCCATGAAGCAGCTCCTGCTTTTTTTCAGCCTACTTGCCCTCTTGCCCGCTTCTTCCATAGCAGGGCAAAGGAAATGCGTGTTTTGGGGCGATGGCCTTTCAGCTGACCAGGTTCTGCAGATCCCGGATAGCATGGGACCAGAATCCTTAAGTTCTTCCTTGTTGAACGAATTGCCCTTCAGCGCGGATACTGAGGTCCGGGGATCCGTAAGTTCTGCACTGTTGGATCGATTGCGCTTCATCGCGGATACTGAGGTCCATGGATTCCTGCGTTTTCCGTTGTTGGACACTTTGCCGCCTGTTTCAGACACTGTTGGCCAGGCTTCTAACAGTCTGCCCCAATTGGATCCATTGCTCACGGATGACGCCCTGCTGGCAGATATCCGATCCCTGCTGGATTCCTTTGGCATCCGGAAAAGTTTTTTCATGGTGGACATCGGCGTCAGCAACCGTCTTTTTTCCCTGCGCAATAATAATTTCAATGCCCAGCAGGTATCGGCTAACCGGATCGCGTTCACGCCTTCCGTCACCTATTATCACAAGAGCGGGCTGGGTTTTAGCGCAATGGCATTCCTGAGCAGTTTCGATGGCCAAGCCAGTTTCTACCAGTACGCGATATCACCGTCTTACGACTATCTCAACCATAAAAAATTCTCCTTCGGGGTTTCTTATGCATACTATATCTCCCGGGATGATCTTTCCTTCTATGCAACACCGTTCATACATGAAGTCTACGGCTATATCCGTGGCCGGAAAGGCTGGCTGCGTCCGGGTTTCACGGCAGGCTGGGCTACAGGTTCCTACCAGGAAGTGGCCAGCCTGGATACCGTCATTTTTGGCATTCCCAGGAGGATCACCGATACCACGGACGTAGGCATCAATGACCTGGCCCTGACTCTTTCGCTGGCGCATCATTTCGACTGGGACGATGTGCTACTCAAAGGAGACGGTATCAGCCTGGTGCCCCAGGTGATGGTGGTGGGCGGTGCCCAGCAGTACAAACTCGATTCCAAAACAACGGTATTTTCGGGTACTCGTTTACGTTATGTATCCCGGAGGTTTAATGGCAGCAGTGCGGAAAACACCGGCCTCAGGTTTCAGAGCCTGGCTTTCTCGCTGAACGCGAGTTATTTTTATAAAAAGTTAACTTTATCGGGCGGATACTTTCTGAACTACTATCTTCCTGAGACAGATCAACCGTTCACCCATATATTTTCCCTGACGGCGGGACTGACCTTTTAAAGGTATGTTAGTTAACAGTTCATTGGTTCGCGCATCCACCAGAACGCACTAATCTTGGTGTGTCAACAAAAGATACCATTATGAAACCTATCCTGATCACGCTCGTCCTCCTCTCAATCCTCCACGAATCACAGGCACAACGGTTAAAGTTTGGAATCCGCGCGGGCGCCAATGTGCACAAGATTGATGGAAAATCCTTCACCAGTGAATTCAACTATGGCTACCACCTGGGTGGGGCTTTTGAGATCATGTTTGGCAGTGTAGTAGGCATCCAGCCGGAAATCCTGTTCAATCAGAGCAATACCCGCACAGGCTATTCTTTTGATACCCTTTACCGATCCATCAATCCGGGAACCATCAAAGACGTGAAGCTGAATTACATGAGCATCCCCGTTTTACTCAATATCCGTCCCGTACCCTTTCTCACGCTCCAGGCAGGACCGCAGTTTGGCATCCTCATGTCCAAAAACAGATCTCTGCTGGAAGACGGGCAGGAGGCATTCAAGCAGGGAAACATATCGCTGGTGGGCGGTGTTCAATTGAATATCCTGCAGTTCAGGATCTATGGACGTTACGGCGTTGGCTTGAATAACATGAACGACATCGATGGACGCGATGCCTGGAAATCCCAGACCGGACAGGTGGGGGTGGGGTTTGTGTTCTAATTGCAGATTACGAATTCCGAATAATTAGCTCATTAACTTATTAGCTCATTAACTGATTAGCAAATTCATTTCCTTGGGAATTCGCAATTAGCCAATGCGCTAATCAGCGAATAAGCTAATCCGACTTTCACTTTCCGGCATGCGCTTTGCCATATCTCCAATCCGACAATTTTTTTGGTCGTGCATCCTATTTTATGCCAGCTTGTCGTTAATGAACAAATATGGAGATTACCCCGCATTTTTTGCATCCCGAGGAAGACATTGACTATATGCCCATCATTCCGCTGACTGACCAGGAAGGCGATAATGCAGAAGAAATACAGGTTCCAGGCGAATTGCCCATACTTCCACTCCGCAATACCGTGCTTTTCCCCGGCGTTGTGATCCCCATCACGGTGGGCAGGGATAAGTCGATCAAGGCTGTCCATGAAGCCAATAAGACTGACAAATTGGTGGGTGTGCTTGCGCAAAAAGACAGTTCCGTGGAAGATCCCGGCATCCAGGATCTTGTTTCGATTGGAACCGTGGCCAGGGTCATTAAAATGATCAAAATGCCCGATGGCGGCACCACTGTTATCATCCAGGGCAGGAAACGTTTCCAACTGGGTCAGCTGACCGCGGAGGATCCCTTTTTCAAGGCCAGGGTCACCCTGCTGGAGGAAGAACAGGTCCTGAACGATCAGCATTTTGACGCCACGGTGAGTTCCATCAAGGACCTGGCGGCCCAGATCATCCAATTATCGCCCCAAATCCCTGCAGAAGCGGCCATCATCCTCAAGAACATTGAGAATCCCGCCTTCCTCATCCATTTTGTGAGCAGCAACCTGAATAGCGACCTTTTTGAAAAACAGCAGTTGCTCGAGATGAACGATATCCGGGCCCGTTCTGAAATGCTCTTGCACCTCCTGCAAAAGGAACTGCAGTTTGCGGAATTGAAGAATAAGGTGACCACCAAGACAAAAACGGAGCTGGATAAACAACAGCGCGAATATTTTCTGCAGCAGCAACTGAAAAGCATCAAGGAAGAACTGGGCGGTGACGCCAATGAGCGGGAGCTGATGGAGATGAAGAAGAAGGGCGAGCTAAAAAAATGGCCTGCCGCCGCGCAGGAGCTTTTTCAGAAAGAGATTGAGAAGCTGGAGCGTATGCATCCCAGCACGCCCGACTATTCCATCGTGTACAACCACGTGGACCTGATGCTGGAACTGCCATGGGAAGAGTATACGGAGGATTCCTATGATCTTCGCAAGGCCAAGAAAGTGCTGGACCATGATCATTATGGCATGGACAAGATCAAGGAACGCATCCTGGAATACCTGGCAGTACTGAAGTTGAAGGGCGATATGAAAAGCCCGATCCTTTGTTTTGTGGGTCCTCCCGGTATTGGTAAAACATCCCTGGGCAGGAGCATTTCAAATGCCATCGGCCGAAAATATGTACGCCTCAGCCTCGGTGGTTTGCATGATGAGAGCGAGATCCGCGGACATCGCAAAACCTACATTGGGGCGATGGCAGGCCGGATTGTGCAGTCGATTCGCAAGGCCAAATCCTCAAATCCCGTGATGATCCTGGACGAAATTGATAAAGTGGGAAGGGACCAGCGGGGAGACCCCTCCTCTGCGCTGCTGGAAGTGCTGGACCCGGAACAGAACCATAGTTTTTACGATAATTACCTCGAACTGGAATACGACCTCAGCAAAGTGCTGTTCATCGCCACAGCCAATGATATTCAAAGCATCCAGCCTGCTCTGCGGGATCGGCTGGAAATCATTGAACTGAGCGGTTATGCGGTAGAGGAGAAGGAGCAAATCGCCCAGCGTCACTTACTGCCCAAGCAGATGGACTTGCATGGACTAAAAGATCTGCCGGTCAAGATCAGCAAGCCTGTAATGACCAATATCATCGAAAACTACACCCGGGAGAGCGGGGTGCGGGAGCTGGACCGACAATTGGCTTCCATCATGCGTTCCCTGGCCAAGGAATATGCCATCAAGGGCAAGATCAGGGCTACCCTCAGCGTCAAGGATGTGGTGCGGATTTTAGGTAAGCCCCGGTACAGCAATGAAATCTACAAGACCGCCAATATGCCGGGTGTTGCCGTAGGGCTGGCCTGGACTTATGTGGGGGGAGATATTTTGTTTATTGAGACCAGCCTTAGCGAGGGTAAGGGAGAACTGAAACTGACCGGTAACCTCGGAAACGTGATGAAGGAAAGCGCCACCACCGCTCTGACCTACCTGCAATCCAATGCGCGAAAAAGCGGAATTGATCCGGGACTTTTTCAGCGGAAAAATATCCATATCCACGTGCCCGAGGGGGCGGTGCCCAAGGACGGTCCCAGCGCGGGCATTACCATGATGACTTCCCTGGCATCTGCGCTGACCGGCCGGAAAGTGAAGCCCTACCTGGCCATGACGGGTGAGATCACTCTGCGAGGACAGGTCTTGCCGGTAGGTGGAATCAAGGAGAAAGTGCTGGCTGCCAAAAGAGCGGGACTCAAGGAAATCATCTTGTGTTGGCAGAATGAAAAAGACGTTGAGGAAATCAACCAGGAATTTATCCAGGGCATGAAATTTCACTATGTCCGGCAAATGCAACAGGTCCTCGACCTGGCCCTGGTATAACCAATAGGAATAATTTTTTTTTTGGCGCCCTGTCAACCTTTTAAGCGCGGACTGCGTTTTTACTATTGAAAAGTTTTGCATTAAATTTTTCATGTTGGTTGTTTTAAGGGTTAAAGAAATTCCCCCATCTCCATGGGGGATTTTCGTTTCATGGCCCTTCCATTTCCGTATTTTCGTTTCATGCGCGGCTGGTTGTTCTTCGTGGCCCTTGGATGCTGGATGGGCCTTTGCAAACCTTTGCAGGGGCAGACCCTGGGTGGCAATGCGGCCTTTAATTTTCTCAAACTCCCCGGGTCTCCGCAATTGACCGCCCTGGGTGGGGTCAATGTTTCCGTTCCATCGCGTGATCTTTCCATGGCTTCCAGCCAGCCATCCCTGCTCAGGCAGGAAATGCACGGCCAGGTCTTCGCCTCTTTTCAGACTTTTTTTGCCGGCCTCCAGCAGCTTCACGCCATGGGCGCTTATCACCACAATTCCTGGGCCACCAGTTTTTCCGCTGGTGTCTTATATATGAACTATGGTTCCGCGGTTCAGACGGATCCGGCGGGCAATGTCCTGGGGGATTTCAGGCCACAGGATTACAGTGTCTATCTTTCGATGAGCCGGCGTTACCTGAATCGCTGGCATTACGGGGCAACCATCCGGTACATTGGGAGCAACTATGGCGTCTATCGAGCAAATGCCATCGCACTGGACGTTGGCATCAACTACCAGGATACGGCCAATCTTCTCCAGGTAGGATTTGTGGCCAAACATATGGGTGCAATGTTGACAAGCTATAGCGGGAATGAAGAGGATCTTCCTTTTGATCTGCAACTGGGGATTACCAAGCGATTGGCGGGAGCGCCTCTGCAGTTTTCCGTGACCGCGCAAAGGCTTCACCAGTTCGATATCCTTTACCGGGACACCAGTTTCAATGCGGATAATTTTGGTGGACAGGGCAGCGATGGTTTTTTCACCAAGCTGTTCCGGCATTTCGTGTTTGGCGCACAAGGATTCATCGGAGAAAGGGTGGAACTATCCATCGGATATAATGTGCTCAGGCGCGGCGAACTGGCGGTGACCAATCTGTCCAGCGGGCTCACCGGTTTTTCTTATGGGGTGGGCGTGACGCTGCCCAGGCTGCAGATTCGCTACGCCGGCAGTCAATATCAGAATGGGGCTTCCTTACATCAGTTTGGGGTGAATTTATCATTAGCTCATTAGCTCATTAGCTCATTAACTCATTAGCTCATTGTTGGATTGGGGATTTCGAATTCCGGATGACTCACCGGAGGGTGTCCCCTTAGGCGAAGCCAGGGGTCATCCTCTGGAAATAATGAGCTAATCAGTTAATCAGCTAATCAGCTAATATATTTCTCCCTTGCCAGCTTTGCGCCCTTGACCATGTTTTCCAGTTTTTTACGGGAGGCCCAGCGAGCCGTTTGGCTGAGTCCGCAATCCGGCGCAACGGCCAATTTATGGGCGGGCACGTAGGGGAGGCATTTTAGGATGCGCTCCAGCACGTCCTGCTCGGTTTCTATATAATAATTCTTGACGTCGATGATGCCCACGGCCACATCCATCTTCTCCGCAAAGGGAGCGAGTAATTCAATCTCCGCGAATTCGCGATTGGCCATTTCAATATGAATCTCGTCCACCTGCATATCCAGGAAGGCCGGCAGCATGGGTTTGATGCTTCTGTATCCTACGGGTCTGCCTTTAAAGTTTCCAAAACAGAGATGGGTGGAGAGTCGGCATTTCCCCACAGCGCCCGCAACCGTGCGGTTGAAAATGTCTACAAAGCGGCGCGTGTCTTCTTTGTATGCATAACAACTCATGGAGGGTTCGTCCACGGTGATTTCTGTGCAACCAGCTGCTACCAGGTCTTCCAGTTCCTTGCGGACGATGGGCACGAGCGCTTCCGTAATCTCAAACCTGTCCTTGTATTGGGCGTTGGGCAGCATCCTTCCGCTGAGGGTGTAGGGACCAGGCACACTGCATTTCAGGACAGGACCCACAGGTGCGAGTCGCTTTAAACGCTGGAATTCCTTCACAGCCCCCAGCCCTTTGGGCGCTGTCAATGGAGCGATGATGGAATGCTTTCCACGCTGATCGTGCGCGGGAGGTCCAAAGCGGCGGGTCTCCGAATGGTTGGGTTGCAGTCCATGGATATATCCGTAGAACGACAGGTTAAAGTCCAGCCTCGTCTGTTCTCCGTCCGTGATTACGTCCAGTCCCGCGGAGACCTGGTCATGCACCGCCGCGATGACCGCGTCTTCAATCATTTCTTCCACATCGGCCGGACCAAAATCCGGGAGGTGGTTACTGGCATATTCCAGCCAGCCTGGGAAGGGGTAGGATCCTACCACGGTTGTCCTGATCATAAATTATTGATTGTTTTAAAGCAGTTAATAATTCTGGCCGGCTAAAGGTCGCTTATCAAGGAATAACAGGGTCCATTCTTTTATTTGGGAACGCATAGATGCAGCCCAGCCTGGCCGCATGTTCATCATAAGCGGATTCAAAGAGTGCACGAGCCCTGTCTTCGCCCACATGGCAGGCGGCGGTGAGGACTTTGGGCGGATGGCCGGCTTCGGTCAGCAGCTTTGCCAGTTCTGCTTTGATGCAGTTAATGAGCATCACGCCACCCAAGGTGGAGCCCGGTGCCACAGGCGTATCCAGTCCATAGATATGCACCATGGCATCGCCTGCCGGTGCGCCGCTGTCCAGGACTAGGTCCGCGAAATCACCCAGTTTTTTTCCATCCGCCCGCTTGCTCTTGCTGGCGGCGGAATGTTCCGCGGTCAGGACCGCAACTACACGAATGTCCCGCTGTTTGAACTGTTCCGCCATTTCCACCGGGACAATGTTGGTGCCGCTGCTGGACACCACCAGCGCCGTGTCTGCGGAGGAAAGGGTAAAATTGCGCAGGATGCGTTCCGCCAGGCCGGAGACGTTTTCCAGGAACATCGCCTGTCTCTGACCGTTGGGACCCACTACATTATTATGATAGGTGAGGGATAGTTCCACGATGGGGTTGAAGCCGGGGAAGGAACCGTAACGGGGCCACATTTCTTCCACCATGATGCGACTATGACCGGATCCAAACACATGTACCATCCTCCCTGCCAGGATGGTTTCTGAAAACCACTGGGCCGCCTTCCGGATGTTATCTTCCTGCGCTGCTACGGTCTGCAGAAGGGCGGCAGATTTGTTGAGATATGATTTGGTGGGTGTCATAAAAGACGGCTTTTGATCTTGGATGAATGCTTCCGGTGAAAGATAGCAAGAATCAGGGAATGCCGATTGCTTATATCCTTAAGCTTCCGCTTTCATGAGCGCGAAACTGGCTGCACCGATGGCGCCGGATAGGTTGCCAAACTTCGCACGGCAAAGAATAACCGAATTTCCGCCCGCCCGCCATTCGTAGAGCGAAAGGAATTTTTGGAGGGGTGTGAACAGGTCGTCTCCCGCATCCGTGATGCCGCCGCTGAGGATGACTTTGCGGGGGGAGAGGACGTTTGCGAGTCCTGCGATGGAAATGGCCAGTTTGCGCACGGAATCCAGCCAAAGCCAGGTGGCAAAAGGATCTCCCTGCTGGTAGTGGGCAAGCAGTTCATGCGTAAACTGGTAATGCCCCAGGGATCTTTTAGAAATGGAACAATTGCCGATGGCGTCTTCCAGGCTGCCCGGCAGGTTGCAGATATCCGGTTCTCCCGCATGATCCACGCTGATATGGCCCAGGTGTCCGGCTTTTTGAAATGCTCCCTGGTAAAGCTGCCCGTTCACCAGGATGGCGCCGCCTACGCCTGTGCCCAGGGTGAGGAGGATGGCGTGATCCATGTCCCGTGCTTCGCCAAAAAGGGCTTCTGCGGCCATGGCAGCGATGGCGTCGTTGGCCACATAGGTGGGATGTCCCAGGAAATCGCCCCAAACAAATCCTTCCAAGCCCAGCAGCCTGCCCGGCATATAGGATATGGCCGTATTAGCTTCATTGGGAATCCCCGGCGCGGAAATACCCACCACCCATTTTTTTCCGGCCAGCCCCTGGGCCAGCTGGGCTACTGTATCCCGTACTGCTTCTTTCCAGGGCTGACCTGCACCGTCCGAAGTAGCAGTGTATACCTGTTCCAGCACCTCGCCTCCAGGGTGGATGGCAATGCCCTTGATCCGGGTGCCACCCAGGTCGATTCCGATGGCATAAAGTTCCTGCGTAATATGGTTGGCTTGAGTCATATGAATGGGTGCATGTGCGAAACGAATTCAGGCGCTTTCAGAAACCGTCCATCCTCCGTCTACCGCAATCACCTGACCGGTGATGAACCTGCCCGCTTCAGAAAGCAGGAGCATGGCGGCGCCGTTGACATCTTCGGGTATGCCTGCCCGTCCGCCATCCAGGGGTTGCTTGCGTTTCAGGAATCGGAGGATCTCCGGGTCCGTCACGGCCCGCTGGCTCATGGGTGTTTCGATGAGGGCCGGGGCGATGACATTCACGCGGATATCCAGGGACGCATAGGCGGCGGCCATGGATTTACTGAAGCCAATGACGGCAGACTTTGCGGCTGCATAGGCATGGGTGGTGAAATGCCCGGGCGAAGGGGAGAAGCCAAGGACAGATCCCATATTGAGGATGGCGCCGCCCCTGCCGTCTTTCATGAATCGCCTGACCGCGGCGCGGTTGGACAACATCATGGAAGTCAGGTTCCACTCAAGCGTTTTCCGCCATCCATCCAGGGTCATCTCATGCAGGGGCCCATCGCCCCATTTTCTTCCACTTCCGCCAGCCACGTGATACAGGCCTGTGAAGTTTCCAAAAGCAGCGCGGCATTGCTCGATGGCTTCTTCCGCGGAGCCTTCCTGAAGGGCGTCCGCCACCAGGTACATACTACCGGTGCCGATTAACCGAACAGCTTCTTCCGCGTGAGCGGTGTCCCTGCCGGTCACCAGGACCCGGGCGCCCGCGTCCACAAATGATTTCGCGGCGGCCAGTCCCATGCCGGTGGTGCCGCCAATGACCACGATGCACAGTTCCTGCATACCCATTGATCTCATCCGGTGAAAATAAAAAAAATGAACATACGAAGCGGATTTGCTATTTTGTAAAACCAAGTCATGAGACCCTGCATCCTGGAAACCACAACCCTGATTCGATGCCTTGCCATCGCCTGCCTATGGGGATTCCTGTCCGTTTTTATTTCCTGCAATGAACCTCCTCCACCCAAGAAAGTGGAGATCGTGCGTGAACCTGCCCTGCTGAATCCCAAAACGGGAGAGATCATCCGGCAGGCCCTCAACTATGCCAAAGAGAACAAGGGCAAAGTGGACGATTCCATCCTACTGATGGAAGCAGAGATTGTGGCGATGGCCTATCAGGAGCAACCGGTCCGGAGGATATGGAGCAACGAAAGGCAGTGGTTGCCGGGTTCGGATTCGCTTTTCTCGTTTATTGAACATGCGGAACGGTATGGGTTTTTCCCGGATGATTACCATCATTTGCACCTAACATTCCTGCGCAACAAGCTGAAGGATTCCGCTGCCCAAACGGATGCGGCCTTATGGGCCCGTGCGGAGCTGGCGCTGACGGATGCCTTCGCCCATCTTTACCGGCATCTGAAATGGGGCAGGCTGGAGCGCGACAGTATCAGTCTTCGCAAAGACACTGTCCTGGATAAATCCAGTTTGATGACGATGATGCGCAGCGTGGCGCAAGGAGACAGCCTGATTGCCCGCTTTGGATCCCTGGAGCCAATCCATCCGGGCTATCATGCGCTCAAAGCCAGTTTACCCATGTTCCTGGACACCATGGACCGCAAGCACTATACCTATGTGCAGTGGCCAAAGAAAGATACGGTCAGTTATATCCGGGAATTGCAGAGCCGGCTTTTTGAAGAGGGGTATCTTTCTTTCGATCAACCCGTGGCGGATTCGCTGACCATGAGTGATGCCATCCGCAAGGCCCAGGTGGATCGGAGACTGAAAGTGGATGGAAAACCAGGTCCCCAGTTGATTGGGTCCCTGAATCATAATGGCAGGGAACAATTCATCCGCATCGCCATGAACCTGGACCGCTACAAACTTCTGCCCGAGGAGATGCCCGTGAAGTATATCTGGGTCAATCTGCCGGCCTACCGGCTTCAGTTTATGGATTCGGGCATCCAGCGGATGGAGTCGAAAGTAATTATAGGTCAGGCCCGCACAAGGACGCCGGTCCTCAACAGTTCCGTGGTGAATTTTATTACCATGCCCCAGTGGACGGTGCCTTACAGCATTATCTTTAATGAAATGCTGCCCAAGATTCAGAAAAGCACCAAATACCTGTTGAAGGAAAACCTCATGGTGGTGGATCGGTACGACAGCATCATTCCCCCGGACAGCATCAATTGGATGGCCCTGAACAAAAAGAATTTCCCCTACCTGCTCAAGCAAAGGCAGGGAGACGATAACTCCCTGGGGGTGATCAAATTCAATTTTCGCAACAAGTACGACGTATACATGCACGATACCAATGCCCGGGGTCTCTTCAACCGCAGCAACCGGGCTATGAGTCACGGTTGTGTCCGCGTACAGCGGTGGGATAGCCTGGCCAGGTACCTGACGGTGACCGATACCCTGAAGCACCATCCGGACTCTATCAGCCAATGGATTGGTAGAGGGGAAAAGAAAGTGGTGGTGCTTCGGGAGAGAGTCCCCATCTACTTCCGATACTTCACCGTACTGGCAGAAGAGGACCAGATTCGATTTTTAGAGGATATTTACGGAGAAGATAAAATATTGAGAGACAGATACTTAAATAGTAAATATTAAATATTTACTTTACATTTAAAATTCTTGCAGGGTTTTTGCTATATAGTGCAGGTTGTCCTTTGGCTGTAGTAAAAGACCCTGTTATGTTCAAACAACTGACCCTCATTTTTTGCTTCTTCCTGGCTGCAGTGGCCGGCTTCGGGCAGTCGCCTCCCAACCCCCGTTCCGCCAAACCCGCTAAGATCCAGTATGGTACGGCCAGTTATTATGCGGATAAGTTCGAGGGAAGGCAAACCGCTACTGGAGAAATCTTTACACAACAAAAGATGACTGCGGCCCATAATACCCTGCCGCTGGGCACCTGGATCCGGGTGACCAATCTTTCCAATAAGAAAACGGTAGTGGTGAGGATAAACGACCGACTGCACCCAAAGAATCCCCGACTGGTGGATTTGTCTAAAACCGCCGCAAAGAAGCTGGGTTATATCGGCGAGGGCCTGACCCGGGTGCGCGTTGAAGTTCTGGGGAAAAAAGAACCCCAGCAAGACCTCGCTGCCAAATAGCCACCAACAATTCTCTTCCTTTACGGTTATCCACCCCTGGTGTTTGGTTGGAGCTTCCGGTGGATGCGTTGAACTCATCAATAAATAATTTCCCGGATTAAGGCCATCCCACTATTTTTGCGTGTCTAGGTCAAAACACTGTTTTATGAAACAATTGTTCGGTCTTATCCTGGCCCTTGGATTTTTTGTACCCTCACAAGGCCAGGTGAAAAATGAGTTTAGAAAGAACCTGGTGCTGGGTGTCCACTATACCCTGCATGATTTTGGGACAGGTGCCGCATTGAAAAATACGAGCCTGAGCGATGTATTGGAGTTGGGCGACTGGAAGGACATGCAGAAAATGAACCCCGGTTTTGCGGTTTCCCTCACCAAGGGCATCACGGATAACCTGGATGTCATGACGCGCATTGGCTTTGCCAACCTCGAATATCCCCGTCCGGGTACCACCCCTGGGATTAACTCAAACGAAAAGTCGATGTTTGAGGGCGATGTCAACCTGAATGTGAAGCTGCTGAGCGACAAGTACTGGGTGAGTCCGTATATGTCCGTGGGTGCCGGAGCCTCCGCATGGAATGGTTACTGGGGTGCTTATTTCCCCGCCGGGCTTGGTTTGCAGGTAAGCATTTTCCGCAGCGTTTTCGCCAATGTGCAGGCGCAATATCGTTTACCCCTGACCAGCAATACCAATAACCACCTGTTTTACTCTTTTGGCTTAGGTGCCGCCATCAATAAGAAAAAGGAAGTCATCGTTCCCTTGCCTCCCGCGCCGCCTAAGGACACGGATGGAGATGGAATCTATGATAGCCTTGACGCCTGTCCAACCGTTCCTGGCCTTGCGCAGTTCAAAGGATGTCCGGATACGGATAAGGATGGCATCCAGGATTCAGAAGATAAGTGTCCCACGGTTCCAGGCCTTGCCAAATACCAGGGTTGTCCCATTCCGGATACAGATAAGGACGGTCTGAACGACGAAGAAGACAAATGCCCAACCGTTCCGGGCTTGGCCCGTTACCAGGGCTGCCCGATCCCGGATACGGATGGCGATGGCGTGAACGATGAAGAAGACCGCTGCCCGGATGTGCCCGGTGTTCCTGAACTGAAGGGGTGTCCACGGATCGACTTCCAGGCCAGCGACGTGACTTTTGCTTCCGGCAAGGCCGTCCTCACTACTTCAGGCAAGAAGGAACTGGATGTGGTGGCTGATTTCCTCAATAAGAATACCGGCGTGAAGGTTTCCATCGAGGGACATACGGACAATACCGGAACCGATAAGGTTAACCAGCCGCTCTCTGAAAAGCGTGCTGCGGCAGCCAAGGCATACCTGGTGAGCAAGGGCGTAAGCGCAGACCGCATGGTGACCTCCGGTTTTGGTTCCAGCCAGCCTGTAGCAGACAACAAAACCGCAGCCGGCAGACAAAAGAACCGCCGTGTGGAGATGAAGATTCAGTAGAAAAGATTGCGCCCGGGCCTCGTCCCTGGTGCAGAAAATAAGAGAACATGCGGTTCATCGAGCCGCATGTTTTTTTATGCCGTTTGGGAATTGGTCTTTTTCCTGCAAATCAGGAAGACCTCGTTGTTTTGCCGCGCAGGAATTGAGTTATAGCAGGGAGCGAGGGTCTTCAGATCAAACCATTTTTCAAACAGTGGCTTGTATTCAGCCATATTCCCGCCAAAAGGCGGACCTCCTTCAAAAGACCGGTTAAACAAAACGCCAGCCAGGGTCCCGCCGGCTAACAGCAAATGGTGCATCTGCCGCACATAGTCCGGTCTGAGGGCAGGATCGATGGCACAAAAAAAGGTCTGCTCGAGTATCAGCTTGTAGGCCCCCTGGTGTGTAAAGAAGTCTTCGTGCAGGATGCGGATGCGGGTGTCTTTGTGGGGTTGAAAGGTCTCGCGCAATTGCTCAACAAGGTGTGCGGAAATGTCTACCAGCGTAATATTCGTGAACCCCGTCTTTAGCAAATAGGCCGCTTCATGCGCGTTTCCGCATCCCGGAATGAGCAGGGGCGCATCTTTCTCCGTCCATTGATCCGCAAATGCGCAAATGGGCGGACTGGCCTGGCCGATGTCCCAGCCTGTCTGGGCATCCAACCAGCGCTGATTCCAGTAAGTTTCATTTATAGGGTTAGCCATGATTTCCTGTTTCGTGGGAAGGAACCATTATTTTGGTGCCCACGCGATGTTTGATATTGGATGAGATGTTTTCAATGGTCCACTGCACCTGCTTGACAAAGGGGTATTTCCTAACCGGGCAGTCGGGTTTACCGCATATGCCACAGGAAAAATCCAGGCAGCCATCAGAATGCACAAAGAGCTCCACGGATTCTCCAAATTCAGCCTTGATGGTTTGGGAGAGCGCATCCACCTCTTCGTGGGCCTGGTGCACATTGAGGTACCAGGGCACGGTGAGGTGGCAGTCGAGGTGGAGCACTGAACCGTACTTAATGATCCGCAGGTTGTGCAGGTCGATCCAGTTCTCCCTGCGTTTTGATTGCAGCGAGTTCACCATTTTTTGCAGCAGTTCGCGGTCGGCCTCATCCATGATCCCGGCCAGTGAATTCCGGACGATGACTACGCCTGTATACATAATGATCAGCGCGAAGACCAGGGCTACGGCACTGTCCAGCCAGGGCCAACCGAGGAAGTACATCATCACCAGACCCACCACAATGCCCACCGTGGACCAGGTATCGCTGCGCAGATGCTTACCCGAGGCGATCAGTGCCAGAGAATTGTTTTTTTTGCCCATCCGCACGCACCAGGTACCTGCCAGCCAGTTGACCAGGGCCGTTGCGCTGATCAGGAAGATTCCGATATCCAGTTGTCTCAAATCTTGCGGTTCAATGAAATTGAGGATGGCTTCGTAAATGATCACTCCGCCTGCTACAAAGATGAGGCTGCCTTCCACGGCGGCCGATACGAATTCCGCCTTACCATGCCCATAAGGATGGTCCTCGTCGCGCGGTTTGGCCGCTACAAACAGGCTGTACAGGGAGATGATGCCCGCCACCACGTTGACCGTGCTTTCCAGTGCATCCGTGAGGATGGAAACGGAGCCCGTTTTCCACCAGGCAAACATTTTGAAGGCAAAGAGGATGATGGCGATGGCCACGATCCAGCGCTGGACCCGGAAGTTTTGCAGAGCTGTTTGCAAGGGAACCCGTTGAGCGATAAAGGTAAACAGAAGGGGCGGATTTCCCTGCCGGGTTTTTTACGAACAACTGTTAGTTTAATTGATCAGGGTGGTTTATTTTTGTGCCCTGAAACAAAAAGATTGCCATGCAGTTCCAGTTGAACGAAGAACAATTGATGATCCAGAAAGCAGCCCGTGATTTTGCCCGGAACGAATGCCTTCCCGGTGTGATTGAGCGGGATGAGCAGCAGATGTTTCCCAAAGAGCAGATCGAAAAACTCGCGGAGCTCGGTTTAATGGGCATGATGGTGGACCCCAAATACGGCGGTTCCGGCATGGATACCATCAGCTACGTGATTGCGATGGAGGAAATCAGCAAGATTGACGCCAGCGTAAGTGTATGCATGAGTGTCAACAATAGCCTGGTCACCTGGGGACTGGACATGTTTGGTACGGAAGAGCAGAAACAACAATACCTGACGCCCCTGGCGCAGGGCAAAAAAGACGGACAACTGTACATCGGCGCATTTCTCCTGAGTGAGCCGGAAGCAGGTTCTGACGCCACCTCACAGACTACTACTGCAGAGGACAAGGGCGATTATTACCTCTTGAACGGAACCAAGAACTGGATCACGAATGGGTCTTCTGCATCTGTCTACCTGGTGATGGCGCAAACGGATCCAGCCAAGGGCAGCAGGGGGATCAACGCATTCATCGTGGAGAAGAACTGGCCGGGAGTGACTGTAGGCGCCAAGGAAAATAAGATGGGTATTCGCGGCAGCGATACGCACAGCATCCTCTTTAACGATGTGAAAGTGCCGAAGAAAAACCGGATTGGTGAAGATGGGTTTGGATTCAGTTTTGCGATGAAGACCCTTGCAGGAGGCCGTATTGGCATTGCCGCACAGGCCCTGGGCATCGCCTCCGGGGCCTATGAGCTGGCGCGCGATTACTCCAAGCAACGCAAGGCTTTTGGCAAGGAGATTTCCCAGCACCAGGCCATCCAGTTCAAACTCGCGGATATGGCTACCCGCATTGATGCGGCGAGGCTCCTCTGCTTTAAAGCTGCCTGGGAGAAAGACGAAGGACTGGATTATACCGTCAGTTCTTCCATGGCCAAGGTCTTCTCTTCAGAGGCCGCCATGTGGGTGGCCACGGAGGCCGTTCAGGTCCATGGCGGTTATGGATTTGTCAAAGAATACCATGTAGAGCGCCTCATGCGGGACGCCAAGATCACCCAGATCTATGAGGGTACCAGTGAAGTGCAGCGGATTGTGATTGGCAGGAGCATACTGAAGTGATTAGCTCATTAGCTCATTGGCTCATTAGCTTATTGATCAATGCCATAGACGTGGCCTCTTACTCAGCAAAATTTTATCTTAGGGAATGGAGGATCCGATTATTGAGCGCTCGGTTTGGTTTTAAGCTAGCTTTGAGATCAAACCACGCTCATCAATGGTTAATTCTTTAGATATGCCTGTGTCCTCAGAAGGGTTTCAAACAATTAAAGCAGCACTCGAAGCAAGACACGCCACCCTGGTAGCAGTTTCCAAGACCAAACCCGTGGCAGATATCCAGTTGCTTTATGATCTGGGCCAACGGGATTTTGGCGAAAACTATGTCCAGGAGCTGGTAGAGAAGCAGGCCCTGTTGCCCAAAGATATCCGCTGGCATTTCATCGGGCACCTGCAATCGAACAAAGTCAAATACATCGCACCCTTCGTGCACCTGATCCATGGGGTGGACAGCATGAAATTGCTGCAAACCATCCACCGGCAGGGTGCGGCCAACCAGCGACGCATTCCGGTGCTGCTGCAGGTGCACATCGCACAGGAGGAAACGAAATTCGGTTTGGATGCGATGGAACTTCGGCAGATCCTGCAGGATCCCATCCTGGAGAACGAAATGGATCATGTACAGATCAGCGGGCTGATGGGCATGGCTTCGTTTAGCGATGACCGTGCCTTGGTACGCGGCGAGTTCAGAAAGCTGAAGATGCTGTTTGACGAGGTGAAGAACGACTTCTTTTATCACGACGACTCATTCCGCATCCTCTCCATGGGCATGAGCGCGGATTACTCCATTGCGCTGGAAGAGGGCAGTACAATGGTGCGGATTGGGAGTCTTTTGTTTGGGAGCAGAAAAAAGGATTAGCTCATTAGCTCAGTAATCAATTGGTTCATGGAGGTATTGTTGATTCCGAATTCCGGATATCGAATGCAAGATGCTCAGTACAGTGATGGTCATTCTTCATGCGGGATTCCGCATTCCTGATTCCCGATGTTCCAAGATAACCAAGCGTCATATAGCCCCTGATGGCTTTCTTTTTGCACAAATTACAGTCCATGCGTTCGATTATTCTCCTGGCATTGCTGTGCTCTTTTTCCCTTTGCTACATGGAGTGGGGAGGGGGACAGCGGGCCACAGTTGGAAGCATTCAGTGGAAGATTCTTTTTGTAGACCGCAATCCTGCAGCGGTGTTGACCCATCCATTGATCCTTTCCGGGCTGTTGGGACAATTGATCATTCTATGGTCTGCGGTCTTTCCCCGCACGCCTGCCTGGGCGACGTATGCTGGGATTGTTTTACTTGCGGTGGTGGTCCTGCTGGTTTTGCTGGCCGGTCTGCTCTCCGGCAATGCACGCATGGTCATGTCCGCCATGCCCTTCCTGGTCCTCGCCGGAATCCATGTTTATCGCACGAGAAATCTTCGAAAGCCCTGAAACCAGCATGCAGGGGTAAACCGGCAGGTGTCTCTGGTGCAGATCCCCGGATCAAACAGGATTAGCTTATTGGCTGATTGACTCATTAGCTCATTATTAGCCGGAGGGTGTCCCGGTGCAAAGCCCGGGGTCACCCTCCGGGAACTGGCATCCATCATCCACCATCTGTCATCCTCACTACTTCACCGGCGGAGGGCCGTCCGGGATCATCGGTTTATAGACCCGGTTGCCTTTTCTTTCCCTGAATTCTTTTTTCACCGCATCGCGGAGTGCAGGATTTTCGAAGAGGTCGACCATGGTCATGGCCAAGACTTTTGCGGAAAAGGCCATGCCTTTGTGGCCTATGGACATGCCGCCGCAGGCCACCACTGCCCAGGAATGCCATGGGACGCCGGCACCGGCGGTGACGCCGCCCAGGGAAATCTCCGGCACGATCCAGCTCACATCGCCCACATCCGAGGAAGCGCCAGGGGGATCATCTAGTGTCACGGCAAGGGGTTGGATACTACCGTCAATGCCTACCTGCGGTTTGCCTGTAGCTTCCTGGATTTTTTTGGCGAAGGCCTGTTCTTCTTCCGTATAGCTGATGGGTCCAAGCAGGGTCATATTGGTGTGCAGTTGCGCAGCGCCGGTGCGATTGATGATGAGTTCATGCATGCCGGAGATGAGTTCCACGGTATAGCTGGCACCGGCCATGGTGGCGGCGCCTTCGGCAATTTTCATCACGCGCTGGTACATCTCGTCCACATATTCCGTTTTCACATCGCGCAAGCGGGTCCAGATCTGTGCGTTGTCCGGGACGATGTTGACGGCGTCTCCCGCTTTCTGCATATAATAATGGATGCGTGAACTGGGGCGGACATGTTCCCGGAAATAGTTCAGGCCATGTGTGTAGAATTCCATGGCATCCACGGCACTGACCCCATTCCAGGGATCCAGGGAAGCGTGGGCTGCTTTGCCTTTGAATTTAATGATGAAATCCACCAGCGCGCGGGAGGTTTGCACGACGGCTTCATTTTTGTCCGATGGGTGCCAGTCGAGGCAGATATCCAGATCATTAAATAACCCTTCGCGGGCCATGTATATTTTACCGCCGATGGATTCTTCCGCGGGCGTGCCGTAAAAGCGGATGGTCCCTTTCAGTTTGCCCTGCTGGATGAGTTCTTTGATGGCCGTGGCGGCGCCGAGGCTGGCCGGGCCAAAGAGATTGTGGCCGCAGCCATGCCCGGGAGCGCCTTCCCGGACCGGTTTCTTGCTGGGGTCTGCCTGCTGGGAAAGTCCGGGCAGGGCGTCAAATTCACCCAGGATGCCAATGATCGGTTGGCCGGAACCGTAAGTGGCGATGAAGGCCGTGGGCATGCCGGCCACATTGCGCTGAACAGCGAAGCCCTGGCTTTCCGCGTATTGGGCCAGGAGGGTGGCGGATTTCTTTTCCGTCAGCGCGGTTTCCGCATAGCCCCAGATGGAATCCGCCATGCCGCTGAGTTGAGGTAATTGTCGGTCTACGGCGGCGATCACCCATTTTTTGTTGGCAGGCATGGTTTTCACCTGGCTCCTGGCGATAACGGGCATGATTAAGGTCAGCAGGCAGGCGGCCAGGACGGGCAAGGCAGTCTTCGCGGATTGGGTCAGTCTGTGCATGGATTTTTGTTTGGTGGATGGTGAAGCGTTGTGAAAGTTAACATATTGGCCGCTTTTTGTTAAAAAACAACGGTCATGCACGATCGCTTTTATTTTCCCCGTTGGGTGTTTACCTTTGCGCCAACTTACTTAATCCAAAATCATGATTATGAAACTGAAACTACTTGTTCCTGCCCTTGCCCTGGTATTGATAAGCGGTGCAGCATCGGCCCAGATCAGCCTGGGTGCACAGGCCGGTGCCGTATTTGCCAAATCCAAGACCGATGAACTGAGTGGAGTTACCGGATTTGACCTAAGCACCAAAAACCGTGTTGGATTTACAGCCGGAGTGATTGCAGATATTCCATTCGGAGAGTCCGGACTCAGGCTGATGCCCGAACTAAACTTTGTTCAGAAGGGGGTGAAGGCAAATGGCAATGTCAATTTTGATCTCCTTGGACAGATTGTCAATGCAGACGTGGATGCCAACGTGAGCCTGAATTATATTGAACTGCCCGTCAACCTGGCCTATGCTGTGGAAGCCGGTAGCGGTCGCTTTATCATAGGCGCAGGCCCTTATGCCGGGTTCGGCCTGAATGGAAAAACCAGTGCCAAAGTTTCCTTCCAGGGCCAGAGCCAGGAAGAGGACGAGGACATTGAGTTTGGAAGCGATGAAGACCAGATCAAGCGCTTTGACTTTGGTGCAAATTTCATGGCCGGCTATATCATGAACAACGGATTGTTGTTTAAGGTCAACTATTCATTAGGCCTGGCCAATCTTTCCAATGTGAGCGATAGCGACTGGAAAAACCGCTATTTCGGGGTTTCCGTAGGCTATTTCTTCCTGCGCGGGGGAGAATAAAAAATTAGCTAATTTGCTGATTAGCTCATTAGCTTATTGCGCGTTGGTGATTTTTGCTTCCCAGACCGGGAGCGGAGGTTGCCGACGCGTTTTTTGTTTTCCCCGGGTTCATTCAGTTAATGAGCTAATCAGCAAATGAGCAAATGAGCTAATATCTTATCTTTGCGGCCTCAAATTCAGCAAAGATGATCAGTGCAAGGAATATCACCCTGGCTTATGGGAAGCGGGTATTGTTTGATGAGGTAAACATCAACTTCGTCAAGGGTAATTGTTATGGGGTGATTGGGGCCAATGGAGCCGGAAAATCCACTTTTTTGAAGATCCTCAGCGGGGAGATCGAGCCCAACAAGGGCACGGTGGAGATAACGCCGGGGGAGCGGATGGCCGTGCTGAAGCAGAACCATTTTGAATTCGACCAGCAGACGGTCCTCAATACCGTGCTCATGGGCCACAAGAAAATGTGGGAAGTGAGCCAGGAGCGGGAGAAAATCTATTCCCTGGCCGATTTTTCCGAGGAAGACGGCATCCGTGCGGGCGAGCTGGAAGCTGAATTTGGCGAGATGGGCGGCTATACCGCCGAGTCCGATGCGGCCACCCTGCTCAGCGATCTTGGCGTGACGGAGAACTTCCAGGGCAGCCTGATGCAGGATATTCCATCCAACCTGAAAGTGCGGGTGCTCATCGCCCAGGCCCTGTTTGGCAATCCGGATATCCTGTTGCTGGATGAGCCTACCAACGGGTTGGATATTGAGACGATTGGTTGGCTGGAGAATTTCCTGGCCGATTATGAGAATATCGTGCTGGTGGTCAGTCACGACCGACACTTCCTGGATTCCGTTTGCACGCATGTGGCCGATGTGGACCGGCAGAAGATCAAGGTTTTCACCGGCAACTATACCTTCTGGTATGAATCGAGCCAGTTGATGGCCCGACAGTTGAGCGATAAGAATAAGAAGGTGGAAGACAAGCGACAGGCATTGATCGATTTCATCGCCCGATTCTCCGCCAATGCCTCCAAGTCCAGGCAGGCCACCGCGCGGAAAAAAGCGCTTGAAAAACTCACCATCGAACAAATCGAACCCTCCAACCGTCGCTACCCCGGCATTATTTTCCAGCCCCTGCGCGAAGTGGGCAACCAGATTCTGAACGTGGAGAATCTGAAGAAGACCGTAGATGGCCGGGTGCTGTTTGACAAAGTAAGTTTCAGCATCAGTAAGGGCGATAAGATCGCTTTTGTGAGCAAGGATCCATTAGCCGTGACCAACTTTTTCTCCATCATCAACGGGGAAACCGAAGCGGACGGAGGAAAATATGAGTGGGGCACTACCATCACCAAGGCCTACCTACCGGTAGAGCACAACGAATTTTTTACGGAAGGACTGACCTTGCTCGAATGGTTGCGCCAATATGTGCCATCGCATGTGACGGATGCGGATGAACCTTTTCTGCGCGGGTTCCTGGGCAAAATGCTGTTCAGCGGCGATGAGATTGCAAAGAAGACCAATGTCCTCAGCGGTGGAGAGAAGGTACGCTGCATGGTGAGCAGGATGATGCTGCAGAGCCCCAACTGCATCATCCTGGATCA